>Ga0307434_1001055_pt1 | contig 15703 bp, 8 predicted proteins | sample SalMarWE160220MG_FD_202156 | JGI IMG/M metagenome (GOLD analysis project Ga0307434, IMG submission 202156) | Salt marsh sediment microbial communities from the Plum Island Ecosystem LTER, Massachusetts, United States - WE1603-220 | ecosystem: Environmental > Aquatic > Marine > Intertidal zone >... | reverse complement strand
AGGCCGGATGAGACACGCCATATCGTCCTTAAAAACGGTCAGGCAGTCATTTCACCAAGCTGGTCTATCCATTCAGGTGTCGGAACAGCCTCTTACAGTTTCTGCTGGGGAATGGGCGGCGAGAACCAGGCGTTCGACGATATGGACCATTTAACGATTGATGAAATTCGATAAAAGCATAGGGGAAATAAAAATGATTTTAGACCAATTTAAATTAGACGGCAAAGTCGCAATCGTCACCGGCTCTGCACGAGGCCTTGGCCGGGCGATGGCGACTGGACTGGCAGAAGCCGGCTCTGATGTGGCTTTGGTAGATATCCTTGATATGTCGGAAACCAAATCCCAAGTCGAAAAGCTCAGCCGCAAATGCATCGCGATCACAGCTGACCTGAGCAAAAAGCAGAGCGTGGATACTATTGTTAAGAAAACGGTTGAACAATTAGGCGGTATCGATATTTTATTTAACAACGCGGGCATAATTCGCCGTGCTCCTTTGACAGAGTTTAGCGAAAAAGACTGGGACGAGGTAATGAACATAAACATCCGTACACTGTTTTTCCTAAGCCAGGCTGCAGCCCGCGTTATGATTGAACAGGCCAGAGGCGGCAAGATTGTCAACACCGCTTCCCTGCTCAGCTTCCAGGGCGGTATTCTCGTACCGTCTTATACCGCTTCAAAAAGTGCTGTTATGGGCCTGACACGGCTTCTTGCCAATGAGCTGGCGCCGCACAATATAAACGTCAATGCGATTGCGCCCGGCTATATGGCGACCGACAACACCAGAGCACTCCGCGAAGACACTGTACGGAGCAAAGCGATACTCGAACGTATTCCGGTAGGCCGTTGGGGAAAACCAGAAGACCTTAAGGGCGCCGCTGTTTTTCTGGCTTCGTCTGCATCGGATTATATGACCGGCTATACGGTCGCTGTTGACGGCGGCTGGCTGGCAAGATAATCCTTGAAAATAATCGAGGAGTTACTTATGAAAACGAGAATTCCTTTGCTATCAGTATTTCTGATTCTGACAATTTCCTGTAACGCAGGTACAAAGCTGGATGATGTGCAGAACTGCAATAAAAAAGCAATCGGCCAAAAAGTCGTTGAGAACCTGCTGAGCCGTGATTATATGATGTATCGTGACGGAGGGCTGCATTACGCCGAAGCCTGCACGGTCGTCGGAGCATTGCGGTTCGCCGAGAACACAAAAGACAAAGAGCTCGGCCGGCGTATTATTTCCCGGTATGAAAAGTTTCTGGAAGATGACAGCAGCTTGATTTCCCGCCAATCGCACGTTGACCACAACGTAATGGGTATCGTGCCGCTACAGATTTATCTTTACAACGGCGATAAACAATTTCTTGAGCTGGGATTATGCTTTGCGGACAGCCAGTGGGAAAATCCGCGAGAGGACGGCCTGACCTCGCAGACCCGATGGTGGATAGATGATATGTATATGGTGGGGATTCTCCAGATGCAGGCCTATCGTGCGACAAAACAGACGAAATACGCAGACCGGGCTGCCCTTCAAATTACAGCCTACCTAAAAAAGCTGCAGCAGCCGAATGGTTTGTTTTATCACGGCCCAGAATTTCATTATCATTGGGGGCGGGGAAACGGATGGGTTGCTTCGTCTATGGCAGAGCTTTTAATGTCGCTGCCTGCCGACCATAAACTGCGTCCGGAGATTATGACCGGGTACAAAAAAATGATGTCTGCACTATTGAAGTACCAGTCTGATAATGGTATGTGGCGGCAGTTGATTGACTACAAGTATTCCTGGGCGGAAAGTTCCTGTACAGCAATGTTTGCATATGCTATGTCCGTTGGCGTTCGGAATAACTGGCTGGACAAAAAAGATTATGGGCCCGCCGTTGAGAAAGCCTGGAAGGCCCTGTGTGCTCACGTGGACCGCAAGGGCAATGTTCGCGAGATTTGTGTCGGTACCGGACAAGAGGACGATATTGAGTTTTACCTGAAACGCCCGCGTACCCTCGGAGATTTTCACGGGCAGGCGCCTCTTCTCTGGTTAATCAGTGAAATCCTGGAAGATTAAAAAACCGAAGCTGCTTGGAATTGAACTTATAAAAAAAATCTGGCGATAGATAAAGCAAAAACGAATAAAGGCTAAAACAATGTCTGTACTAAATCTCAGGCCACAGGTCGAATGTAAATATGATATTCTTTCGCTTGGTGAAATTATGCTTCGGCTGGACCCGGGCGAAGAACGAATTCATACCACCCGCCGCTTCAAAGTCTGGGAAGGCGGCGGTGAATATAATGTCGCGCGGGGCCTGAATCGCTGCTTTGGAAAACGCTCTGCAGTTGCAACGGCGATTGTCGATAATCCGGTAGGCAGACTTTTGGAAGATCTAATCTATCAGGGCGGTGTAAGCCTGGAATATATCAAATGGGTGCCGTTCGACGGTATTGGCAGGAAGAGCCGCATCGGCCTGAATTTTACAGAGCGCGGCTATGGCGTGCGGGCAGCAGTAGGATGTTCGGACCGTGCGAATAGCGCATCGTCTCAGATTAAAAAGGGTGACTTCGACTGGGAAAAGATTTTCGGCAAGGACGGTATCCGCTGGCTGCACACAGGAGGCATCTTCGCGGCCCTGTCCAAAACCACGCCAGAGGTTGTAATTGAGTCAATGACAGCCGCCAAAAAATACAGCACGATAATCTCATACGACCTTAATTATCGAGATTCGCTATGGAAAGATATCGGCGGCAAAGAAAAAGCAATGGAAGTCAACCGCAACATCGCACCGTTGGTAGATGTGATGATTGGCAACGAAGAGGATTTCTCTGCAGCCTTGGGATTCGAGGTCGAGGGCCTCGACGAAAGCTGTTCCAAACTTGACCCGGCGAATTTCAAAAAGATGATTACAAATGCCGTCAAAAAATTTCCCAACTTTAAGGTTGTCGCAACAACCCTGAGAAATGCAAAAACCACTACAAAAAACGACTGGGGTGCTGTTGTTTACGCCGACGGCGAGTTTTACAATGCTCAGCTTCGTCAGGACCTTGAAATTCTGGACCGCATCGGCGGCGGTGACAGCTTTGCTTCCGGCCTTATCTATGCCTTGATGGAAGGCAAATCGCCTCAGCAGGCAGTCGAATACGGCGCTGCCCATGGTGCTCTGGCTATGACAACGCCGGGTGATACAACCACAGCGAGCTTGAAAGAAGTTGAACGTGTTATGAAAGGCAAAACTGCGAGAGTCGCCAGATAATTTTATCAATATAACTTTTGGAGATATAATTATGGCAAGACACACACGTCTTGAGACATTAACGAGAATGAAAGAGCTCGGGCTTGTCCCCCTGTTTTATAATCCAGATATCGAGGTTGCAAAATCAATCCTCCAGGCTTGTCTCGCCGGTGGCGCATCAGTCATCGAATTTACCAACCGCGGTGACTGTGCACTTGATGTCTTTCGAGAATTGGCAATCTATCGCGACAGGGAAGTACCTGAGTTAATTCTTGGCGCCGGCTCCATCATCGATGCCTCTACAGCAGCTCTTTACATCGCCGAAGGCGCCGATTTTATAGTTAGTCCGCTTCTTGACACAGATGTAGCAAAAGTCTGCAACGCCCACAAAATTCCTTATCTGCCCGGCTGCGGTTCCGTTACCGAAATTCACCAGGCTCATTTGCACGGCGTGGAAATCTGCAAAATCTTCCCTGCCGCTCAGGTTGGAGGATCAGCCTTCATTAAAGCTGTTAAAGGGCCTCTCACCTACGCTGATTTAATGCCTACCGGCGGGGTTTCTCCTACGCGAGAAAACCTGGCTGAATGGTTTTTTGCTGGTGCCGCCTGTGTTGCTATGGGCTCGAAATTGATTACAAAAGAGCTTGTTGCGGCAAAGGATTATTCAGCTATTGAGAAAAAGGTTGCGGAGGTCGTAGAACTCATCCGGGAAATTCGACCAAAGAATATCAAAACAAATTGAGGCATTTACTTATTAATATGCACAATCTTAGCACCGGGGAAACCATTGAAATTTGTCGATGAGGTAATGCTGTATGCCCCCATATTCTCTGTGTAAAAATAGTCTCCTATTCTCAAATTAGCAGGCAGCTCTTCTGCCAGCGATATCTTGTCAAAACTGTCGCACGTCGGCCCGACTACAGCGCATACCTCTTTTTTGCCCTTCCTGAATGGGTGAAAATTAGGAATCAAGTGGTCATAAACAATCCCTGAAAATGTATGATAGACCCCGTCGTTAATATAATAGAAAATTTTTCCATCCCGCCTTGATTTGCCGACTATTTCAGAGACCAAGGTTGCACAGGTCGCAACCATAAATCTTCCCGGCTCTGCTAAAATCTCTATATCTTTCGGAAATAATCTTTCACATTCGGTATCAATTATTTTTGCAAGCCTGGTAAATTTAGGGACCTGTGAGTCATATGGTGCCGGAAAGCCACCGCCTATGTCGATTATATTCAGGTTGTAGCCTTTGTCCCTGCAATGGCTGAATATGTCAGCCGTTATTTGTAATGCAGCGGTATAATTATTAAAATCGCGGCACTGGCTGCCGACATGAAAGCTCAATCCTTCGACTTTCAAGCCAATATTAAAGGCATTTCTTATAAGTTTGATGGCTTCACTTGGTTCTGCGCCGAATTTTGAGCCCAGTTCCACCAGCGAGCCGGAATCCGGCACTTTCAGCCTTAAAACGAGACCCGCTGTGTCGCAATTGGCTTTTATCTTCTCCAGCTCAGCCTGGTTGTCGTAGGTGATAAGAGGCTTATATCTTTTTATCTTCTGCAGAGTCTGCCTGTCTTTTATTGTGTTGGAGAAGATAATTTTATCCCAGATAAAGAATTTTTTTTCCTTTCTCCTGAATTTTTTCAAAAACTCGTAAACCTGCATAAACTCATTGTATGAAGCGACATCGAAGCTTGCCCCTTCTTTGAATAAGGTCTTGATTATTTCCTGGTTCGAGTTTGCCTTCACCGCGTAATAGCACTGCACCCTCGGCAGATATTTTTTAAAAATCCGGTAGTTCTTCCTTAACTTCTCATGGTCTATTATAAACAACGGCGTTCCATACCTGTCTGCAAGTTTGAGTAATTGTTGTCTCATAATTTTTATCTATGCCCCAAGTTTAGGATGAGTTTCTTTAGTTTTTCAATTTCTTTGTTGTTTTCAAGATAAGATTTTATCAGTTTTTCACGCAGCTCCTGTCCTTTGTCGTATAACCTCTTTTGTCTTTTGGGCTTAGTGGATTGTATCACATAAGCAGTCATTATTGGAAACGCCACCGTGACATCGAGATAAGCTGTTACCGTTTCTTCCAGTTTATCAGGGTCAATTTTTCCCCAGCTTGCCGCTTCAGAGGGCGGTGCTCCTGATAATCCACCTGTGTCCGGCCGGGCATCCGTTATGTTAATGTCATAATCCTGGCCTACCTCCGGTATCATCAGGACTTCCTGGATTTGAGGCTCGGTCTGCAGCATAAAGTTTTTGGGGCTGCCGCCGCCAATCAGGATAACCGCTGTTTTGCCGTGCTCATAGCTTTTGGCGTTCAATATAATGGCTGTAGAATCATTGACGTCAATACTCGGATTAATTTTGAGTTTGAATTTGTCCTGCAGGCCTTCCGCTTCTGCTAAAAGCTCCAGGCCGGCTATATTCATACCGATTGTTGAATCTCCAGGCGACGATGTAAAGACAGGGATTCCGTTTCTGTAGGCTGCTGCAACAACACTTACCTGGCCCAGTTCATTTTGCTTTTCGTAATCGTTAAGAATTTTGCCGAGATGATGATAGAATTCCCGCGTTCCCATCTCTTTCTGGAATTGCGGCCTTGTAAGGATTTCTCTCAGTCTCCTGTCGGTTTCCATCAAGACATCTTCGTAATCGAACAGGATGTCATAGATTCTCGTTACTCCTTTTTTTCTCAGGTCGGCGTCATCGACGGTGTGGCTTCCCCTGTGCATCGGCAGATTGAATGCGAAGTGCAAATCATGATACATATTGGCGCCCGTCGCAGATATCCAGTCAACGAAACCGTGATTCATTAAAGGAATTATTGTTGATGGTCCCAACCCTGCAGGAGTCAATGCACCTGCCAGGCTTAATCCCACCGTAACATCCTCTTGCGAGTATTTGTCTTTCAATAAATGACAGGCTGCTCTCAACCTTCCGCCATTATAAGCATCGAAGTTGTCTATTAATTTCACGATGTTTGTATCTTCAAAAATTGGCTCAGGCAGAATCCTTTTTCCTGAGAGATATTTTTGCTTACCCGGGCAATTCGATTTATTATTTTTCATCTTTTCCTTTCCGTACAAACATTTAGTCCTGCTGGACCTTGCGTGCAAGATTCTATCAAAAACAGGCTGTAAATCAAAAATTAAAAAAACAAAAATACTGCTACAAAAGCGACCCATTTCTTATTCTGCAAACGGGATATGTACTTTATAGAGCAACACGGATATAATGCGGTTTCTAAAATAAACTATTTGTTTTTATCTGGAGAGAATGATATGACGCGACATGGCTGGGTAATCGGGCTAAAGGAAGAAAAGGTTGAGGAATATAAAAAGCTGCATATTGCTGTCTGGCCGGGCGTGCTGAAAACAATCAAAAAATGTAATATTCAGAACTATTCAATTTATTGCCGTAAGCTGCCCGACGGAAAGTACTATCTTTTCGCCTACTTCGAATATACGGGGCGTGACTTTTCTGCTGATATGGCCAAGATGGCAGCCGACCCTGAAACGCAGAAATGGTGGACCATCTGCAACCCCCTGCAGCAGCCTTTACCTGACCGCGGCAAAGATGACTGGTGGGGTATAATGGAAGAGGTATTTCATATCGATTAGAATAAAGGTTTTCTCGGATTCTCGCCTCTTTATGAAGGCGCAATAAAAAAGCCACTGTAAAAGTGGCTTTTTTATAAACGAGGCCGAAGGGGCTCCGGGCTTCGCCCTTGAACCCGTCGCTCACTAACGTTCGCTCCCCATAGGGGCTCTGCCCCTCTGGCGGCAGCTACGCTGCCTGTCACCCCGACGACTTGGGGGAGCTTCTCCCCCAAACCCCCTCGGGTTCTCGCTCCTTTACGAAGGCGCAATAAAAAAGCCACTGTAAAAGTGGCTTTTTATAAACGAGGCCGAAGGGGCTCGAACCCTCAACCTTCGGATCGACAGTCCGATGCTCTATCCAATTGAGCTACGGCCCCGAAAATCCAAAAACGCAATATATCTATAAATACGGCTAATTGTCAAGACCGGAAAGATAAACAAATCTATTATTTCTTCCAATTACATAAAAAACGAAACTGTAAAATTTAAAGCTTAAAACCATCGTTGACCGCTGTATGTAATTGGTATAGGGCTTAATATCTGAATCCTACTAAGTTTAAGCACGGAAAAAATGTCATCAGATATTAACAAAAATGCAAACCTGATAAGTCAAATTGCAGTATATTTAATAAAATCCTTGATTTTATTAAAAAAATTTGTAATAATATCTATACTTTTCGAGTCCTCATATACATTAGGAACAAGAAAAATACCAGTCCTTAATAGGGTGATTTAGATAAGTAACCGGCTCGCTAAATGTTGGAATCTTATGCGAATATCGAGAACCGTACTTCTCATCATTATTTTTGCTTCTTTATCGTCATTTTCAGCCGTTAATGCCGAGCAAAGCATACCTGGCGACTTAAACGGCGACTACGAAGTAGATATAGAGGACTTTTTTGGTTTTGCACAACAGTGGCTTGACCCTTTCGGCTGCTCAGGTCTCGGCTGTGCGGATTTTGACGGCGAAAACGGCGTAAATATGGCCGATTTCGCATTACTGGCAGGAAACTGGCAACAAAAATTTGATAATCTTGTTATCAATGAGTTTTTGGCATCGAATATCAAAACGCTGCTTGACGGAGACCTGCAATCCTCAGATTGGATAGAAATTTACAATCCGGGCTATACACCTACAAGTCTTGACGGTTGGTTTCTTACGGATGACCCTGAAAATCTAAAAAAATGGCCTTTCCCCGATGGAATTACACTAAAAGGCGGATATTATTTGCTGGTTTTTGCATCGGGACAGGATGTCAATGACTATAACGACCCTGAAGGATACTACCATACAAATTTCAAGTTAAGCAGTGACGGCGAGTATCTCGCCCTGGTTCGTCCTGATGGAGTAGTAGTTCACGATTATAACAGCTATCAATTAAGTGATAATGAATTCGGCTATCCACCACAACAGACTGACATCTCCTACGGCATTGATAGCAATGAAACCGTTCTCTGTGAGATGAGAACCTGGGCAAAGTATGTTATCCCGGAGGATGATTCTCTCGGCCAGGAATGGATAGAGAATGATTTTGTTCCCATAGGCTGGACTACGTGTTGGACGGGCATCGGTTACTCAGACCATATAGAGATTGAAACAGCCGGGCAATTGTTTGTCGATGCAACATATAAAGATTTTAGCTCACCTGGGCAGGTTTACCAGTGGATTAACCACGGTACGCTCGGCGGCTATTTTGACTGTGATGGTACTGTAATATGGCTGTACGGGGCACCGGAAATATATCTGGCTCCAAGATTTGATGGTACAAACCACATGAAGGCTAATTTTCTCGCCCCTGACGGAATAACATCAGATAGTGATTGGTCTCTTGAAACGTGGGTTTACAATCAAAGTATCGACAGTCAGGAAGCCGTAGTTCAATGGACAAATAATATCGGGTATATAGATGGCGGAATCTCGATTTTCGGATATGGTACAAGCGGCTCTTCCGGCGCAATGATACATAACGGTTCAACCGATATCGGCTATGATGGCGGCGTGCCTTCTGCAGAAAACTGGCATCATATAGCTGTAACGTATGAAGGTGGTACAAACGGGGCCGAACGTGTCTATGTAGATGGAAAGCTCAATACAACCGAGCAAAAATCACTTGATATATATAGGGACGATAACATGAGACTCGGCACGGCCGGTGGAGACCTGAACTATACAGGTTTTCTGGCCGCGGTAAGAATGCACGACGGTGTCCTCACGACCGAGCAGGTTGTTAATAACTTTCTTGCCGATGCGCTTCATTTCAAAGTCCCTTTACCTCCCGATTTAGATTATATCTCACCCCTTATTAGAACTAATGTAAAACAGCAAATGTATAACATTAATTCCTCTGCATACATAAGAATCGAATTCAATGTTACCGACCCGAATCTGCTTTCTGATACACTGATGCTGAATATGTATTATGACGACGGATTTATTGCCTATATCAACGGTACTGAAGTAGCCAGAAGAAACGCACCCGCAAATCCAACCTGGAACTCGTCTGCAACTGCTGAACGAACCGATCCAATAGCTGCTGCTGCTGAAGCTATCGATATAACGAGCTACCGCCATCTTCTCATGCAGGGTAAAAATCTGCTCGCAATACATGGATTAAATGTAAGTAACAGCGACGAGGATTTTCTTATCTTGCCCGTTATCAAAACCCTGTCGTTAAACTTTGACTCTTATCGGGAATGGTTTTTTTCAAAGCCGACGCCGCTGCTTCCAAACGATGACAATTTTATAAATTTAGTCGATGATACTCGCTTCAGCGTTGACCGCGGTTTCTATGAGCAGCCATTCCAGGTAAGAATTGCCACCGATGCCGAAGATGCTGTTATTCGTTACACAACCGATGGAAGCGCACCGACGGAAACGCACGGAACAATCTACGAGGCGAATAACCCGATTCAAATCACAAATACTACCTGCCTGCGAGCTGCAGCTTTCAAAAACGGGTATATACCAAGCAATGTCGATACGCAAACCTATATCTTCCTCGAGGATGTCATAAATCAGCCATACTATCCCGAAGGCTTTCCCACCTCCTGGGGAAACAATTTAGTAGATTATGCAATGGACTCTTATGTGGTATATGACCCCAATTACTACCCAACGATAAAAGACGACCTGAAAACGATTCCTTCCGTTTGTATCGGAATAGATGACGATGATTTCTTTGGAGCTGAAAACGGAATTTATGCAAATGCCTCCGAAAGCGGCATCGAATGGGAAAGACCGACGTCGATCGAATGGATTGACCCTGTAACCAATAAAACTTACCAGGCAAATGCCGGACTTAGAGTGCACGGCGGTGTCGGAAGATCCTCATCTGTTGCAAAACACTCACTGCGAATCCTCGCAAAAAGCATATATGGGCCGACCAAACTCGAATTCCCGTTCTTCAATGATACAGAGGTGGATAAATTCGACAGTTTAGTACTGAGAGCGACCTGGAATTACTCCTGGATAGGCGATAGCGGCGGCAACACGGAACGCGCACAGTATATGCGTGAACTGTATTCACATGATACGATACGTGACATGGACAGGCTGCAGAGCTTTGGCCGACACGTTCATCTATACATAAACGGCCTGTACTGGGGCTTGTATATCCTGACTGAAAGGCCTGACGACGGTTTTGCTGAAGAGCATCTCGGCGGAGATAAAAGTGACTATGATGTTATTAAGACCTATGGTGAAGTTTTAACAGGTGCTGATATGATCGAAGTTGTTGCAGGCGACCTGCAGGCGTGGAACGAAATGTTCGCCTTAGCCGAAGCCGGATTGTCATCAACAGAGGCCTATGCTGCCATCCAGGAGTATGTTGATATACCTGCGCTCATTGATTATATGCTGATGATTTTTCACGTTGGCAGCAGGGATGCACCTGTCTTCATTGGAGACCCTCGTGTTCCACGAAATTTTTATGCGATACATAAACGCCAGCCAGGAGCGGGTTTTCTATTTCTTCCCTGGGATGTAGAGTGGTCTCTCGAGGATGAAGGGGTGGATCGTGTCAACATCGGCAGTTATATTGATGGATACGATAATCCAGCTTACCTTTTTGCGGAGCTTACAGCAAACGAGGAGTTCCGCCTCCTTGTGGAAGACCGTTCGCACAAACATTTCTTCAACGATGGGCAGCTTGTAGAACAAAAAACGATAGACCGCTACTGGAATCGCATTATGGATATCGACCGTGCCATCGTAGGAGAATCTGCCAGGTGGGGAGATAGCTTAAGGTTCCCGCCATATACTCGGGACATCGAGTGGATTACCGAACGAAACAGATTAATTAATGAGTATTTTCCTATACGCAATTATATTGTTATATCTCAATTGCAATACGGCGGCCTTTACCCGTATATTGAAGCACCCAGCTTTTATATTAACGGCCTAAATCAGCACGGCGGCTACATTAATAGCGGTGATTCGCTTATGATGACCGCCCCTGAAGGCATAATTTATTATACACTCGACGGCTCAGAGCCGAGACTGCCCGGCTCAGGCGGCGGCTATTCTGAAATCACACTTATCTCCGAGGATGCCTCCAAAAAGATTCTTGTTCCTGACAGCAATATCGGTACTACCTGGCAAGGCGGCTCAGAAACGTATGATGACAATGACTGGGACCACGGAACATATATTTCCGGTAAGACAGGCGGAGTCGGCTACGAAAGAAGCACCGGTTATGAAGATTATATCAGCTACGACGTAGAGTCTGAAATGTACGGAAATATGGCTTCCTGTTATATTCGTATTTCATTTACTGTAGATGCAGAAGACCTGGCCGAATTTGATACCCTGACTCTTAAGGTCAGGTGTGACGACGGTTTCGTGGCATTTATAAACGGCGTGGAAGCAACTTCGATAAACAAACCCAACCCATTCGAATGGAATTCCAATTGTGCGGACAGGCCTGATGACTCAAGTTTTGCCGAACTTGCGATTAACGACTATATTTCTGACTTGCACGCAGGAACAAATGTTCTGGCTATTCACGCTATGAACTCAGGTACAACCAGCTCTGATTTTCTCAGTTCTGTCGAGCTTATCGCGGGCATAGGTGACTCGACTCCCGAAGGTGTCTCACCAACCGCTATCGAATACACCGCACCGTTCACAATCGGCTCGACCAGGAATATTAAGGCACGTGTAAAGGATGGTGACTACTGGAGTGCTTTGTGTGATGCTGTCTTTGCTGTCGGCCCTGTTGCTGATAACCTGCGCATTACCGAGATTATGTATCATCCCTGTGAATGGCCGCCTGTTGACCCAAATGCCGAATTCATTGAGCTGAAAAACATCGGCTTGGAATCAATTAACCTGAATCTGGTAAAGTTCACCAATGGCATACAATTTACGTTCCCGGATGTCACACTCGAGGCGAATCAGTGCATTGTTGTCGTAAAAGATACCAACGCTTTTGAAACCGAATATGGAACCGGCATAAATACAATTGGCGAATATGAAGGCAAGCTCGACAACGCAGGCGAGCGAATAAGGCTTGCAGATGCACTCGGAAATACTATTCTAGATTTTGAGTATAAGGACGGCTGGCGGTCTGTTACTGACGGTGAAGGATATTCACTTACGATAAACGATGAATTTAATCCTGACCCTAACAGCTGGGGCGAAAAGGACTGCTGGTCCGCAAGTATTATCCAGGGCGGCACTCCGGGTATGGATGATAGCGGGCCGCGACACGGTGACATACTAATAAACGAAATTCTCGCTCATTCTCACGCCCTCGCACCGGACTGGATAGAGCTGCATAACACTACGAATGAGCCGATTGACATCGGCGGCTGGTTCATAAGTGACAGCGATGCCAACCTCACCAAATACGAAATTGCCGAGGGAACCGAAATACCTGCAAACGGCTACATTGTTTTTTATGAAGACACCAATTTCGGGCCTCTCAGTTCAGACACCGGCGCCCACGTGCCATTCGCTCTTAGTGAAGCCGGTGAAGAGGTTTGTTTGTCCTCGGGCCTGGCAGGACAGCCGACAGGATACAGAAACAAGGAGGACTTCGGTGCATCCGAAACCGGCATTGCTTTCGGACGATATTACAAAGAAAGCACCGACAACTATAATTTTGTCGCTATGAGTGAGAATACCCCAATGCTGTCAAACGCTTATCCTAAGGTCGGGCCGGTGGTTATTAGTGAGATTATGTATCATCCGGAAATCTTCTGGGGAAACTGGGATGCAGAATACATTGAGCTCTGCAATATAACAGACGACACAGTGAGCCTCTATGATGTTAATGGAATTTCCTGGAAATTCACCGATGGTATCGAGTTTACTTTCCCGCCTTATACAAGTATGCCGCCGAAAGCTATATTTCTCGTTGTAAGGGACGTAAATATTTTCCAGACAGAATTTAATGACGTACCGCCCGGTGCACAGATTTTTCAGTGGGAAAGCGGCAGATTGGATAACGGCGGAGAAAAAATTGAAATCTCAGCGCCCGGGGACTATGACGAAAACGGTGACCTGCAATATATCCGTATCGACAGGGTAAGTTATAGCGACGGCTCACATCCCGATGACTTCGACGGTATTACCGACCCCTGGCCGGCACAGGCTGACGGGCTTGGCAAATCCCTTGAGAAAATCGACCAGAACCTCTACGGTAATGACCCGAACATTTGGCAGGCTGCTGTGCCTACACCAGGGCAGATTGTAATCTCTGAATGGACTCTGCTCACTTACGATGACTTCGAAATTAGCTGGGGATATTATACCACCGGCGGCAGCGACTGCATTCGTTACACCTCTGGTCTTTATGCCTATCAGGGCAACTGTGCAGCTAATATACAGGATGACAGCGGTGATGCTTCGGCATTCTGGCACACCGAAAGTATCGATGTCGATTCGCCGGGTTATACACAAATCAAAATCGAATTCTGGTTTCTGGTCAATGACCTCGAGGCCGGTGAATCTTTCCTCGTGGAATACTATGACGGTTCAGACTGGCAGACTATACAAACATTCGTTGCAGGAACAGATTTCCCTGATAATACAATTACATCGTTTTATAATCAGACTATATACATCAACGAAGGAACATACAATTTCCCGACTGATATGAAGCTAAAGTTCGAATGCGTTGCAAGCTCGAACACCGACGATGTTTACATCGACCAAATCGCCCTCTACGCAAAATAAAACCTCAACTTTAAGATTTGTCTCAACTGCAATTTTTATAAATAAAAATAAATGGGCCGTTCGGCAGAATCTGAACGGCCCATTTTAAAAAAACTTCAGCTTCTCATCACCTCTTCACTTCCTTAAGTAGCTTCCTGAGAATACCTGAAATCTCGTCTGCTTTCGCTTTCTCAACTTCCCTTTCGACCGGCACAAGTCTCTTTTCGTCTTGTCCGGCTTCCAATCGCAGCTTACTCATATCGGGCATAACAAAATCCGTTTCCTCAAATTGCCTGCTTTCCTGCCTTGTCATTACAGGTTTATTAACTATCTTTGTCGTTATAAATATCACCAGTTCACTGGTCTTTAACGATTCTGTCTCAGCCCTGAACAAACCTCCTACGATAGGTATATCTGCTAAAACCGGAACCTTTGATATATCTTTAGTAGTTTCTCTGCTCCTGAGTCCGCCCAATACTATTGTCTGACCGTCCTCTACAAGCGCCATCGTATCTGCTTTGCGTGTATCCACTATCGGTGCGCCAAGAGAATTTTCGCCTACCAGCACTCCGAACTCAGGTGCCACGCGAAGTTTTATCATTCCATCAGGCGATATATGCGGCGTCACCTGAAGGTTTACACCAATTTTCTTAAATGCCGTATAGGTTATCGGGTCCTCTCTGGCCACCTGTCTTAGCTCTCTGTAAGGGAACTCGCGGACTATCTCGAAGTTTGCAGTTTCATTATCCAGTACCAGAATCCTCGGATTAGCCAGGAGCTTTGCCTCAAGCTGAGTGTGCAGAATATTCAACGCAAACTCCAGGTCAACGGCATCATTAAGGAGACTAAAGCTCAGTGTCCCGCCGGTCTCGCGGTCGAACGAGCCAGATACGAAAGGCTTTCTTTTCCGCATTTCTGAAGTAGTTACTTTCTTGCTGTAACCATCCGGGTTTAGTATTTGCTGCACTTCTTCCTGATACTCATAACTCTCCTCTGAATAAGACCTGTAATGGTCTGCGTCCGGCAATAATTCATATGTTTCATCATCTTGTACAGTAGCTGTTAAATCGGTAAGCGGGGATTCTCCTTCTACTGTTCTCGATGTCTCTTCCGTCCAGGTAAGGTAATCAGGCGCAGTTGAATCCACTCCTGTTTTTGTAATTGTTTCCAATGGCGTATTTCTTCCAAGATACCAGTTCGGCTCAAGCTCGAAGCCCTCCCTGCTCATCACGTCGTAAATCCGCACTTCAACCAGCACCTGACTTATCGTTCCGTTTATACTCTCGATAAACTTATCTATCCCGCTGATTTTCTCAGGTATATCAGTAACCATTATATAGTTTGTTTCTCTATTCACAGCGACACTGCCGCCCGGGGAGACAAACCCCTGCAGGGTCGCCGCAACTCCATTGGCATCTGAATAACGAATCTGATACACTCTTGTAATAAGCGGCCTTTCCAAAACAGCCGTCTCCGGAACAGTTATCACACGTACCATATTCTCCGTAGCAACATATGTATAATTATGTGCCCCAAGAATGTTCGCCAAAGCTTCTTCGAGAGGAACATCTGTAATCCTCACTGTAACATTACCCGTTACCTCCGGGCTTTTAACAATATCAATTCCAGCCAGCTCTGCCAGTTCCATCAGTACTTCTTCTATTGGCTTGCCTATGCAGCTGTATCTTATCTGCTTCTTCAAAGCAATCTGTGATTTCGACACTGTT
>Ga0307434_1001052_pt1 | contig 15720 bp, 12 predicted proteins | sample SalMarWE160220MG_FD_202156 | JGI IMG/M metagenome (GOLD analysis project Ga0307434, IMG submission 202156) | Salt marsh sediment microbial communities from the Plum Island Ecosystem LTER, Massachusetts, United States - WE1603-220 | ecosystem: Environmental > Aquatic > Marine > Intertidal zone >... | reverse complement strand
AGAGTTGAGCAGGATCTGGCGCGAGGGCCGCGAGGGGATCTACTCATTGATGGATTACACGTATGAGCGCTTTGGCGAAAACTATGAAAATGATCCCCGTATCCTAGCCGTCGGTCCAGCAGCCCAGGCGACCGATTTTGGCGCGATATGCTCTGTGCCGATCACCAATGGAAAGCTCACCTTTGTGGATACCTGGGCTGGAAGGGGCGGTCTCGGGAGCAAGCTTCTGAAGGAGCATGGCATCGCCGCCATTATCTATGGCGGTACCTTCATCGATGAAGACTTCCGCAATCGAACCGTAGCTGACAGGTGGTTTCAGGATAAGTACGACAAGAAGCTCGCGGCCAAGGACTTTGAGGCCACCACTAAATATCGCTTTGATCCCAAGTTCGGTACGGGCGGCACCTTCGGAATGAACTACTCGACCCTGCGAGGCCGGATCATTGCCTTCAATTACCGCACTATCTACATGGATGAAGAAGAGCGTGTGTCGATCCACGAGAACTTCATCCTTAATCACTACCTCAAACAGTTCAATGAGGAGACGATTCAGACCAAACAGCAGCGCACCTGTGGTGAACCCTGTGTTGCAGTCTGCAAGAAGATGCATAATGGGTTTAAAAAGGACTATGAACCCTACCAGGCAATGGGGCCCCTGTGCGGCATCTTTGACCAGCGTGCCGCTGAGAAGCTCACGCACCACGCTGATAGGTATGGATTTGACGCCATCTCCGTTGGGGGAGTGCTCTCCTGGTTGATGGAGTGTCTCTCGAACAATCTCCTTACGACGGAGGAATTGGGGGTTCAAGGGAATCCGATTTTTACACCTGATGATTTCAGCATTGAGACAGATTCGATGCACAACGCAGCAATAGGCGCCCAGCTTTTGGATTCGATCGTTGAGAGACGCGGCCTTCTCGACCTTGAAGCCGGTGCACGGAGGTTGGCCCGGCATCTCGCCCGTGAAAAGGGCAAGGAAATCCTCGATCTGCTGGTCTACACCGCATTCGGGCGCAGGGGATGGATGGTGCCGAACCAGTACTGGACTCCCGGGGTGCTAACGCCTATGCCCATTATGGGCAAGTACTATATGTATTATGGGGAGGATTTTCTCCCGCCTCGCGAGCTAGGAATGAAGAATGCCGAGCGTTTCAAGAAAGAATTGATCCTGGACAACATGGGTATCTGCCGTTTCCATCGCAATTGGGCAGAGGAGATGGTTCCTGAAATCATGGATTCGCTCTATGGATTAAAGGAGACGTTTTTGCAGAATATCTCCATGACCGCAAGCCGCATAAACAGCAGAAACGCGTCGGTGTTTTGGGAGTCGGAGAGGAACTTCGATTACCTATACACGTTCATGAAACGCAGACAGGTGGTAGAGGGCGATGCCGACCCTGAGCTCTTGAAGTGGATAGCGCATTTTGAGCGGGATAAAAAGGAGGCTGCGTTCGCCTATTGGTACGAGGTGCACAAGGGAATCCATGAATCGCTTCGCGAGTTCTGATAGGCGCACGCACACTTCATTCCCTGCTTTCCTGTATGGTGATGCGTCCACCTGTATGAGATCATATGACCTGGATTCTGATTGGTGGCAGGGGATGACAGATATGGTGACCTCTGCTTCCTTCTCGAGGTGTCAGTCTACCATGTCCCTGATTCAACATCCCCTTACCTTCCGGTGAGACAGGGAAATTAACCAAAATTCATTCAGAAATTAACAACGAGCGCAAGGGAGAGAACGGTATCGGTATCATCGAGTGTTTGAGGAGTTGGTTTATTAGCATATTTTATATCATAGCTTGCTTTAAGGGAGAGATAGTCGCTCAAGGCTGATATCAGCGCCGTCTCGGAGTTCACCTTGTAAGCGTCGCTATCATCAGAATTGTAGAGGAACTCAAGGGACTGGGAGAATTTGTTTTTCTTGCTGAAGGCGTATTCCTACTTACCAAAGACACGTCAATGAACTCTTCATCGGTGTTGTCGATGTATTTTTCCGTGACGTAATTGGGGCCTACCTCACCGAGCACGAAATGCCTCGGCCCGGTGAATAACCGGTACCCTAAGGCAGGTCCTGTATAATACTTGGCCTCAATACCTGCAAACTCATCCTTAAGCCACCCGGCGATGCCCGCAGCATATAGCTGATCCGTGAAGAGATAGTCAAGACGAGCTTCACTTGTGTAACTCTCCGCATTCCTCACGCCGTCGCTCTCCCCATAAAGGGCGCTGAGCTCCCAGGTACCCTTGAGGTTTTCGTCAAAGGTATATTGAAGGGTATTATTCGCTGAGAGGCTCATCACCTCGGTATTTCCACCGGTATCGACGAGGAAGAGCTCGGCCTCATCCTTCCATTTCTTTTCCTCCCCATAGACTGCTGGAATACTGTTGGAGACTACAATCAATATGATGACAACTATTGCTGCTCGCATTTTCCACTCCCTTCTGAGATACCCAGATTTGGAACTATCCGTCTAATACCAAATTGCAATCATGTCATTGCGAGGAGTGAAGCGACGTGGCAATCTATGTTATTGAGCCTGCCCTGGCGCGACTTGGCTGGAACGTTGTAGAGCAACTGTAATACTTCGGGTGTATAATCCACAGAACTCAGCCCTTGCATGCCAGCCTGCCCTGGCGTGACGGCACAGGCATATGATCCTGTTTCGTAAATATACTGGTATCGGTGGCTCTAAACCCAATCCTTGCATGCCAGCCTGCCCTGGCGTGACTTGGCTGTAGCATTGTAGGGCAACTGTAATACCGAGGTTATATAATTCATAGAACTCAGCCCTTGCATGCCAGGTCTGGGCCAGGGGTCTGGGCCAGGGATTGCTTCACATTCGTTCGCAATGACATCCATCAATAGTATCTGTTTGAATGCAATTTGGTATACCTTGATACTTCCCTGCAGCGACTCGACTTGAGCGGCTCGACTTGAGCTCGCCGAAAGTCTCGCTGCATGGTATTCATTAAATACAGTAGAAGAAAAGGAAAAGGTTTGTCAACGGTGAGGCCTTCTGAAAGAATACCTGCTCCGGATTTTTCGGGACACTCGAACCGAGGTAAAGGATTCACGAAACTGGTCCGGTTCCCATCAGTCGAGGTATTTCCCCTTGACCCTCAGAAGACATTCCTCCTATACTTCAACTCCTACTATCATTCGAAGGAAGCCCTGTATGACGAACCGGCAAGATCCAAAGGAGCGGGAAACACAGAAGGGTTTCGAGCCCACCTCCACAACTCAGTCCCAGGATTCCACCCCGAAGAAGGTCTCTAGATCCGCCCTGTTCCATCACAGGAAGGAAAAGCCGGTGCACTGGAAGGATTCAAAGGAGCTGCACCATGTGATGAACGCGTTTCCCGGGATATTCAGGGCGTTGCTGCTCGAGATCCTGGATCGGTCCATGAGCCGCCATGAGATCAGGGATTTTCTGAATCGCATGGCAGTGGGGCGGCATGGCCATAGAATCGGCAAAGTTCAGGTGGACCTGGAAAGACATCTGCGCAAGGCTGTCGAAAAGAAGGTCCTTGAGGAGAGAGACGGTCGATATCACCTGACCCCGGGCGGGAGGGAGATCGCCGAACACATGCAGATGATAATCCCTGCCTTTATGGGGTGGGTATTCTCCCCTGAGACCACCTCCCTCTTTTCCCTGGCTGTCCACGCGGTTCTGAGCGTGCTGAAGCTCAGTGTCGGCTTCCTTTCCCGGTCGGCCGGGCTTTTCGCTGACGGGATTGACAATACGGTCGATACCCTCTCATCGCTCCTTGTGTGGCTGGGGATCAGGTATGATAAGGTGAAGCTTGTTTCCGTGTTCATCCTGATCGCCATGTTCGTGTCGGTAGGCGGGGTGGGCCTGGCGACCTTTGATAAGATCATTCACCCTGGGCCTATCCATGAGGGCCTGATCGCCTTTGTGGTCTCGGGGATATGCGGTCTCATCATGCTGGGGCTTTCCTCCTACCAGTATGTCGTGGGAAAGAAGAGCTCGAACTTCGCCATCATGTGCCAGGCCGTGGATTCGCGCAACCACTTCCTGACCTCCCTTTTGGTGTGCGGGGGGATCCTGCTCTCCTTTTTCGCCCAACTCTGGAATGCACCCTGGCTCTTTTATGCCGACGCAGCGGCCTCAGCTATCATTGGGCTTCTAATCCTCAGGGGCGCCGTTGAACTGGTGCAGGAGCTTATCAAGGAGCGCGAGGAGGGGGCGGAGGTCTCCCACTTCATGAAAAGGACACAGGAGAGGATCAGGGAGAAGATACTGCTCAGGTGGGTTGCCGGGCAGCTCCAATCAGGATCGCTCACCGGAGAGGAGCTTGAGCGACGATTTGCCGCCGATTTCTGCGAGCAGACACCCAAGGTCCTGATCCTCTCAGGGATGGGATACCGGCCCGAGAGCGGTGCGGATCTCAATCGGTATCTGGAGCTCTTCGTGGAGCAGAAGAAGCTCGTGTATGATGAGGGCAGATACTGGTTGGTGGCCCGCTCATGAATTGCCTTAGGACCTATTCTGGTCTGTAGATGCTGGAGGTGCATGAGAATCTTTAGGAGGTTTGAGATCACTCATGGCGCAGGGCCTCGATGGGGTCCAGTCGCGCGGCCTTGCGGGCTGGGGCGTAACCGAACAGGACGCCCACGGCTGCGGAAAATAGAAATGCAATGACCACAATGGTCGGGTCAAAGACAAAGGGAACACCCAGGGCACTGGCGCCTAAGGCGGCCGCTGCGAGACCAAGGGTTATGCCCACCAGTCCGCCGAAGGAGGAGAGCACCACCGCTTCCACCAGAAACTGCATGAGAACTTCCCGCTCCAGAGCGCCGATGGCGAGGCGGGTGCCGATCTCACGGGTCCGTTCTGTCACCGACACGAGCATGATGTTCATGATGCCGATCCCGCCGACCAGCAGGCTCACCGCTGCCACGGCTCCAAGCAGTGCGGTCAGCACGCGGGTGGTTCCGGTCAGGGTACTCGCGATCTCCTGCATGTCCCTCACGTTGAAGTCGTCCTCTTTTCCGGCGGTGATATGGCGGCGTTCGCGCATCAATCGCTCGATACCCTGCTTGACCTTTTCGGTGGAAACGCCGTCCCGCGCCGAGACGTAGATAACGCTGACGTCCGTGTTTCCTGCGATGCGCCGCTGAAACGCGCGAAGGGGGATGAGCACCAGGTCATCCTGATCCGTACCGAAGCTGGACTGCCCTTTGGATGTGAGCACGCCCATCACCTTAAAGGAGATCTTTCCCAGGCGGATGGTGGCGCTCAGCGGATCCTGTTTGCCGAAGAGCTTATCGCGCACGGTAGCGCCAAGGATGCACACCGCCTTGCCGGCCCGCTCATCTCCGGTGGTGAAGGAGCTTCCGGAATCAAGGGTCCAGTCCCGGGTCTTTAGAAAGGCGCTCGTGGTTCCGGTGACCGCGGTTGACCAATTTTGGTTTCCGTAGATGGCCTGCGTGCCTTTGGATGCGATCGGGGCCACGGCCGCCAGTCCGGAGATCTCCCGTTCGATGGCTTCGGCATCTGCCGCCTTAAACAAGTCTGCGGTTGATCTTCTGCCTCCGGGGCCGAAGCCCTGGCCGGGTCTCACCTGGAGCAGGTTGCTGCCCAGCTTGGCGATATCGGAGGTCACCTTTGCAGTCGCCCCTTTTCCAAGGGTCACCATGGTGATAACTGCGGCTACCCCTATCACGATGCCGAGGATAGTAAGCGACGAGCGCAAGACACTGCGACGGATTTCACGCAGAGCGAGTAAAATCGTTTCCCACAACATTATGCAATCCCCTTTTGCTCCTCGGAGTCGATGACGCCGTCAAGGAAGCGGATGGTGCGTTTCGCAAATGCTGCCATGTCGGGCTCATGGGTCACCATGACGATGGTAATGCCGCGCTCGCGGTTGAGGGCGGTGAGCAGTTCCATGATATCACGGCTACAGGTGGAATCCAGGTTGCCCGTCGGTTCGTCGGCGAAGAGGACAGCCGGGTCGGTGACGATGGCACGGGCAATGGCGACGCGCTGTTGCTGCCCGCCTGACAGTTCGCCGGGCGTGTGCGTTTCCCACCCCTTGAGCCCCACGGCATCCAGGGCCTGAAGGGCCCGAGCTCGCCGCTCCCGGGCGGGAGTGCCGCGGTAGATCAGCGGTAGTTCCACGTTCTCCAACGCAGAGGTGCGATTCAGGAGGTTGTAACCCTGGAAGACAAAACCCAGGTAGTGGCGGCGCAGCAGGGCGCGTTGATCACGGGACAGCTTTCCGACTTCCACGGCTTCGAAGAGGTAGGCCCCGGAAGTCGGCGTATCCAGGCAGCCCAGGATGTTCATACAGGTGGATTTGCCCGATCCGCTCGGCCCCATCACGGCCACGAACTCCTCCGGATCGATGCGCAGGTCTATTCCCTGTAGTGCCCGCATGGCAGCGAGGCCTGTGCCATACACCTTGGTTACGCCCTTCAGCGCGATAAGAGGGTTCTTGCCGGTTTGGCTGGGAGGGGTCGTATTCACCGGCCCGTACCCACCGCATCGACCACTAAGGACATTCCGGGCGTAACGTCGCCACCCGTTATCTCAGTCATGACCCCATCAGTCGCACCGATCGTGATAGAAATGGGGGTAGGCTTTCCGTCCCGTAATACCCAGACACGCTGTTGCTTTCTCATGCCGCCGGCCCCTTTGCCCCCCTGGCGTTGGCCCGACGAGGGCGCACGGCGAGGATGCGAAAAAAGAGAATTCACTATACTGCCCTGGTCAGCTGGGGCTTCCTTCTCCTGCACCTGCGGCGTAAAACGCAGCGCGGCATTCGGCACCAGGATTGCGCCTTGGACTTTTTGTACCGTGATATCCGCCGTGGCGGTCATGCCCGGGCGGAGTGACAGATCGGAGTTGTCAAGGCTCAAGACAGTTTCGTAGGTGACAACGCCGCTCTGGGTCTTGGCACCGTAGCGGACCTGGGTGATCCGCGCGGCGAAAGTGCGATTCGGATAGGCGTCAACGGTGAACCTGGCCTCCTGCCCCTCCTTTACCTGGCCCACATCGGCCTCGTCCACGTTGACCAGGAGCTCCATCTGGGTGAGATCCTCGGCCAGAGTGAACAGAACCGGTGCCTGCAAGGAGGCGGCCACGGTCTGGCCGGGTTCCACGTTGCGCGCAAGAACAATACCGTTAATAGGGGAGCGGATGACCGCTTTTGCCAGGTCCGTCTCCCTGGTTTCCAGTGTTGCCTGGGCCTGAGTGACGTCCGCCTTGGCGCCGGCTTCATTGGCCAGGGCTCGATCAAGGGCCGCCTCGGCTGCTTCCAGGTCATTTTGCGACGGAACCTTGCCGTTGCTCAGGTCCCGTACCCGTTGAAGCCGGTCCAGGTTGTTGCGGGTTTCCTTCATGGTCGCCTGGGCCTGTAGAACCTTTGCCCGTGCTGATTCCAGGGAGGCCTGGGCCTGTAGAACCTGGGCCTGGAGTTTTGAGGTGTCCAACTCTGCTAAGGCCTGGCCCACCTTGACCTGGGAGTTGTAGTCCGCCTTGACGCTCTGGATGATGCCGGACAGCTCGCTTCCCACGTCCACCTGGTTCCTCGGCTCCAGGGTGCCGGTTGCGGTAACCGTGACGATGATAGTACCACGCGTAACCTCCTGGGTTTTAAAGGTCATCCCATTTGACGATTTTGTCTCCTTCCAGGCGACACCGGCCGTCACTGCCGCCACTGCTGCCAGAAGGGCAACGACGAGCCACCTTTTCAGGCGCTTTCTGTGGCGCGAGGATTGGTCAATGCCCAAGGTTTGGATAATGTCCGGTTCCGGATTTGTTTTCGATGTCATCTCTTCTTTCCCTGTGAAGGACTATGTTGTATCGTCAGAGGTGAGGGAGGTCCATCCGCCTCCCAGAACCTTGTAAAGGGCAATCAGGTTGGAGGTCACTGTTCCGTCGCTTTGAGTCAACTGCCCTTGCAATGACAACAGCGAACGTTGTGCATCCAGCACGGCCTGAAAATCGATCAGCCCCGCCGAGTACTTGACGCGGGCAAGATCAGCCGCCCGTTCAGCGGCGTGCGTGGCGTCCAGCAGCGATTGCCGTCGAACCTGTTCATTCGCGTATGCGGCAAGGGCGTTTTCCACCTCTTCCAGCGCGGAGAGAACGGCGGCTTCGTACTGGATCAACGCCTGCTCCTGGAGCGCAGACTGCACCTGGATGTTTTGACGGATGGCGCCGGCGTCGAAGATCGGCCAGGTTATGCGGGGACCAATGCTGTACGTTCTGCTCCCGGCGGAAATCAGATTGCCCGATGATAATGCTTCGAGCCCGATGGACCCTTTCAGGGTGAACTTCGGATACAGATCCGCGGTGGCCACCCCGATCCGAGCCGTTTGGGCCGCCAGTTCACGCTCGGCCTGGCGCACGTCGGGCCGGTGCCGCAGGGTATCAGCCGGCACGCCCACGGCGACCTCCAGCGGCGTTACCGGTATGGGCATGGGTTTCTCGATTTCCGGGTGCACCGCGCCGGGCAGCTCGCCCAGCAGCACCGCAAGGCGGTTCTTTGCCCCCTCCAGTCCGGTGTGCAGGGTCGGTATCTGGGAACGGGTGCTTTCCAGGTTGTAGCGGGCCTGCTCCACAGAAAGCTCGTCGCTGAGACCGGCTTCATACCGCCATCCGGTCAACTCGTAGGTTTCCTGCTGGGCCTTGAGATTCGCTTCTGCAACGGCCAGCCGGGCCTGGTAGGTTCGCGCCTCCACGTAATTCAGGGCTACTTCCGCGACCAAGGACACCAGCACGTCCCGAAGCCCCTGCCGGCTTGCCCCTAGATTGGCCTCCGCCACCTCTATGGAGCGCCGAGCGCCGCCGAAGATATCCAGCTCCCAGCCGGCGTCGAATCCTGCCGCGTAAAGCTCGCGCGTCTTTCCGCTGCCTGTCTCTTCACTGCCGCGGCTCCGGCTTGCAGACCCGGTAGCGTCGAGAGTGGGGAAGATATTGGCTTCACTGATACCTCGGCGGGCTCGTGCCTCGCGAACCCGCGCCCAGGCCTTCTTCAGGTCGAAATTGCCTGCTACCGCGCGCTCGATCAGGCTGGACAATTCAGGGTCATTGAGGGTAGTCCACCAGTTTGCCATCGTTTGGGGGTCTGTCTCCTTGGAGATCAGCCCACTTCCCAGTTCGGTGTGCCAGGAAGATGGCGCTCTAGTCTCAGGCGGGACATAATTCGGTCCGACCGCCGCGCATCCGGCAAGGATCAGGATTGCGAGCACCCCAGGGAGCCACGCCAGAAATCTAATAGGATTTGTTGATTCAAGATCCATCTTTAAATCCGTTATTTGAAATGGCGATTTGATTAACCTCCTGTTTTAAGTCGTTTAAACCTGGGAAAAGGTTACAGGAGAAGATTATGAAAGAGCGCTTTTTGTAGTTTTTCTGAGACGACCAACAACTTATCTATCATGAGGCGGATAGGTTGGACGGAGATAGAAGAGGTTTTTGTAAAAAGCTAAGATCGTTTCAAGGGTATACGAACTGTTCTTAGGATTAAGCCAAACGCCTCAGGAAGACTTTTCAAGGTACTTTGTAACCTGTACCTACCAATCCACTGAATCCGGTCATGATAACTGCGCTTTGATTTCCCTCTCTTGGGTCGATGGGTCCTTGATTAGCCAAAAATTACAATCCTGGCATTCAATAAAAAAACTGGATACCACAAGCATTTTCGGCACAAAAGGGTCGATTTAAGCGGATGGTATTGGTCGGTGGTGAGAGCTATGAGTTCCTTATGGTGAGGATTTTGAGGTCAGAAACAGGGGGTTGAGACTCGAAATCACCTATTTTTGGAATCTCTATTCTAAAATTTCAATAAGATAGTTCGGGCCGACCATAAATTATCGGACACGGCATAACCGCGCCAATCAGCCGGCCGTTACGCCGGTCAGATGAAAGATTTCTTGAGATCGACGAGACTACGTGATAGATTATAGGAAGGTTGCCTGTCCTTATCTGAAAGGAGCTTACTAATATGAGTACAGTAACTCTTGATAGAGCTCAAGAAAATCTCTCAGCTTTGATTAAGGATGCCATCCGTGGCAAGGAGGTTTTGATCACTAAGGATGGCAAGCCCCTTGTGAAGCTGGTCCCTGTTTCGCAAGCCAAACCTTGCCCGGTATTTGGGAGCGCCAAGGGAATGATATCAATGTCGGATGATTTTGATGCTCCTTTGGAGGACTTTCAGGACTATACTTCATGAAATTACTGTTGGACACTCACGCCTTTCTTTGGTTCATTGCTGGTGACAGCAAGCTCAGTGACAAGGCCAAAACGTCTATTGAGGATGATAGCAACCAGATGATTGTCAGCATGGCAAGTATGTGGGAAATGGCAATCAAGATCAGCATTGGGAGACTCAAGGTATCGGAGCCGTTTGAGTTGCTCATACCCCGTCAGATACAGATCAACGGCTTTGAGTTGTTACCCATTCAGTTTGAGCATCTCGCTCATTGACCTGCTTCCAAAATGAGCTTGAAGACACCCTTTCCCAGCCCTTTTAACAAAAAGATCCTCCTTTACTCTGCGGGATGATATAGATTAGATCGCTAGCGAGAAACCATGACTGCACCCACCAAAGTTCACGAGTTGGTTGAACGTTTCGAGCGCAACCTGGGGCCTTACAAGCAGGGCAAATATAACGAAACCCAGGTGCGTCTCGAATTTATCAATCCCTTGTTTGAAGAACTGGGCTGGGATATCGCCAACAAACAGGGGTATGCCGAAGCCTACAAAGAGGTGGTCCATGAGGACGCCATCAAGGTAGGCGGGGCTACCAAAGCCCCTGATTATAGTTTTCGCATTGGGGGTATTCGCAAATTCTTTCTGGAGGCCAAAAAGCCCTCAGTCGATATCAAGTACGATATTCATCCGGCTTATCAGTTGCGCCGTTACGCCTGGAGCGCCAAGCTTCCGCTCAGCATCCTCACCGACTTTGAGGAGCTTGCAGTCTATGACTGCCGGGTCAAGCCGGTTCAAACCGATAAGGCTTCCCATTCCCGTATCCTCTACCTGACCTACGCCGACTACGCAAAACGATGGGAGGAGATAGCAGGCATCTTCTCCCGTGAGGCAATCCTCAAAGGTTCCTTTGATAAGTATGTCGAGTCAAAGAAGGGTAAACGAGGTACAGCCGAGGTTGACGCGGCCTTTTTACAGGAGATCGAGCGCTGGCGCGATCTGCTGGCCCGAAACATAGCCCTGCGAAACCCCGCTCTTTCCCAGCGGGAACTCAACTTTTCTGTCCAGCGCACGATTGACCGGATAATATTCCTCCGAATCTGCGAAGACCGGGGCATTGAATATTATGGCAAGCTCATGGCCTTGCAAAACGGCACCCGGATCTACCAGCGCCTGTTCCAGCTTTTCCGCCAGGCCGATGATCGCTACAATTCAGGGCTCTTTCACTTCCGATCGGAAAAAGAGCGACCTGACTACAGCCTTGATAAGCTCACTCCCGATCTTGCTATCGACGATAAGGTACTAAAAGATATTCTCAAAAATCTCTATTATCCGGACAGTCCTTATGAGTTCTCAGTTCTTCCTGCTAATATTCTAGGCCAGGTATATGAACAATTTCTTGGAAAGGTCATTCGACTAACCCCTGCTCACCATGCCGTAGTTGAAGACAAGCCGGAGGTCAGAAAAGCGGGTGGGGTTTACTACACGCCCACCTATATAGTGGATTACATCGTTAAGCAGACAGTGGGTAAGTTGGTTGAGGGCAAGAAGCCAGGTCCTCGAGGTGCAGTCAGTAAGCTAAAAATTCTTGATCCCGCCTGCGGATCTGGTTCTTTTCTTTTGGGAGCTTACCAGTTCTTGCTCGATTGGCATAGGGACGAATACATAGGGGACGGGCCGGAGAAATGGGCTACCGGCCGGAATCCCCGCCTGTACCGAACAGACACCGGGGAATGGAAATTGACTACCGACGAGCGCAAACGTATCCTCCTCAATAACATCCACGGAGTGGATATTGACCCTCAAGCCGTGGAAGTAACCAAGCTATCGCTACTGCTCAAGGTGCTGGAAGGAGAGGATGAGCAGACCATAGCCCGGCAATTTGCCCTGTTTCATAAACGTGTCCTGCCAGACCTAGGCAACAACATCAAATGCGGCAACTCCCTCATCGGCCCGGACTTCTATGACGGCCAGCAAATGACCTTCCTCAATCAAGAAGAGATGTACCGCATCAACGCCTTTGACTGGCAAGCCGAGTTCCCGGAAATCATGAAGAATGGCGGGTTTGACGCGGTGATTGGCAATCCGCCTTATGTCCGACCGCACAAGCTTTCAAAAGAAATCAAGGAATTGCTTTGGTCAACTTTTTCAACGTTTGAAGCAAAATCAGACCTATATTCATGTTTCATGGAGCGTGGATTGTCTTTAACTCGACCTCAAGGATTATTTGGTTTTATTGTTCCCCATACGTGGACATCGTTAGAAAGTTTTACAAAGATTCGAGATTTCATCCTTCAAAATTCTCTAGTATACAAGCTTGTCCAGCTGCCTAAAAAGGTGTTTATTGATGCCACAGTGGAGACCTGCATCTTTGTGTTTAAAAGGATTTCTAAAGGGTTAAATAAAGTATGCAACCAGGTTGTTGTAGAGCGTCTTGAACCAAATCGTGACATCCACTTCGTGCGGAAGTTTTTTCAAAAAGATATCCAAGATGCTTATCTTTACAACTTTCAATTGTATTCACGAAATGAAAGCCAAACCATAATACAAAAAATTAAGAAATGTGGACGCGGTTTGGTTGAATACGTTTCATTTGTTTATGGTTTTAAAACTGCGGACGACCAAAAATTTATTCATGAAACTAAGAAATATAATGAAAGCAAAGCATTCATAAGAAGTGCTGCAATTAGACGCTATTGGAATAGTACTCCATGCGAATATGTTTGGTACGTCCCCGATCAAATGAGACGAAACAAAAAAACGGCACGACCAGGAGAAGCTGAACGGTTCGAAGCAGAAAAGATTATGGTGGCAAGAATGGGCAAATCAATTGTTGCTAATTACGATCCTGGCGGTTTATATGTGAAAGATGCTATGCTTTTATTGAATGCAAGTGCTAATCCGTATTCGTTGAAATATCTCCTTGGAATAATAAATTCTCGCTTACTAACCTATTTTTACCGAGAGTTTTTTGTGACAATTGATGTTTTAAAGAACGCACTCCTTAACCTCCCCATCCGCACCATTGACTTCAGTAACCCGAATGACAAAGCCCGTCACGATCAAATAGTCGGATTAGTCGAGCGAGTGTTGGATCTGAACAAACAACTGGCAGAGGCTAAATTGCCCCAGGCCAAAACCGTCCTCCAGCGCCAAATTGAGGCTACCGACCGGCAGATTGATGAGCTAGTGTATGAGTTATATGGCCTGACAGATGAAGAGATTAGAATTGTGGAAAAGAGTTTGCAATAGCAAACGCAAAAAAGTTACGCAATTCTAAGAGCCACCTAAAGCGCATGGATCTGACACGCTATTCAGGGTTGGCTCATGCTCTCATCTTTATGCCGTACATTACGATTTAATATGCTATATTAATTATCGTGTGGAATGAAAACCATAATTTAAAATGCTATCAGGGTAATACCCAAGGATGAAAACGGTTATACACACTTTCCTTAAAAGCATTGATAATTTCCGAGGATACATAAATTCCCTTGATAACTGGGAAGCTTCTACTGGAGAGAAGCTAGAGCTTCAAGAGATCCCTGTAATAAGTAATAGTTTTGTTTCTCCATACCATAGACTCCTACACCCCATTTCTGAGATTGAAAAACACCGTGACTATACCAGAGCAAAATGGGCCGTAAATACATCGCATTCAAAATCTGCTTGCGCCACTATCGATGCATATGGAATAGGCGATAATGAAACTAAAGTCAAATTTGTTGACGGCAATGTGTCTTATGAACTTCCCCATGAGAAAAAGGAAATTGGTCAAGCCTTTAGTGAGTTCGTTAACGTACTCAAAAGTGAGATACCGGTGAAAGCTAAAGAATATAAAGAGACTGCTGAACCAATAAACTCAAAATCTACCCGTAAAGGGAATGACTATATTGATTTAGAACGGATTATCCAACTTAAATCGATCCAGAATTCAGAATATGACCTTAAAAGGCTTGTACGTTTGTGTGAAGAGCTAAATATTGCTAGTCAGAATTATTGCTATATGACTATTGCTATGATTGTAAGAGCAATTATTGATCACGTTCCTCCTATATTTAAAGTAAACAATTTTTCAGAGGTTGCAAACAATTATAAAGGTTCACAATCATTTAAAAAAGCGATGGGACATTTAAACAATTCCCTAAAAAATATAGCAAACTCCCATTTACATGTACAAATTAGGAAAAAAGAAGTCTTACCAACAGAAAAGCAAGTTAATTTTTCTCCAGATATTGATTTATTGCTTTCTGAAATATTTAGGATTCTTCAATAGTTACTTACTAGGCCTAACTTTCAATTCACAAGACCAGTAATACTCTCCGCATCGCTCTGTGTATTCCTGGCTGGTGATCTACACGTTAGCCGGGGGTAAACAAATTACTAATATATAGTTTACAATATCTTACTTAAGAGAAATTATTTAATGATGGATAAAGCGCTTGAGAAGATAAAACAATTTTTCCCAAATGATTTTCAGTTTTATCAAAAACAATTTAAAGTTATTGAAAAAATACCTGGTGCCAATCGAATATTTAAACGAATTAGCACCACATTGGATAAAGAACAAATAAAAGATTATCTGAATGAAGTTAGGTATACCCTGATTTTTAAAGGGCTTGGCTTTGCCATAGAGAAAATTGAACCTTGGGGGAAAGAGGGGCCGGATCTAGAAATTTCACGGAATGAGCACTACCTCATTATTGAGATAATGAGATTTAAGAAAGTGTACCCAGGTCCACCTGAATTTGATATTTCTATGGAATATATATCTGACTACGGTGATATTCAAAGGGATATTACAAAAGCTATTAATAAAATATATGCGAAACTATTTCAAATAAATAAAGGCAATGAAGAATCAATCATTGCCATTTGGAATGATGATGAAGATATGAATGAGACTCATGTTAAAACAGCGGTTAATATTCTCATAGATGATGCAGCTAAAAATATTTATGAAATCCCAGATCATTTATTATTTATTCTTTATGGTTCAAAGTGGATATCAACAAGAAGTAGACAGCAGCTTTATTGCTTTCCCTTACGAAATCTAAACCAAGCATATCAAATGAATTGGATAAAAGAAATTACTTCTTCTATTGTCAGTGAACTTATTCAATACGCGATGAGTTCTTAGCTCTTAATTAATATAAATATGGGGTCGGGCCACGGTAAGTTGCTGATGTGATTTGGAATGATGGGAAAATCAGGCTTGGTATCATCCTTAAAATGCATTTTTCGGCACAAAAGGTCCGATCTGGGCAGATGTTATTAATCCGTGGCGAGAGCTATGAGCTCCTTGTGGTGAGGATTTTGAGGTCAAAAAAGGTGGTTTAAGGCTCGCACCTGTTTTTGGAATGTTTATCCTGAAAAATTAATAAGATAGTTTGGCCCTGACCCCGAAACTAGCAGAACATAATAGAAAATCCTTGATCGGCTTGATAAGGCTTTCTGCTATTTCCGACGTCAGATTACCTATTTTTGACTTGAAATCTCCATTTTTATATGTAAAATGGAGTTATGTACGCCA
>Ga0307434_1001051_pt1 | contig 15721 bp, 9 predicted proteins | sample SalMarWE160220MG_FD_202156 | JGI IMG/M metagenome (GOLD analysis project Ga0307434, IMG submission 202156) | Salt marsh sediment microbial communities from the Plum Island Ecosystem LTER, Massachusetts, United States - WE1603-220 | ecosystem: Environmental > Aquatic > Marine > Intertidal zone >... | reverse complement strand
GTCCCGCTCCACATCGTCGGGCTGGACGACTATTGGGGCGACCGGTACGACCCGGCCGCCGCCTTTGCCGCCGTGCCCCCCTCGACCCCTTGTATCGCCCTGGCTCACAACCCGGATTGCTTCCTCGACCTGCTCGACACGCCGGCCTCCTGGACGCTGGCTGGACACACCCACGGCGGGCAGGTCAACCTCCCGCTGCTCGGCCCGCCTGTCCTCCCGGTCCGGCACAAGCAGTTCGTGGCCGGCCATTACCGGCTCGCCAGCAAGAACCTCTACGTGAACCGGGGCATCGGCTGGCTGAGGCGCGTCCGCTTCAACGCCCGCCCGGAGATAACCGAGTTCACGTTGACCCGGGCATGAGTCGGCCCACGCTGCTTCGCCTCTCGCGGAACGACGGGGCATTCAATCGGTCATTGCGGCCGGCTAGCGAACGTAGCCCAATGATCTGAGGTCTCGCAGCATTTCCGCGGAGGGCTCCGTTTCGCTTGTGTCCATTCCGAGCGTTTCGAAGTGACTTCTCAGTTCGTCGTCGGCCTTATCCAGCTTCTGGGCAAGGGCCCTCATCTTTTCGAGCCTGTCGGGAGACGAAGCGGCAATGGAGTTCTGCTCCTCCGGATCGCGTTGGAGATCGTAAAGCTCCTCGCGGTCGGTGATGGAAGAGCGGATGTACTTCATCCCGTCTGTGCTGACCGCCTGCCGATCGTCGAAGAACAGCGTGGCCCCACTGACAATGGGGGCGGCCTCGAAGGCCTGGGGGTTCGGGCCCAAGAGCGGCGCGAGCGAGCCGACCGAGAGGTACTCCGCTTGATAGTCGATGCCGCAAAGGTCCAGTATCGTGGGCATGAGGCTGGTGGTGGAAACCCGCTCCGTCACCCGCCTCACGGTGGAGTTGCCCCGGGGGAGCTTGATCATGAGCGGCACATGGATCGACTCGTCGTACAACGTGCTCCCGTGATCGACGCCGTCGTGCTCCCAGAATTCCTCACCATGGTCGGCTGCCAGCACGAGGATGGCGTCGTCGTATATGCCGAGCCGATCCAGCGTGCCGAGAACCGTGCCGACGCAGTCGTCCACGTAGCGCACCTCGGCTAGATAAAGCTCCTTGATCCATTTTCGTTCATCGGCCGAGGAGACCAGGAATCCACCCCTTGCGTCGTTGGTGTCGCGGTATTCCTTTCCGATGCCCGGTGCCGGTTCCGTTTCGGGCAGATACTCCTCCGGGGGAGTATAGGGCGAGTGCGGATCCAGGTAGTGCATCCAGAAGAAGAAGTCCGTCTCGGCGTTCTCCTCCAGCCAGCGACAGAACTTTCCGGTGAGCTCCAGCGATGAGGGTGACCGCTTGAACGTGGAGGGGCTCGCTACTTGAAGGATCTTGCCCCCCAACGTCGAGCCCTGTGAGGGCGGAGGGTAGAACCGATAGTCATCGAAACCCTTGCCCATATTGGTCGGCGAGGTAAGCCAGCGATTGAGCCCGATCCCACCGGTCAGGTAGCCCCGGTCGCGCAGGTGCTCGGCCAGGGTCGGTAGGACTTCCGGCACCTGAGGTGCAAACTTGGATGCCCGGTGAATCGACTGGTTCAAGCCCGTCATCATCGAGGCGAAAGAGGGCAGGGTCCAGGGGGCAGGTGAGATCGCCTGGGTGAAGATGACTGAATCCCGGGCGATGCGATCGAAACTCGGCGTCGGCGCAGAGTTTTTGTTGTAGCATGAGAGGGCGTCGGCACGAAGCGTATCCACGGTGAGCAGGATGACGTGTTTGACCGAACGGCTCGCTTGACTAGGTTTCTCCAGCGAGGCCTTGGCCTTGTTCGGAGGCACCCACCACACCAGCGGGCCCAGAACGACAAGCACCACGAGCAGGCCCAGGAAGCCGCCGGGGTGAACGCGGTGGCCCACGCGCATCACGACCCAGACCACGAGCAGGGCCGCCAGCACGAACCCGGCCAGCAGCATCACATTGCCGGCCCCGGTCAGGGGCCGGTACGTCTGCTGCCAGACGTATATCACCAACAGGGCGAGCACGGACACCACCATTGAACCGGCAACCCCGGCGACCCGCTTGCATCTGAAGGCATCGACCGAGGTGGGAACAAGCCGATAACACGCCCCGGCGAACAACGCGGACAGGCAGAAGCAGATCAGCACCCGCGCTTGGGTCCATTGTTCGGGCACGTCATGAGGTCCGTTCGTCAGATCGCTGATGGTGACGGTAACAAACACGACCGTCCAAAAGGCGGCAAGGGACAGCGCCAGCGGCACCTCGGTGAACTTGACGACCCGCCTCAAGACGAAAGTGGCCACGAACCACGAAACCATATAGACAACAAGACACGTGACGATCGTGGCCGTCAAAGGCGGCAGTATGCCCGAGAACGACTCGAATGCCCCGGGCTCGGACCTCAAAGTGCCGAGCGCGATATCACAGAAACCGATCGCAACACTCAGCACGCAACCGACGATGAGCGCCATGAGCACCGGAGCGCTTTCCCTGTTCACGCTGTCCTGTCGTGCGTCTGGTAATCCGGTCATGAGAGCACTTCCATTCCTTTCGCCAACCGGGCCGATAACGATCAGGCTCCATGGCAACCTTCGCAAACCGAGCCAAGTCCGGTTACAGTGATCGGTCGTGTCCCTTGCCCTCTTGATTCCTTTTTGCTCGCAGCTCGGACCGCCGTTGCCAGCCCCGGGCGAGCTTCTATAGTGTGTCGGCATGTCGCGAGCGGTGCTCAAAGCCCGATGGGTGCTGCCGGTCTCTTCCCCGCCGATCGAGAACGGGCGAGTCGCCGTCGAAAACGGACGGATCGCGACCGTCGAGACGGCGACCGGCCCGAGGTCGGCGGCCACCGACCTCGGAGATGTCACCCTCCTGCCCGGATTCGTGAATCCACACACCCATCTCGAACTCAGCCTGTGCCGGGGACGCATGCCGTTCACGGGCTCGTTCGTCGGATGGATCGAACGTCTGACCTCGCTGTATCAGCACGAGGATGCCGGCACCGGCCGGGCGCTGCGACGCTCGATTAGAGGCGGCCTCCGCCAATCGCTGGCGGCGGGTGTGACCACGGTGGCGGATATTGGCAGCGGCCGGCGGGCGGTCGAGGAGTGGCACGGCACCGCCCTGAACGTGGTCGGCCTCCTCGAAGTGCTCGGGATCGGGCCCAAACGGATGAGCGAACACGACCGGTCCGTCGCCCGGGTAACATCCCTGTGTCAGCAAGCCGATGCGATGGGTCAGGGTCCCCCGGCAACTGAAGCCTGCGGGTCTCTGCGTCGACTCGGGATCTCGCCGCACGCCCCCTACAGCACCGGCCCTCTGGTTTACCGCGAGGCGATCGAGTTCGCGACCCGGACGCATCGGCCCATCTGCACGCACCTGGGCGAGACCCGGGACGAGTTGCGTTTCCTTTCGGACGGGACAGGTCCCTTCCGTGAGTTCCTGGAGCGCCTGGGCCTGTGGGACGGATCGTTCAGCCCGCCGGGCTGCTCCCCGGTCGAGTACGCGCGCCAACTCGGGCTCCTGGCGTGCGGGTCGATGCTCGCCCACGTGAACTACGCTACGGACAGCGATCTCGATATCCTCGCCCGCGGCAAGAGCACGGTAGTCTACTGCCCGCGATCGCACCGCTTCTTCGGGCACGAGCCGCACCGCTATCGAGACATGCTGGACCGCGACATCAACGTCTGCGTCGGCACCGACTCGCTCGCGAGCAACGATTCGCTCTCGGTGCTGGACGAGCTGCGGTTCCTCCGATTGCAGGATCAGCAGATCAGCGGCCAATGCCTCCTCGCGATGGGGACGATTGCGGGTGCCCGGGCGCTCGGGCTCGATGCTGAGACCGGGTCCTTGGAGGTCGGCAAACGAGCGGACCTGGTTGCCGTGCCGCTCACTGATACCAAAGCTCGTGATCCGCTTGCGGACCTGCTGTCAGGCAATGCGGAGCCCTCAGCGGTCTACGTCGGTGGACAGCGGTTGCATCCGGGCTGACCACGAGAATCACGATCGGCCAGCAACTCTCTCGGCGATTGCCCGATTGCAGACGATCGCAGCGCAGGATCTGTCAACTGTCTGCACTCACGTCGAAACGATATCGCAGCAACCACCATTGCTTTGCCTGTTCGGATGGTGCTTCCGTCCCGACTTCCGTGCTCTCATCGGGCCCCCTCGTTGACCGTAGCGTCGAGGTCGCTACCCTAGTGGCAGTCGGTGCGGTAGCGGCAAGCGGAGTGCACGACGTGGCGATGGGTCGCATCCCGGTTGGTCTGACGTTCTCCATGTTCGTTGCGGCGGTCTCGCTCGGGGTGATGACGATCTGTTGGAACCTCGAGTGGCCGGTGGAACGAGGTTTGTCGCTTTTGGTGCACGCATCCTCGGCCCTCTGTCTCGGGTGGGCGGTGGCGGGTTATCTGCTTGGTCGGTACCGTCCGGGGTTTGCCGCCCGGATCAAGGGCAGGGACCTGCTGGCCGTGCTTCGAATCGGGGCGATGGCCACCGGGCTCCTGGCGGTGATCGTCATGCTGTACGCGGCGGTGACCGAGGGTCTCTTTCGCACCCTCTTGTCGTGTTACGAGGCGACCCCGAAACTGAATGTCTGGCCCAGCGGGCTCCTCGACCTCGGAGCGGTTGCCTGCGCGATCCTCGTGGTGCGGCGGCAAATCCGAAACCACGAGCTGATTACCGCCCTGTTCTGGGCCCTCATCTTCGCCGGTTTATGGGCGGCATTTCAAATCCCCGCTTTCCGCGTGCAGTCCGAGGCCGGTGTGGAGCGCGCGGTTGCCACGAGGTGGGCCAGCCTGTTCATGGTGAGTAGTGCGGCGGTGATCGCGGTCTTTGCGATCGCGGGCGGTATCATTCACCGGCAGCGTCGTCGGCAGGCGTGGCCGGACGCCCTCTCGATACTGACCGAGCCGCAGTTGGACTGGCCGGGGTTCAGTTACAGTGCGGGCCTGATGGCCGTTATCGTGTTAATGCTCGGTTGCGTCTACGTCATTCTCCCCTGGACCAGCGTCGCCGCGTTTCTCGCCGGAGGGGCAATGTTGGCCCTGGCCGCCAGACGTTGGAACGAGAACCTGGCCGACGCGGGCCTGGCCTTAATCACCCTTGGCGTCGTGTCGCTGGTCATGATCGGCTTTCCCGCACCGCGCTGGTGGACCGCCGAGAAGTACGCGGAGGTGTTTAACCGGGTGCTGGTCGGGCTTGCGATCATGACCGGGTTCTGGTACTGGCTGGCGGGGGTGTGGAGGCAACAACTCGATCAGGGCCAACCGTGGACCACCGCGGGCCGGATGATTCACACCACCCAGCGGGTCGGATACCTGGTCGGGGCAACGGCCGTGCTCGTCTCCCTTCATCTGTCCCTCTGGCCGAAACGCCCCCTCGCGCTCGATCCCGACAACACGCCGGATCGGTGGGTCCGGGGGCTGTCCGCCAACGGCCTGCTCGTGTTGGCCTTGACCTTCGCCGCCCGACGGACGGGCAGGGCGACCCAGGCCTGGCTCGTGCTGCTCACCGTGGCATCCACGGTCGTATTCTCGCTGGTGCGATCATCGCATTCAGTCTTCGGGGAAGGATGGCGGCTGTACTGGCCGATCGTCATGGCGGTAGTCGCGGGATTGATGTTGCCTCTGGCGGGACTCTCTAGCCGGTCGGCGAACTGGCGGCCATTCTGGGAGCCGACCTATCTGACCGGCGTCTTCGTCGCCCCCCTGGCGGCCATCGCGGGGGTCTCCCTGACTGAGCAACTGACGATGCCCCAATGGGTGCCGGCGGCGACCTTCGGTTGCCTCACCGGGGTCTACCTTCTGGCGGCGGTTCTTCCCGGTCCGCGAACGTTTGTCGCGGTGGCGGTGATGTGCGCGGTCATGGGCGTCTGGAGCTTGCGGCTCCTGGGCGGATCAACTACCATCGCACCCGCTTATTTCTACACCATGCTGTGTGGTCTGTCCGTCGCTCTGCTGGCTTCGGTCTACCAGCATCGGAAACAGGAGGCTGCGGGCGCGGTCCGCCTCCTGAAGTGGGCCGGGGGATCGCTGGCGGTCATCTCCATGATCGCCGGGTGGATCGCCTCCTGCTCGTAATGCGATCCCGCCCGCCGGGGCCGGTACCCTCCGTCGAGGCGCCCGAGCGTGAAAGTCAGCCGAGTTCATCGCCTGCTCAAACTCATCACCCTGCTGCAAACGCGCAGGCCGTACCTGGCTAATGACCTGGCCCGCGAACTCAACGTCAGCCGTCGAACCCTGTTCCGCGACCTGAACCTGCTGAAGCTGGCGGGCGTCCCGCTGATCTTTGACGCCGCCGCCCGTTCCTACGCGATCGAGCGGGATTTCTTCCTGCCGCCGGTCAATTTCACGCTGCCCGAGGTACTCGGCCTCATGATGGTCCTGCAGAAGTACAGCTCTCGTTCCGCCTTGCCGAACTTCGAGGCCGTCGTCGGGGCGGCCACGAAGATCGAGAGCACATTGCCCGGAGCGATCCAGGATTTCTGCGGCAGCGCGCTCGAACGGGTCGAGGTCCGGCACACGCCGATGGCGGATGCCGCGCGGACGGTGAAACCATTCGAGTTGCTGTGGCAGGCGACGCGCAAGCGGGACTCCGTGGACGTCGTTTACGACTCCTACTATGAGCAGCGCGAGATCCAGACGCGCATTGATCCCTATCGGCTGATGTTCGTCTCCCGGGCATGGTATGTGATCGGCCACAGCTCGATGCACAAAGAGACGCGCACCTTCAAGTTGGACCGGCTCATTACCATTACGCCGACGGGAAAACACTTTTGCCCGGACCCGAAGTTCGACCCCGCAACCTACTTCGGCAATGCCTGGCAGATGATCCGCGGCAACCGGCGCCGTCATGTCCGCATCCGCTTCTCGCCCAAGGTGGCACGCAACGTCGAGGAGGTGCTCTGGCATCCGACGCAGCAAACCCAGAGCCTTGACGATCAGTCGATGCTTTATGAGGTGGACGTGGACGGTGTGGAGGAGATTGCCTGGTGGGTTCTGGGGTATGGAAAGGAAGCGGTCGTCGAGGCGCCGGCCGAGCTCCGCAAGATCGTTCGAGAGCACACCCGGGCGATGGCCGCCGTCTACGACGGTAGCTGATGGAATCATGCGCGCAACCGTTCAACGAGTCTCCCAGGCAAGTGTGACCGTCGAGGGGCGGGTCGTCGGCTCGATCGGCCGGGGCCTGCTCGTGTATGTCGGGGTGGCGGCGGACGACGGCGAGGCCGACGTGCAGTACGTCGCCGGCAAGATCACGGGGCTGCGCATCTTCAACGATGCTGACGGCAGGATGAACCTGAGCGTGGGGGAGGTGGACGGCGGCATTCTGGTCATCAGCGCGTTCGCCCTGCAGGCGGATGCCCGCAAGGGGCGCCGGCCGTCGTTCGATCCCGCCGCCGGGCCCGAGTTGGCCGAGTCGCTTTACGACCGACTGTGCGGGGAGCTGGCGGCGACCGGTCTTCCCGTCGCTCGCGGCGTGTTTCGGGCCCACATGGACGTCTCCAGCGTCAACGACGGGCCCGTGTGCATCCTGCTCGATTCCAAGCGAACGTTCTGAGAGCGTGGCACCGGGCTCGGGAGCGCCCTCGGCGTGGACCGAGTTCATGTCGGTTTCGTCGGGTCTTCCGGGCCGGAGGTGTCCAACTGGCGGGGGAGGCGCCCCACGGGTTCGATCTCCGGAATGTCTTTACCGGAGGCGGCTCCGAGCTCCTTGAACTTCCGGGCCGCCGGCAGAAGCCTGGTTTCCAGCGAGCCCACCGTCTGGTTGTACGCGTCAACCGCGCGCCCGAGCCCGCCGCCGATGCCCGCCACGTGTTCCATCAGCGTTCGCATCCGGTCGTACAGGTCCCGGCCAAGTTGGCTTATTCTCTCGGCATTCTCGGCAATCTGCTCCTGCCGCCACCCATACGCAATGGCCCGCAGCAGGGCGATCAATGTGGTAGGAGACGCCAGCACGACCCGATGGGCGATCGCATCTTCGATCAACGTGTGATCGATCTCCACCGCGGCGCTGAAGAACGATTCGGCGGGCAGGAACAGCACGACGAACTCCGGCGTGGTGCCGAGCTTGTTCCAGTAGCTCTTGGAGGCCAACTCCCGGATGCGGCTGCGGATTTGAGTGGCGTGTCGGCTCAGGTGTTTCTGCCGGGTCGCTTCGTCAGTGGCGGCGACGGCCTCGAGGTAAGCATCGAGGACCACTTTGGCGTCCACCACCACGCTCCGCCCGCCGGGCAGGTGCACAACCATGTCGGGGCGGAACCGGTCCCCCTCGCTGCCGGCGATGGTCACCTGCTGCTCGAAGTCGCAGTACTCAGACATACCGGCCAGCTCGGCCGACCGGCGAAGGGCGATCTCGCCCCATCGCCCCCGGACCTTGGGGTCGCGAAGTGACGTGACCAGCTTGCCCGTTTCCTGCTGGAGCTGCTGGCTGGTGGTGGTCAGCATCTTGACCTGCTCGGACAGTGAGCCGTAGGCCTTCTGGCGGCTCTGTTCGAGGGCCCGGACCTGTTCTTCGTACCGCTTGAGCGATTCGACCAGGGGTTTGACCAGGCCGTTGATCGCCTCCTGGTGCTTGCCGAGGTTGCCCCGGGCGTCAGCCAGGATGGTGTCCAGGGTCTTCTTGGCGGAAGTGAGGAACTGTTCGGCGTTGGCTCGCAGGGCCTTGGCCGATAGGGACTCGAACGATTCGCCGAGCTTCTTCTCCGCCTCGGCCAGCAGTTGTCGCTGCTCGTCGAACTTCTTGGCGGTTTCCTCGAGTCGCGTTTCGACGGTGACGCGCGCCTCCCGTTCGGCGTCGAGTTGCCCGCGGGTGGAGGTCAGAGTCGCGTCGCGCTGGGCGAGCTGCTGGCGGAGCTCATTGGTGGTGCTTTCGGCTGCGGCAACCTGCGATTGGCGTTCAGCCAGTTCGCGGGCTGCCGCGAACCGCGATCGGCTGGACGCCCAGAGCCAGGCGACCACGCCTCCGGCCGCCAGTCCGATGATCATGAACACCGCTTCCAGCATGACGCGCTCCCGGCACGGTTCCTCGGGCGGATCGTATGTTCCGTCACCGTCTCAGGCCGTGGCCGGCCGCCGGACTGGCACCTCCCTTATCGCGACAAGTTGTCTGACCAGTCCGAGCAGGGCCACCGCGGCGATGATCGCCATCAGCGTATACCTTACCGGAGCCAGCGGGACCAGCGAAACCAGCCCGATCGCCGTCAGGCCGGCCAGGATGATCGTGACGACCCACATCGCCCGCGGGTGGTGCAGCATCGGCGTGGCAATGGCGAGCGTGCTGTACGTGCCGCTCACCGTGCCCACGATCATCGCGAACGCAAAACCGTGGATGCCCGTGCCGCCCGCGACGTACATGACCACGACCACCATGAACGTAGTCAATGACGTGATGATCGTTCGCGAAAGGGTCTGGTTGAGCGAGTTGTTGATCAACGACTCCGAGACGGTGGCCAGTCGGCCGCGGTTCTCGCGGATCCGGTCGAAGATAACAATCGTGTCGTTGATCGAGTAACCGACGATGGTCAGGAACGCCGCGATCATGGCCAGGTCGATCTTGAAATCCTGCAGCATGAGCAGCTTGCCGATGGCGGTGTCATGCAGGTGATGGCAGGCCATCACGCAGGCGAGGGTGACGGCCACGTCGTGGTACAGCGCGATGATACCCGCCAACCCAAACTGGATCGAGCCGAACCGCACCCAGATGTACCCGGCGATGAACAGCAGCGAAAGAAGAATCGCGATGATCGCCTTGGTGGTGGCCTCCTGGGCGACCTGCGGGGCGAACTGGGTGACGCGCTGGAGGGACCGGGTGCTGGCGAAGGCGGCCTCGGCCAGATTAAGTTCCGTCTCGGCTATCTGGCTTCGCCAGGTGGCGTTTTCTTCGCCCTCCACGTAGGGCAGCCTGGGATCGTTCACGACAATCGCGACCTTTCTGAACGGAGTATTGCCCGTCAGTGGCGCGCCCTGATCGGCCGGTTCCAATCCGACCACCTTGACCTGGTCCCGCCAGGAGGCTCCCTCGAAGTCCGGCTGGAGTCGCATCTCGCGCAGCCGCTGCTCGACCTGGCCCGTGGTCTGCGGCGGGGACAGGCCCTCGAACACCAGGACCACCCCGCCTTTGAAGGTCGCGATCGGCTCTTGAACGCCGCCGATGTCTTCGCCGACGACGTCCGGCAAAACGTTGGCGTCCTGAGTGATGGGGAAAATCCCGTCGGGGGCCCGGTCTAAGTCCTTAACCAGAGCAGCCTCGATCGACCGGGTGACCTCGAGGATCTCGCTCATCGAGGCAAGCAGCGCTTCAGCCACCAGGGTTCGCCTGGTTTCGGTCGTGATGATCTCGAAAGCCGTGCGGGTTTCGCCCTTGCCCGTTTCCTCTTCCACGAGTTGGACTCGCGCGCCGCGGAGCCTGTTCGCCGCCGAGCGAACATACTCAGCGGCTTGCCTGACCAGGTCTTCGACGCCGGCCTGATCCAGGACGCGCATCTTGTACGCGACGAGCGCGTCCCCTTCTCGTATCACGGGGTAGCGCCAGGCATGATCAGTTATCAGCCATCTGCGGTCCGGCTCCTCGATCGAGATGGTGGCCTCCGGTGAAAGCGTCTCGCCGCCGTCTGCGAACTTCGCCCGCAGGTTCCCTGAGATGGCGCCACCCTCCAGATCGCCCTCGAACTCGGGACCCATGTCAAACAGTCGCTTTTCGGCCTGAGGGGGTTTGATGGTGACCGCCACGCCGCTGCCGTCCTCGACTCCAGTGATCCCACCTCTGACGACGTGTTTCTCGAACACGGGCAGCAACAGGGCCTGCATTTGAGCGGTCGTCAGCTTCTGGGGCGTTGAGAGCAGGAAACGATCGTCTCCGGCAGCGCTGACCGCGGCTTTGTCCAGCACGTCGGCGGCATGATTCAACCAGCCCACCGAGTGGGCCGGATCGTTCTGCCCGGCGTCGCTGTTGTAGATGTACTTGTTGATCAGGTCCTCGTCGGTTATGTCCTGGTTGTCCTGGTTCATCTCGACCTGCACGCTCGTGCCGCCGATGAACTCGATGTCCAGATAGTCCTTCTTATCGACGTGTGCCTCGAAGACCAGGCCCAGGGCGATGACCATCGCCGAAGCCGTCCAGAACACGCGGTATTTCCTCATCCAGTTGATCGTGGGCTCGCTGAAGAGTCTCAGCATGGGCAGACGGTTGGCATTCTGATAGCCCAGGCCGCGGTAGGCCAGACGGAACGCCCAGAGGCAGACCATGAGAATGACCGCCGTTGCCGCAATCCACGCGCCGAACTTGCCGAGGCCGAACAGGGCCGACTCGCCCAGTTCCCCGGGTGCGTTGAAGAGGTACCCCAGCCCCAGGATCACCGCGCCGGCCAGCACCAGGATCCCGGTCCCGAGCCACGCCCGCCGGGTCTCCTCGGTGTTGAGCGTCCTGGGCACCATGATGTTGAGGAACTGCCGCGTTACGAACAGCGCGGTGAACATGCTCGTGCACAGGCCGATACCCAGCGTCAGCCCGAAGCCCTTGATCTCCTCGCTGCCCAGCGAGCCGAGGATGACCGCCGTGATGATCGTGGTGACGTTCGAGTCGAGAATGGCACTGAAGGCCCTCTCGTAGCCCAGCTTCACCGCCATCCGCACCGACACCCCTCGCTGGAGCTCCTCCCGAATACGTTCGTAAATCAGCACGTTGGCGTCCACCGCCATCCCCAGCGTCAGGACCAGGCCCGCGATGCCGGGCAGCGTGAACGTCGCCTGCAGGAACGACATGACCCCCAACGTGATGACCAGGTTCATGAGCAGGGCGATGTCGGCGATGAATCCGGTGTACATGTAGTAGACCGCCATGAAGGCGATGGTGATAATAAAGGCGATGATGATCGCCTGCTGGCCCATGCGGCGGTTGGTTTCACCCAGGGCCGGTCCGATGCTCTTTTCCTGCAGCGGCACCTCCTTCAGGCGGGCAGGCAACGCCCCCGCTTCGAGCGTGTTGACCAGGTAAGCGACGTATTCCTCGGTGAAGCTGCCGGTAATCTGGCCACTGTCGTAGATCGCGCTCTTGATGTTGGCGGACGAGATCGCCTGCTCGTCGAGGAAGATGCACAAGGAGCGCTTGAGGTTGCTGCTGGTCAGCGCACCGAACAGCCTGGGGCCTTTGCCGGCGAGTCTGAAGTTGATGGCGATCCGGCCGACGCTGTCCCGGCCCCGGCGGGCGCTGCGGAGCGACCAGTCCATGTCTTTGAGCAGGCCCATGTCCTTCGTACTGTGGGCCAGTACGTACTTGGCCCCCGCGTATTCCTGGACGACATAGAGCAGCCGCGGGTCCGTGAAACTTTCCACCTCCCGCTCGGCGATCCTGAACCACTCGAAGTTGTCTCCCGACTGCGGCCGCGGCCCGAACTTGGCGAGCTGCTCAACGTACTTGGAGACCGGCTCGTTGTATTTGCGATCGGACGAATCGATCATGTCCCGGTGGCCCGGGTCGAGGGTGGCGAGAATGCGGAACTCCAGTACACCCGCACCTCGGAGCAATCGAATCAGATCGGACGGGTCGTCGAGAATGCCCTTGTCCGCCGCATACCTGTCGTACGCATCCCTCATCTCGTCAATCAGCGCCGCCAGATCCGGATGGGCGTTTCTCAGTTTCCGAATGGCTTCCCTGCGGACTTTGTCCCCTTGGCCCAGCTCGAGCAGGTCGCCGAGCACGCGCGGATCGAGATTCGTCGCGAGGAGGTCCTGGATGAGTGCCTCTCGCCTGACGAACGCCTCGTCCGTTCTGAGGGCGAGCTGACTCCGGTCCGGTTGCGTCGTGGGTTGGGTTGCGGCTTGCGTTGCCGGTTTCGTGGCGACGTGCGTTTCCGGCCGGCTGGCGGGTTTCGTTGCGGGGCGGGTTGCCGGCTGGGTGGCGGGAGGCCCCAAACGGCCGTACTGCTCGCTGAGCTGCCTGTACTCTTCATCCGCCTCGGCCAGCTTATCGAACAGGGTCTTGCGTGACGCGTACGGGCCTACCATCTTCCTGAAGGCCGCGTCGCGCTGATCGGCGGGAAAGGCCAGGGCCCTGCGGATCTGCAATTCGGTAATGTTGGTGTCGCGCAACCGGGCCCGAGCGTTGTCGTAGGCCTCTCGCCGATTCTTCTGACCCTTCGGAGGGCGGGGCATCTGGATCTCGAGCCGATTGCGTCCGATCGGACGCCACACGAGATTCCGGTTGCCCTGAGGGTCGACCCGGTTCTTGAGGACCCCCATCACCCGCTCCGCCAGGTCGGCGCTCTTATCGTCCGTGTCGTCGATCTCGAAAAGAAGGCTGTGGCCGCCGCCCAGGTCAATTCCAGGCTTCAGACGCTTGCCCGGCGGATAGAGCAGCCAGGCACACATCCCGACCAGCAAGACGATCAAACCCAGTTTCAACCAGAGATCCTTCTCGCCCATGAGCGTTCCTCGACTATTCTAGAAGTATCATGAATCTTGTGGGCCCGATGCTCCGAGCGCTCTGACCGGCGACGTCGGAAAGCAGTGCGTGGCGCTCGGAAACCTTGCGAAAGATTTCTTGTGCCGGTGGTTCCGGCCGCTCGACGGTTCAGCCGCCGACGGGGGGAGCGTGAGCGTATCGACAAGTGAGCCAGCGTCGCTGCGATCGTTCGCCCGGCGTCGGCGCCTCGATGCCGGTGAACGTGTCGGGATCAGCCGGACCCGTGCCCGGGCCGGGATCGGGCGGCGGCAGGGATGCCACTACAAGCAGAGCTGGCCCGGCACCCGGGGACCGCGCCGAGCCTCCGTCCCAAACATCGGCGTTCAGGGTGATCTGGAGCGTGGAGGACGAGTCGTCGTCCTCGCTCTTGTCCGGTTCGTGGGATACGGTCGTGTCGGGGCGGGACCCGGGCGCCGATTCATCGTCGGCCCGCGCCGCCGGCGCCGGCCAAACGTTAGCCGGCAGCGTGCTCGCGACCATGGTCAGCGCAATCAGACAAGCGATCCGCCCAGCAGCCATTATCGAAAGACTCCCTGGCCTCGACCTTTCCGGTGGCGGTGGAGCATGATACCAGAACCGGCCCCCGGGCGGCAAATGTCAGCCTGGGAGCAGTGAGAATGATCCGGTCAGGAATCAAATGTACTCCTGGTAGAGTTCCTTGCTCGGTCCGGGGATGACCACCGCGGATACGAGCAGGCCCTTGGCGCGGGCCACTTCGGCGGCGACGTCCACGCCGGTCCGGCAATTGGCGACCGAGCCGGTCATCAGCATGAATCCTTTACCTCCCAGGGCCATTGCCAGGTGGATGCGGAACAGCGTGACGGCGGCGGCTTTGGCGGCCGCGTCGGCGGCTTCGAGAACGCTGGCCGCCGAGTAGGTCTCGACGATGCCCAGGGCGCCGGCCTCCTCCGGGGAGAGCTGAACCGATTGACCCAGCGCCGGGAACACGCTCTCGTGCACGTTGGCGATCGTGATGTGATCGATCACGCCGTCGGGAGCAGCACTCAGCCCGGCGGCCACGCTCGCTTCCACGCCGGCCACGTCGCCCGTCACCACGTTGATGTACTTGCCCGAGCAGATCGTCCGCCCCAGCACCAGGTCCACGTCCGCCGCCTTGAGCATCGTGTCCTGGACCTGATACCCGACGCCTACGCTGGTCAGTTCGATCATGCCGATGGCTTCACGCATGGTGTCATGCCTCAATAACAATCGAGTCCGCCACGGAACTGACCCGACCGGCGATGCTCGCATGAATGACGGCCCCGAGCGCGCCGTCGGCGGGCCGGGCAACGACATCGCCGATGCTGACCTGGTCGCCCACGTTCACGGTCGGGGTAGCTGGTGCACCGACATGCTGCTTCAAGGGCAGCGTGACCCGCGGCGGCTCGTAACGCCCGTCGTGCAGCGGCCCGGCATTCTCGAATTGCGACAGCCCGAGCTTGCGGATCAGCCGGGCGACCGGCACGCGACGATCGTTCAGATGAAGCTCGGCCCGGACCGGGTCCGCGTCAACCTCCCAGGGACTGCCCTCAGCAGCGAGCCGGCGCTTGTTCTGGGTGCACACGTTCTTGGGGTCGAGATCCTCCGGGCAGGCCATCATCGTGCACAGGTTGCATTCGCAGCAGAACTGCGTGCCGATCACGCTGGCCTCGGCCGTCATGCTGAACCCCAGCGAACGCATCGCCTTGTGCGGCTCGATCGGATGACCGAGCAGGTACCGCGGGCAGAACTCCGTGCAGAACGAGCACTGATCGCAGGCACTGGCCCCGATGCGGGCGACGGCCTCCCACGACCGGGAGTAACGATTAACGAGCGGGTGGTCCCGCCCGAGCACGATCAACCCGCCGGTGGTTTTGGTGATCGGCCCATCCAGGTCGGTCGCGAGCTGTCCCATCATCACGCCGCCAAGGAGTACCACCGGGTCCGGCACCGTCGCCCCGCCGGCCAGGTCGATCGCCTCGCGATAGCTCACGCCGACCGGCACCCGGATGGTAACCGGCGTTTTCACCGCTCCGGCGACGGTGAGGAACTTTTCGGTCACCGGCTGCCCCCGGGCGACGTTGTAAGCCGTCTCCACGTTGGTCACCACCACGCCCACCGCAAGCGGAATCTTACCCGGTGGGATGATCCGCCTGGTGACGTCGTAGACCAGGATGAACTCGTCGCCGCTCGGGTAGCTGTCGCGCAGCTCCACGATCCGCATGCCCTCAGGCAGCTTCGGACGGAGGATCTCGATCACGTCGGTGTACTTGCCCTTGATGCCGATGA
>Ga0307434_1001050_pt1 | contig 15768 bp, 12 predicted proteins | sample SalMarWE160220MG_FD_202156 | JGI IMG/M metagenome (GOLD analysis project Ga0307434, IMG submission 202156) | Salt marsh sediment microbial communities from the Plum Island Ecosystem LTER, Massachusetts, United States - WE1603-220 | ecosystem: Environmental > Aquatic > Marine > Intertidal zone >... | reverse complement strand
TGGAAGCTAAAACGAAACCACCATCCGCTGGCTCAACTACTGAGTAAGCATGATTGTATTTTGCTTCCCCATAAGTTTGGTTCCACTCCGTGTTACCATATTCGTCAGTTTTTACTAACCAAAAATTATTAGATAATGTTTCTTTGTTTTCTCATCTTCTATGATTAGGAAGTGAATTTCAGTAGTTCAATAATCAGTATTCTAATGCCCCGATACTTCAAGAACGCTGGTTTATCTATTGTAGCTTTACCAAACAATGAGGATAAAGTCAATACTACTTTATCTATACTGGTTTTTAGAATAACTTGCTCATTTTCTTTGTCTTTGAAGACTTCTGGAATGTATAACTCTTCTTCGTTGTCTTTTTCAGGTCTATCTTCAACAAAATCTTGGATATCATATCTGTTTTCCAGTTTTTCCTTTAGTTTCACAAAATTTATCTTTCCTTTTCTTAGAGGAAGAAGAAAATAAGTAACCCCTGTGATTGGATGTCTGTTTTGACTGTACATCGTAGCAAAATCTTGAGTTGACATAAATACCCCTCATATCTCAATGGAGAAAGTCGGTATAAAACATTTATTAATTAATTCTTTATTTTCACCAGAATAATTTGTTTTCTCTTCACTATATTTAAAGCAAGTCATCAAAAGAAAACAATCCACAGGGAGAGGTAGATGAAATTATTTGAATACTTTCATATGGCAAAAAACTTAATCCTCAAAGTTTTTGGGTTATTGGATTCGCAATTCGGTTAGTAAACTTCTAACACTCTTTTGGGGTCGATTTACGAAATCCCATAGAGCATCAACCATCCATCTTCTAACTTCCAATATAGTTTTGTCTTGTTTGCGACTTTTTCTAATTTCTTTAATGGTACGCTTTCGATGCGAGTGCCTTTACGCGTTGTGAGTTTCAATCTTACTATGTTTTCAGAGTCAACCTCAGCTTTAGACAATACTTCATCTGTAGAAATCGAGTTCATCTTTGACCTTAATTTCTTTCTAGCCCTACGCGTCATACTAAATACCCCGTGTATAGAGTTGATTTAGTAGATTTAACAGTTATTGACCCCGTGTATAAGCGAAATTTGAAGATTAATTTAGGCTTTCTAAATCGTGTTAACAGTGATTTTGTGGTTATTTAGTTTGAATTATGCAACGTATTAATCAAGTCGGGGAGTAGTGCACGCTCTTGTTCTCGCTTGCTGAATACACGGTATTTTAATAATAATTAGCCTTAACTGACTTCTTTGTCAGTTTATGCACCTTTTTCAAGGTGATCATGGTACTTGGGTTTCGAGTCCTTGTGGAAGTATTCTCTGGTTTTAGTTTCTTTTTTCTTTATTGTTTTATTACACCAAGGGCAGTCCCTCGGCAGTTCTGCGCCCATGTCCCACTGAAACTGGGTGAGGCTGACGTTCCGCTTACAGGTTGGACATTGTTTAATTCCCAAAATTCTATTGCCCCTTTAAGTTTTGAATTATGAGCATAGCTAAGCTAGCTTGTTAAACATATTATGGGTTATTAGGTATTTATTCAAGTCGTATCTAAAACCCCGTGTATAACTAATATTTAGGATTTGATTTAATCCTTTTTCTGTTGACCTGCAAATAATTACTTGACCCCGAGTCAGGATACGTAGGGTCTAGGGGTTAAAATTTAACCCTAAATGTGCACATTGGCTGGTTGGTTTTATGCTTTTTTCGGGGACAACGCGGATACCGTTGATTCAGCAGAAGAAGATTTGGGGTTTAGCTTTAGTCCCTGATCTCAAATTAAATAAAATTCCAATATTCAAATCAGGAAAGATAACTTTCATAACTGCACTTTAAGAAAATATTTTATGTTTAAAATGCCATAGCCAATTCTGTTGCGATTTCATGAAGTTAATTTCGTTGTTTTTGCTCATCACGTTGGCGATCTCTTTTGTTTATTTACCCACAATATTGTTTTATTACCAGCTTGAAAATGAAGCTTCGAACGAAAAATTCTTTTTCGGCGTCTCCTTTGGCGGAAATGCAACCAGCCAAGCTAAGCTTCTTATCGACAAAGTTAAGGGGTACACAAATTTTTTTCTCATAAACAATTGGGACGTATCCACCAACGAGACGGCACTTAACGAAATCAGCCAATACGCCGTAGACGCTAACCTGCACATAATGGTGTACTATGACTTTATTCCTCACCAGAGTTATCTGTGGCTTCAGCCATGGCTGGACACCGCGAAGGAACGGTGGGGAAACAAATTCTTGGGGGTTTACCTTTATGACGAACCCGGTGGAAAACAGATAGACTCAGGACAGTGGCGTTCTGGACCTACGGCAGAGAAGCTTTTTGTGAATGTTTCAGACTACAGCGATGCAGCAAATCGATTTACAACAGCCATCCCATCTACAGACATGCAGGTTGTAAAGAACAGCAGCCTCTCCGTTTTTACCTCCGATTTTGCATTGTACTGGTTTGACTATCTAGCAGGGTATGACACCGTATTTGTCGAATTGGGATGGGACCACAACCGAACCCAACATATAGCCCTTGGCAGGGGAGCCGCAAACGTACAAGAAAAAGATTGGGGAGCAATCATTGTATGGAAAAGTCAAGACCCGGAAGACGAAGATAAAGGAGTCTACAAGACTGGACCCGAAATGCTTCAGGACATGCTAGTAGCCTACCAAGCAGGAGCCAAATACGTGATTGTTTTCAACTATCCCTATGATCAACCTTTCGGCATCCTAGAGGAAGAACACTTCGCCGCCATGGAGACATTCTGGAATAAGATTCGCTCGCCCAAACAAAATCTTCTTGAAAGAATCGATGGAGAAGTGGCTTTTGTTCTCCCAAAAGATTACGGTTGGGGCATGAGGCACCTAAATGACCGGATGTGGGGCGTCTGGCCTCCAGATGATCTATCTCCTTTGATCTGGAACAACATGAATAAACTGATAGACAGATACGGTTTAAAATTGGACATAATTTATGACGATGCCCGATTTAGTTTTGAGCAAAAATACTCCAAAATTTATCTTTGGAATGCCACTGACTATTGAACTCGTTAGGTGTTGCAAATCAAGTTAAATGCTTAAAGACTGCAGGCACTCCAACGCCTACAATTATCATACTATTCCATGATGCGAATAAATTTTTCCGAGTTTAGAAAAGATGCCTGATTCGCCATAAGATATGATTCACAGCGGTTCGAGCCATCACTCGACTATAGAAATTCACTTTAAACAAGTGACGTAGCACATATTTTGGAGAATAAAACTGGTCATAGAAAGAACTTCTTAATTTTCTGATCTCCTCAGCCGACAAATTAGGATTCGCAAAAACAGGCGTTATTGTGTCATAGAGTCCCCAATCATTGGACATCTCCCACCCCATCTCCTCCACGACTCTGCGAAGCTCAGTGCCAGGATACGGCGTTGCCACACATATATACACGTCATCGGGCTCCGCTTTTCTGATGAGATCAATGGTCTGTTTCAACATATCCTTTGTCTCTCCAGGATATCCAATGATCACTGAAACGGCGACGAACAAACCAGCATCTTTCGCTAATCTAATCGCTTTCTCGTTTTGTTCAACCGTTGTTCCCTTTTTCACAGCATCCAATATCTTTTGGCATCCAGACTCAACCCCGAAAAAAACTTGTTGACAGTTTGCCTCCCGCATTTTGAGCAAAATCTCTTCTGAAACCACGCTAACTCGGGTTTGACAATCCCATGGAAGACCAATCTCTCTATTCCTGATCTCTTCACAAATTTTAACTGCCCTTTTTTTGTCAAGCGTAAAAGTGTCGTCGTAAAATGAAAAGGCATCAGCTCTATGCACATCTCTTAACCACTCAAGCTCATCCACGATGCTTTTGGGGCTCCGCGCCCTGAAAGCTTTCCCAAACATTCGAGCTGTCGTACAAAAGGAACATTGGGAAGGGCACCCTCTGCTTGTCATTATTGGGAGCATTCTTCTCCCAAAAAGCCGGTATTTTTCCAATGGGAAGTATTTATACGCAGGACGTGGCAGTTCGTCAAGGTTTTGAATGAAGGGTCTGTTGGGCGTACGAACGGTCTGTCCATTATTCCTGAAAGTTATGCCTTTAATTCTGTTGAGACCCTTTGGGTTGGACACGTTTTGTGCTAGCTCTAGCAAGGTTTCCTCACCCTCGCCCCTAGCCACTATGTCCACTGCTTCCTCTTCGGCGAGAACTTGTTCGTCCATAAACGTGGCATGCGGACCTCCAAGAACAACCATTGCGTCAGGGCACGCTTCTTTTGCAGCACGTGCGGATAGAAGAGCCGACTGTATCGTTGGTGTCATAGCGGTGATGCCAATTACATTAGGCTCAATAGAAGCTAACTTTGTTTTTAATTGCTCAAGATTCATCTCTAGCGCCGGACAGTCTATCACAGTTACTTCATGACCGTCTTCTTCCAGAACAGCCGCTAGGTAGGCTAAGCCCATGGGTAGGTAAAGCTGATGCCGATAGACGCCTTTTAGGGGCGGCGGATTAACCAGCGATGTCTTAACTCTTCTATGCATCTGCTTTAGCCTCTAACTCATTTTTCCCAATAAGACTCTTATTGCTTTTTTGGGGTTTCGAATGGCTTTTACTAGTTTGTCGCGAGTAAGACTTTGATTTACCAAATTTGCTTGTAAGCATAATTCACGCAAATCATCTGCCGTGAACTCTTCAGTTTCAATGAGAGGTTCAGCCGTAGCTAAGGCTTCATCACTGAAACCTTCCCTTAAGAAACCGCCGCGCTTAGCCTGTTCATAGAGTTCTGTTCCATATAGAGGGGTAGCTATGCTGAATTGGAAACTATTGGCTCCCAGTTTTTTCAGTTTATAGGCATATTTTATAGTTTCTTTCATATCCTCTTTTGTTTCACCTATAAGCCCAAGTATAAAGAAAACTCCTACCTTAATTCCCACTTTTTTGGCTAAAACAACAGCTTTTTCAACATCCTCTAAGGCAAGGTTCTTTTTGATGATTTGATTCACAACACGTTGGACGCCAGACTCGGGAGCAACCCGTATTCCCTTGCAGCCGGACACCTTCATCTTTCTCAAGAGCTCTTCGTCAAGAGTATCCGCTCTAACGCCGGTTGGAACATACCAGTCAATGTCTAACCCCCTTTCCACGATCAAATCACAAATATTTTCTACCCTTTTCTTGATTAGCGTCATGTTGTCATCAAAAAAGTCAATCTGCTTAATGGAATAAGTGTTAACTACCTGTTCTATCTCATCAACCACATTCTCAGGGCTTCTACCCCGCCAAGTTTTTCCCATAACAATATGATTAGAACAAAAAATACACTCGTGCGGACAGCCTCTGCTGGTCATCATTATTGTGTAACGTTTGCTTATTTTCCCTCTTATTGGGTTCTCCTTGACAGCGTCAAAGTATATGTTCATTGGAAGCAGGTGTCTTGCCGGAAAGGGTAGAGCATCTAAATCTTGAATCTCCGGTCTTGGAGGAGTAATAACCGTCTTCCCATTTTTGGTAAAGCCAATTCCCTCTATTTTCTTCAGGTCCTCAGTTATGCCTTGCTCCAGTGCGCCAACTAACTCAAGCATAGTATATTCTGCCTCTCCTCTCACAACAAAATCAATGTTCGGATTTGAAAGACACTCCACAGGTCTTGCAGAGGGATGCAGCCCATCCAACACGGTGATAATGTCTTTGTCAACGCTTTTTGCTACAGATGCCACTTCAAATGCGGCTTTGGACCAGCCGGAAAATGGAATGTTAATTTCAACGATGTCTGGTGACAACCGTTCTATCCTATCGGCTATCTCTTTGTTTGCTAACCCTATCCGATAATTAGTTTCATCTATTTGCTCAAGATTCCTCCAACCCTCTGTAGGAGAGTCTATAATGCTTACCTTATGCTGCCTTTCCAACACTGCTGCGACATACGCTATTCCTATCGGTGGATATACCATCGGTCCTCCCCATGATTTTGGGTGGAGACGTGGTGGATTAATCAAACAAACACGCATACTTGTTGCCCACTACCTTACACGCGAGTTTATATCTATTCTCCCATTTCTGGATTTAACTAAATCTCAACAAGATTAGTTACACAGATGGGAACCTAAAAAACGTTTAGAGAAACCGAAGTCAGAGAACCAATGTGATTGGTAATGAAACAGCACATAGTTTGCTGCTTTTTATGCCTTGGTAAGCCACTTCACTGTTTATTGTCATTTGTGAGCGCCGTTCCATTCCAAAAAAAGAAGGACAAGTAACCTGGAAATGAGAAAGGGCAACCGAAACTACTGTAACTTCATTTATGTTAAACTTATGCTCGGTTTGAGCATACTTAAAGATTAATGTCCAAAAGCTTAAATATTTAGGCTCTAAGAGAGCTACCAAACATAAAAGAGGTTACGGAAAATGGTAAAAAAACCTTCTGTTAAAGCTCCAATGACAAAAGATTTGCTGATGAAATACACGTTTATTGCTCTCTGCATTCTCGTAGCTATATCTTTCATTTCGTTTGGTTTCGATTCGATCATAATATCTATAATTTCGGTTTTAGTTGCTGTAGCTTGTGATTATCTGCTTTCAATGATAATGGGAAAAAAGGGACCCTTGGACACATGGTCTGCGGCTGTCTTCGGCTTAATCGTTGCTATGTCATATACTTTGGGTATGGCCCCAGCGATGGCCACTGAAGAATTCTCAATACTGGGTGGTCCTGGTATAGATAAATTCCTGTATCCTGCTGCGATTTCGGCTGTCGGCTTGATTGTTTTCAAGAAAATACAAGGATTGGCTGGACGAAAATATGTGAATCCCGCTGCAATCGCGAAACTTCTGATTATTGGCATAGTTTTGGTGCCTAGTTTCGCCCTAATACCTGCAGATCATATGGCTGTAGACTTGCTAAACAATCCCACTCCAAATCCGTGGGGTGAAGGAACACTCGAACCAATGAGCACCGAAATTTTTGGGTCAACTATGATCGCATGCTATGGAGATCCCACCTTGGATCCTATGAATCCCTATATCTATGGCTCATATGATAATCCTATCCCCGATGTTCTTTACACCATGCTAGTGCAGAAATATCACACTTGGATAGGCGGCGTTTCAAGCATTGCTGTGATCGCAGTAGGAATAGCACTGTTTGCACTTCTCCGCGGATATATCAAATGGAGAATAACTGTGGCTTACTTTGTAACCACCATATTGTTTTCTATCGTTGCAGGCTACATTTACGGTGGAGACATCATAATTAGACTAATGTTCCATGTATTCACGGGCAGTTCGATTTTCTTGGCATTCTTCATGGCAACGGACCCTGCAACTACCCCGCTGACCCGTTTAGGGCAACTCATATTCGGTGTAGGCTTAGCCATGTTGACAATGATTATTCAGATGTACACGGGATTCTTAGGAGGATCTGTTCTTGCGTTGGTGATCATGAATCTAACGACTCCTATGCTGGATAAAGTCGGAGTTCCGAAACCCAGCGAAACTAGGATCAAAGTAAAGCTTCCGAAGGCCAAAAAGTTTGCCAGTGTCAGGTCTACTGCCTGTGTTCGATGTGGAGAATGTCTTGTGGCATGCTGCATGAATCTCTCACCCATATTAATCAAGGAAGCCGTCGACAAGGGAGATTGGACAAGAGTTGAGAAGCTGGGTACGGCATACTGTGACAACTGTGGTTACTGCTCTTTAGTTTGTCCTGCGAGAATCGATCTGAAAACTATAATCGTTTCTGCTAGAGATAAGATAAAAAAAACATAGCAACATCCGCCGAGAATAAGGTACACTAAAGCGCGCTTTATTGCGCGCACTTTTATTTTTTTTGATTAAGAATAGCTGAGGTTAGGCAAAAAATAGCTAATTTTTGGGAGAAATCTTCGTGCCTTTGTAAGGTTGCTTACTTGCATATGTGCATGCAAACAAGGTGAAAAGCTTATTAATCAATAGCATGTAAATAAAAGAAAGAGGTAAAAAAGTTTGTCGACAACAGATAAACTATATGGTTTGATCTTTAGCGAAATTTCACTCGGTGTCGTTATACCAATCCTTATCGGCTTGTTGATACTCGCTTTCCCAACAGTGATCTATGACCTTCTAGAAACAGTAAAGATATCTTTCCCCGAATATATCTGGGGAGGAACAGAAGTACCACTACAGCATATATTAACCATCGGTACTGCTGAGGGCATTATGACCTGTGCTGTTCCAATAATGATTGGAATAACTTGGAACAGGTGGGCTGGAGGCGCATCAGGATTCCTAATGACCTTACTCTTTGTGCTGAGCATGGGCGCATACTACAGCCCATATCCAGGAGCATTTATTCCAACCTTAGACTGGCTTGCTATGATTGTGAGTGGTATGTTGGCGGGATACATAGCTGGCTCCTTAATGGTACGCTCGCGCATGCGGGGTAATGACAACTTCAAAAGCATGTTGTTTGCATCATTTGCAGCTGCTGCAGTAGCAACAGTAATTACCACCCAATCATATATCTTGTATGCTCCAATGTTCAAGATGGGCGTGGACTATTGGAGTGATGTGGGTCTTGCATGGTTTACTTATATTGCAATTTATGGCGTTTGGTCTCTCTTTGCTGCAATTGGCGCTAAGATCTCTACTTGGTTCACGTAAATAGAACAAAACCAATACAACCTCCATCACCTCTTTTTTCCATCTTCTGGGAAATGAGAGTGTTTTGCTAGGTTGAGTTTTCCCCTTTTTTCTTTGTTTTTTTACAATTACAGATAGAAAAACCACAATGCTTCTGCTTGATTTCATCTCTTGAAAACATATTCTGCGTGCGCCTTTTCATCATATGATTTTTTTGCATGCATGAATCCCCCTTTTATGCAAAACATATTAAGCATACGGCTTGCTGTATTTGTGAAAGTAATAACGCTCAGGGAAAAAATATGCCACCACACGTAACCCTTGTGAACCCACCCTCCCCTAGTGGAAGCACCGGACATTGGTCCATCGCCCTCTTAGGTTTGGGGTATTTGGCTGCTGTTTTAGAGAAAAATCGTTATGAAGTTGATGTAATCGATTGCCAAGCCCTAAACATATCATTTGAAGAAGTAAAAAGCGAACTTCACAAACGTCAACCCGACGTGGTTGGATTAACCTCTACAACCCTCACTTACAAATCTGCTCTTCGCATCATAAGAACTGCTAAAGAAGTCTGCCCACACTGCTTAACCGTTATCGGAGGCTCTCACGTTACGTTCTGGGATGATAAGGCCTTGCAGGAGTGTCCACAACTGGATATTGTTGTGAGGAAGGAGGGTGAAATCACGCTTCTGGAGTTGGTGCAAAGGCTAGAAGCAGGTAAGAGTTTCGGTGATGTGTTGGGTATAACCTACAGGAAGGGGGAAGAAATTATGCGGACCCCAGACAGGCCCTACATAGAAGACCTTGACAGCTTACCTTTCCCAGCTCGTCATCTCTGGCCTCTTGATCAGATTCGAAAAATTGAAGACATATTCTATTTAACGACGAGCCGAGGCTGTATATTTTGGTGCGAGTTCTGCGCGGCGGTCAGGATGTTCGGTCGAAGATTTCGGATGAGAAGCACCAAAAACGTGGTGGACGAGCTTGAATATCTTCACAACACCTACGGTGCAACCAATTTTACATTCTGTGACGATGCATTCACTGTTGATCAGGCCAGAACCGAAGAATTATGTGAGGAAATCAAGAGGCGAAAACTGAAGATAAAATGGAACTGCGGAACCCGTATAGATATGCTTACAAAAGAGTTGCTCATCAAAATGAAGGATGCAGGCTGCATCTCCGTATGGTCCGGAGTTGAGTCAGGCGCACAACAGATCTTGGATGCCATGAAGAAAGGAATCCACGTTGAACAAACGATAAGAGTCTTTGGTTGGTTAAGAGAGCTTGGGCTAAAGACAGCCCCGAACGTGATCCTTGGCTTCCCTGGTGAGACCAAGCAAACCGCTTGGAAGACCATAAAGTTCGTGGAAAAAATAAGTCCTGACTATATGGGTTTCTATAATTTAGCTACGCCCTTCCCTGGAACGCCCATGTACGATGAGGTCAAAGAAAAGGGTTGGCTAAGGGTAACTGACTTCGACAAGTATGATACAGCGACTCCCATCTTTGAAACGCCAATGTTAAGCATGAAAGAGCTTAAGGAAATCCGCGAGCAGGCTTTCCACCATTTCTATCTTCGCCCTACCTATATTCTTCGCATGTTCGCCAAGGGAGGCATGCACGGTCTTTCAGCAACACAAACGGCTTTGGAGCATCTCCTTAAATCCATCAAACTTAAACTTCAGAGTCTATAATCTGCAAAGATAGTTTTTCTTACCCGAGAAAGGTTGATAAGTAAAAAATGTGCGTTTGCATCCTTTTCCTATTTGAACCTTAATTAGAAGCTACATATGTCTTAATTCATATGGAAGATATGAAATCGAAAAACTTGAGGGATAAAAGCCAATTTGTTTTTGGGTAAAGATCTTCAAGAGAGAATTCGTGAAGCAAACGTTGCTGTTCATCGGTTAGAGGCAAAATATTACGAGTTGATTCATCCAGAAGTATATAACAGATATGAGCAGAAGAGAATAAACTCTACATTGAAGATGGTGGACAAGCTCGTAGCGGATAATCGCGTGCGTGCAAAAAAGGCTCTTGATTTTGGGGCGGGTACCGGAAATTTAACTGGTAAGCTTCTACAGATGGGTTACGAAGTAACTGCAATAGATATCTCTGCGGAAATGTGTAAGATTTTGGAAAAGAAGTATAAAACTTATTTAGAAGCCAAAAAATTGATTGTTATTAACTCGCCGATAGAAGATGTGAGTTTTGATAGAGATGAATTTGGCTTAATCACTTGTTATTCTGTGCTGCATCATCTACCGGATTATGTGGATGCTATCCAAAGACTTTCTGGTTTTTTAAAAAAAGGAGGCGTGATGTATCTAGATCATGAAATATCTCCATTTTATTGGAAGAGTGAAGCAAGCAATGTAGCGCATCTGGTGAAACTTGTTTATTTTCATTCTAATCCATTGCTTAACACTCTGTATTTTCAGATTGCAGGGATAAATGTTCCTTCTCTTGATTATGGTTTATCTGACTATTGGCACAGGAAAGAACATCATTTAGATCATAGGAAAATAAAATGCATATTTGAGAAGGAAAAGTTTGATTTTTTCACACGAACAGACTATTACCTCAAATTTAGAACATGGATTTTAAATCCAATTTTTTATGTATACAAGTATACTTGCAAACCTGAAATGAGTTTTTGGGTGGCTAAAAAGTGATGCAGACGTTTTTATGCGAATATTTCTCGTGCTGATAAAACACAAATAAATATCATTCTGCTCATACAGCAAAACATTTAAACAAAGAATAACAAACGTAACCCGCGAATAAACAAAAAAATTTGGGGAATGAAAAAATGAACATCGATAGAAGCAAATCTAAACTATCTACTATCGCTTTAATTACAGTGTTAGCTATATCTGCTATACTTGTTGCTTTGCCAGCTGCCACCGCACAGGAATCTGCGCAAACCTTCTCATTCATTAACGTTATGCCTGACGTAGTGGGCGTTAACCAACAAGCGTTGATTCATTATGGCATTTCAACCCCAGCCAACTGGCCACAGAGGGGTTATCATGATTTGACTATTGAGGTCGAGAGACCTGACGGTGAAACCGAAATTTTAGGGCCATTCGACACCGATCTAACTGGCGGAGCCGGAAGGATTTATGTGCCTAATATGGTTGGAACATATCGTCTGCGGACAAACTTCCCTGCACAACCGCTTGAGGCTGCGACATATGGCTTCCCCGCGGGTACAATTTTTGAGGCTAGCACCAGTGAATGGTTTGAGCTTACTGTACAAGAAGGATCAGCATTAGAATATCCAGGTCATTCGCTTCCAGCAGAGTACTGGTCTCGTCCAATAAACGCCCAATTTTGGGAATGGTCATCACTCGCAGGATCCAATTTGGAATACGTCCGTGGGACTTCAGCATCACCGCATTCAATAATTCGGCCTTACAACGATGATGCGCCAGAGACTGGTCATATACTGTGGGCAGAGCCGTTAATCGGTGGAGCTTTTAGCCCGCTGGGAGGAGGTCTATCCGGAGGAGCAACAGGCGATTATGCCGTCGAAGATGGAGATGCATATGAGGGCTTCTTTACGCCGCCTGTAATCATGGGTGGTGTGCTTTACTTCAATCGATTCAAGGCTGATGGAGGCGCCAATGTTGAGCAGGAGGTTGTTGCTGTAGACCTACGCACCGGCGAGGAGCTTTGGGTAAGAAACTGGGACAACAGAAGATTGGATTTTGCTCAAGCTTTCTTCTATACCGGATTCAACTACCACGCGGTTTTCCAGTATTTATGGGCAACCGGCGGCAGTGCGTTTGGAGGAGCTGGCACTACATGGCATGCTTATGAACCCACTACAGGACGATGGGTCTACACTATGGAGAACGTGCCTCGCGGCACTATGATGCGCGGTCCGAACGGTGAAATCATCATATACACAATTAACTTAAGACAGGGTTGGATGACAAAATGGAACTCAAGATGGGTCGTCGACGCACAAAGATGGATAGATGTAGGAGAGCCAGATTCAACCTTTGGTAGCTGGCTTAGACAATACATGGGACAGACTCTAGACGCTCGCGTTGGAATTGAATGGAACGTGACGATACCAACAGGCTTACCGGCCACAATGATGGGAGTATCAAGAGTTCGTGATGGAGTGATTGTCGGAGCGAACTTTCGGAGAGGACAGACAACAAATTCACCCGTGATGTGGGCTTTAAGTTTTGACCCAGGGCATGACCCGTCATGGGAGGATATAGTGTGGACAGAAACCGATTACGGAACGGTACCACGCAAAAACCATGACCCTAACGTGGAACTAATGTTCAATAGAACTTGGACGGTACCCTCAGCAAACTCAATATTAAACATTGAGGACGTCAGCATAGAAGATGACTTTTTCACCGTGGTTTGGAACGACAACCCATCAATTTGGGGATTCCGGCTAAGCACAGGCGAGGAGCTTTGGGGTCCTTTTGGTCCCATCCACTATCAGACCAATTATAGTTATGAATCCATGAACTCTTGGGACATCATTTATGACGGCAAATATTTTGCAGGAGGCCATGGTGGTACAATGCACTGTATAGATATCAAGACTGGCAAGTCGCTGTGGAACTTCACGGTTACAGATACCTACAACACGTACCTGTTTAACAATGCTTGGCGTTATCGCATTGCATTTATTGCCGACGGAAAAATCTACATTGAACACACTGAGCACTCTCCCTATGATCCTAAACCACGTGGTGCACCCTTCATCTGTATTGACATAGAAACAGGAGAAGAAGTGTGGAGGTTAAACCTTCGAGGAACAGAATGGGGAGGACTTCCAATCATCGGAGACAGCATAATAGCTATGCACAACACATTCGATCAGCGCGTATACGCTATAGGTAAGGGTCCAAGCGAAACCACAGCCTCAATCCAGAACGATGTTGTACTCCTCGGAAGCAGCGTAATGGTAAAGGGCACAGTGACGGATATTTCTGCGGGCACAGAAGAGTATGCTTTGAGAGCACGATTCCCGAAGGGTGTTCCCGCCGTATCTGATGAAAGCATGAGCGAATGGATGGAATACGTGTACATGCAGAAAGAGCGTCCAGAAGACGCAACTGGCGTTGAAGTAACATTAGAAGCGATCAAACCTAACGGTGAATACGAAAGTCTCGGCACAGCTACAACCGATACATCCGGCAACTACGGCTTTTCGTTTAAGCCTGATGTTGAAGGCAAATACACGCTTATGGCCACGTTCTACGGCTCTAAATCTTACTACAGCTCGACAACAACAACATATCTAACAGTAGGTCCAGCAGCAGCAGAATACGCAGAAGTTGAAGCTGCACCCGACTACACACCGATGCTTACAGGCATATTAGTAGCTGTTGTCATAGCTATCATCATAGGATTATACAGCATCGTCAGAAAACAAAAATAAACCCAATTTCCCCTTTTCTTTTTTTCTTTCAAATAGAATGTGATAACGCTAACGGAAGTTAAGAAAAAATCTTATGTAATATGTTAGAAAGGGATGATGACCTGCAGAACTTGCAACTATTCAAGTACACGAGTTTTCATCATCCTTTTTCTCGGTAAGTTTATTTTTCCCGTTTCCACTACTAACCTAGTAACGGTACATAAAACGGCACTCTGGAAAGATTTCAATGAATCTGTTAACAAACGAAAAACTCTGGAACTCCGTCCTAAAGACGCCACCCGTAAAATGGATGCTGAAAACCACTCTAAAAAAATGCCCAAAATGTAACAGGACCCCCCTTGAAACCGCGCTAGACAACTACGCTGGCAAGAACCACCTAAAATGCTCCTCCTGTGGACTTTACGCTGGAGTCATAGGATTCTGGATAGACTTCATACAAAAAGCGTTAGCCGTTGAAAAGAGCCGTGTTTCCAAACTTTTTGCAGACTCCTACGTTAGACGAGCCATAAACAGCATAGTATCCGGCTTTGCCGAGTTTGGTTTCACTCGTCCCATACAGGTTCATGCTCCCTTCCTTGTGGTATGGAACTTCACATACAAATGCAACCTCAACTGTAAGCACTGTTACTTGGACGCCGGAAACAGCTCCAAGATAGAACTCTCCACCGAGGAAGCCATGAAGGTCGTGGATCAAATAGCAGATTTCGGCGTAACCTCCCTAGCCTTTTCAGGGGGTGAACCCTTGATGAGAAAAGACTTCTTTGAAGTTGCACGTCACGCGGTTGACGCAGGACTATATGTCTCCTTAGCCACAAACGGAACCCTGCTTAACAAAGAGAACGTGAAAAAACTCAAGGAAATTGGACTCCATTACGTGGAAGTAAGCGTTGACGGAGCTAACGCCAAGACGCATGATTTCTTCAGGGGAAAAAGCGGCGCCTTTGACCAGACGATACAGGGACTAAAGAATTGCCTGAAAGAAGACATCTGCACCTGTATAGCAGTAACCGGCACCAAAAACAATCTAACAGAAATCCCCGCAGTTCTTGAAATGGCTGAAAACATGGGAATTGACAGATTCACATTATTCAATTTTGTACCTGTAGGCAGAGGCAAAGACATAATTGCAGCTGACCCTTCCCCCCAAGAACGAGAGGAGCTTCTACGTTATCTAAATAAGCAGTTGTCGGAGGACCATAAAATCGCCATACTGAGTACAACTCCTCAACTCGCTCGAGTGGCTTTGCAGGCTCACTCTCCAACACAAAATGACATCATAATGCCCCTTGCACACATGGAAGCCACTAAAATAAGCAAAAGAGCCAAGGCTCTCGCCGACTTTATCGGAGGATGTGGCGCTGGACGATTATATTGTGCCATCTCTCCAGAAGGGAACGTTCAACCCTGTGTCTTCCTTCCACTAGTAGTTGGAAATCTAAAAACGGAACGCATAGAAGATATCTGGTTCAACTCTCCAGTTTTTAAGGATCTAAGAGACAGAGGAAACCTGAAAGGGCGCTGCGGCAAATGTGAGTACAAGTTTGTTTGCGGAGGATGCAGAGCAAGAGCCTTCACGTACCATAACGACTATCTTATGTCTGACCCAGGCTGCATCAGACAACTCTCAGAGGGCGACTGACAAATGAAAAAGGTGAAGATAGGAGTCTTCAGAACCGATAACGGTTTGGAGTCCGCCTTAAGAGAGGCGTTAAAAGCTGCGGATTGGGATAAGC
>Ga0307434_1001049_pt1 | contig 15772 bp, 13 predicted proteins | sample SalMarWE160220MG_FD_202156 | JGI IMG/M metagenome (GOLD analysis project Ga0307434, IMG submission 202156) | Salt marsh sediment microbial communities from the Plum Island Ecosystem LTER, Massachusetts, United States - WE1603-220 | ecosystem: Environmental > Aquatic > Marine > Intertidal zone >... | reverse complement strand
AACCGGCAAATATGCAGCCGTTACCCTCGTACACAACGAGACGAGCACCGGCCTGATGAATCCCGTTAAAGAAATAAGTAAAATGATGAAACAGAAATACCCCGACGTTCTGGTATTTGTCGATTCGGTCAGCGGTATGGTGGGTCTGCCTTTGAAGTTCGATGAATTAGGCTGGGACGTCGCATTTGCGTCCGTACAAAAGGCCTTTGCAATCCCGCCCGGATTCGCCGTTGCGGCTGTCAGCAATAGAGCGCTTGAGAAAAGCAAAAACGTCCCCAACCGGGGCTACTATTTCGATTTCGTAAAGTGGGCAAAGATGAATGAAAAGAACCAGACCCTCGTTACACCGAGTATCCCCCACATAATAGCCCTGAATTACCAATGCAAAAAGCTGCTCGCCGAAGGTATGGAGAACGTCTGGGCAAGACACAAGAAAATGGCTGACTTCGTCAGGAGCTGGGCGAAGGAGAAATTCGAGTTGTTCTGCAAGGAAAAATACGCCTCGAATACTCTTACAGCAATCAAAAATACGAGGGGCATAAATGTCGCTGAAACAATAAAAGCAATTCAGGAAAAACACAACACGGTCTTCGGCAACGGTTACGGCAAGCTGAAAGAAGAGACCTTCAGAATCGCTCATATGGGTGATATTACAATTGATGACGTCAGGGAGCTGACCGGCTGGATAGATGAAGAAATCGGATAAAATGATTTGAGCCGTATAAGTTATTTTTCTTTCGGGCGATATTTTGCCCGCGCAACACGGTTGTTCCAGCGGCACAGCCAGGAATCGAAGAGCTTCTTTTTGCCGCTGTTTTGCTCAAGGCGGAAAATACTTTCCTTGCGCCAGCTTACTATCTCATCGATTATTTGCTGTTTTTGTTCGTCGTCTAATTCGATGCCGTTTAATTCATCCGGGTCGGAGCTTAAATCATAAACCGTAACCATTTTGTTTGCGGGGTCGTAAATAATCTTTTCATTGCCCTTTACAAAACCTGCAGGCCCCTGTTGCATCCAGCCGGAAAAGTAAACTTTACGTTCAAACGGTATATCCGAAAGGATGTTTGTCCCATCGAAGTTGGCAGAGTTGATATCAAATCCCAGCAAAGACAGCAACGTCGGCGTAAAATCGCTCGAGTTGACATTCTGCTCGATTCTTGTGCCGCCTTCGACAAGATACGGCACTCTCATTACCCAGGGCACTTTCAATATCTCTTCGTAAGCTATTCGCTCGTGCCCGTGCAGGCCGTGTTCGCCAAAGGCCTCGCCGTGGTCGCCAATAACACAAAAAATCGTTTCATCCCCCAGGTTCATCTGCTTCAGCTCAACGTCGAGCGCTTCTATGAATCTGTCGGTGTAAGAAATTGTCTGCTGATACCGTTGCAAGGGTTCCTTCGCATGCTCTGCGAACCATTCAGGAACTTCGTACGGGTCGTGGGTAATCGAACAAAGCACCGCTAACAGAAACGGACGCTCGTCTTCTTCTATCCAATTTCTTATTGGTTTTAACAATGCAAATTCATCACAGCCGAGGTACCCGATGAAGGCGTTAGGCTCGCCCAGGTCATCTCTTGCCCAGAACTTATCAAAGCCGAGATTGGAAACCAGCCCCGGCCTGGCCTCAAAATCACCCGTAGCAGACTGGAAAAAAGCAGTCCGAAAATTGAGCTTGTCTCTTAAAATCGTCGCCAGGCTAGCATAAGGCTTCTCGACCGGTATCGCTTCTGCAAGGTCCTGAGAAGATGAAGGGTACAATCCTGTAAAAATCGAAAACAGAACCTTTGTCGTATGGGCTAATGATGAACGCATATTCGTACACGTAACACCCTCTGAAGCAAGACTCTCCAGGTAAGGTGTAAGGCCGTTACTCTCGTCAAACAGTGATGTCTGCCGATATTGAACACCCTCGAGAATTACTACAACAATATTATGATTTATCACGGGCTTATTCGATGAAAGCTCGATATCTATCTGGTCAAAATAAGGGATGATTCTTTTCGCCTGTTTTACATCCTGTCTTGTTACCCTGCTGGACTTATCAAAAAAAAATGTTATACCTTTCAGTTGAGCATTATAATGCAATCCAATCGAGGCTACAGGCAGCGATTTTTTCCTGCCCACGAACAAACCGGAAACGACCGCAATTAAAATGAAGGCCAGAAGGACAACGGTTCTGTTCATAAATTGCTTTCGCCTGTAAGTCCGCAAGACCGGCTTTGCCAGAACGTAAAATAAAAAGGTCAGGGCAATCGCGCTCGGACCAAGCATAACCACAGCGGCTATCGGCATCTTTATCAGGTTAACGCGGACCATATTCAATGAAGTGAGCGGGCTTCGGATTAGTGGCAGAAGAACGCACGGTAAAATCTGCGTGCCTGTCCGTATAAGCCAGCAGGCGTTCATAACCGACCAGGTACAGACAAGTGCTGCAATGAAGGTTACTATGCGAAAAACACTTTTTCGAGGCCGGCGAAAATAAATCGCCGACAATATTACTTCGATACTCAGCAGCACCGCAATATCGGCGGGTATCCAGCCTAAATAATCACCTACCAGGTTATTCCGGTACGCATGAAAAAACTTTACTCCAAGAGTACAAAATAAGGCGCCAAAAACGATAAAGCTGTAGGCCCGGCACTTTAAATAGTCAAACCACCGCCGGTTTGAACCGCCTGACTTGGTTTTACTGATAGCTTTCTCTGCACTGTTATCCACTGCTCACCACAATATAAAAATTGCCCTGAAATAACAAGCAGGGTTTCTGAAACAACGGCGTAACAAATTATAAGTTTAAATTCTTAAATACATCCTCAAGAGATACTTGTGCATAGCAAATGGAAGTATCTGCTGCACCGTAGTATATATTCAGTTTGCCGGCCTCAAGAAACAAGCCGCAGCAGAAAACGACATCTCCGAAGAATCCAGCTCTCTCATAGTCAGCCTCCGGCTCAAAAAGCGGCCTTTCACTTCTCGCTAAAATTTTCCACGGTTGCCCGCCGTCAAGAAGCAACGCGCCGAGACAATAGCGGTTGTTCCGGTCCGCTCCGTGATATATTTCGAGCCATCCTGCATCAGTTCGGAAAGGGACGGCACCGGTACCGATTTTCGATTCATCCCAGCTATCCTGCACAGGGCCCATCAGGTAGCGATGATTACCCCAGCCAAATAAATCGGGCGACTCGGCAATCCACATCTCATTTTTCCCGAATAACGGCGAAGCCGGCCGATGCAGTGCATAGAAATTTCCGTTTATCTTCTCAGGAAAAATAGCCACGTCCTTATTTTCCGGGCAAAATATTATTCCGTGACGCTTAAAGTCCCTGAAATCTTCGGTAGATGCAAGAGCGGTTGTCACACCATACCTGCTCACAGCCACGTACGTTATATAGAACTTTCCGTCAATCGCTGTTATTCTGGCATCTTCGAGACCGAAGCTCTCGTACTCGTTAGTCGGGGAAATTGAAGGTTTATTGCAAATTTCGAATTTTTTTCCATCTTTGCTTTTCGCGACCCTCAAATGCGAAAGCGATGTCAGATATGTTCCTTCAGCCGTTTTTACCAATCGCGGGTCGGAAAAATCAATGCTCGCATCATCTTTGCGGAATTTAATCACATCAACATCTCTTTTTTTGACATCATAATACGGCACCAGAACAATATTTGCCTCGGTGCTGACCGGCCGCTCCGCTACTCTCGCCAATAGTAGTATTTCATCCCCGCATCGGGTAACCGCCGGGTTGAATACACCTATAACCTCGAAATCTTCTCTCGAAGGCTCGATATCTTCCGGGCTTATGACAGGATTATTTTCGTAACGCCATACCTGCACTGACAAACTCCTTTTACACAGAATCGGTTTATTGACGTTTAAGGATTCAGGCGTGTGTAATATATCCGTCCGCAGCCAATCTCGCAAGAACAAGTTTCACTGCAGATATACCCTTATATCTGCAGTATCTTACGGATTCGAATTTACGAACCGGTATGGTAAAATAGAAGCCTGTCTGATAGTGATGTTGACTAACGCGAGGAATTTTACTATTATTTTTCTGTCTGCCAACGTAGCTCAATGGTAGAGCTCTGGTTTTGTAAACCAGGGGTTGTCGGTTCGAATCCGACCGTTGGCTTCTATTCGTGATGCGTTGCGAGTATTGAGTATCGTGTAAAGACCAGCTTAACCATATTCACAACACAAATCTCAGAATACAATCGCTGCGTAGCCTACGCTTTCGGCGCTCGACGTATTCATCTTTTCAAGCATAACGTCTCTGCTGTTCGTCTGTGCGAGCAACACACCTTTTTTTCTGCCGAGCTTCTTTGCAGCAGCCACAGCCGCTGCCGCCGCTCCCGGCCCGCACGCGTTGCCGTTCTCCGCAGCACTGGTCAGCATCGCCTGCGGCTCGAGCTTCAATGCCAAATCGACGAACTGCCTGTCATTAACCTGGCTTGCCCATTCGATGGCATTGTCGCCGACTCCCATAGGCGTAAAGCCGTAACGAGGCCCGTAATGGGTTAAATCGGTTGAGCCGATGCAGACAATTACCCTTTCAGTATCTTTGCTGATAATTTCACCCACGGCTTCGCCCAGCGCTACCGCCTTACTGCCCGGAGGAACAATTATGGGAACTATCTTTGCGCCGGCGAATAAGTACTGTATGAACGGCACCTGCACCTCGATACTGTGCTCGCCCCGATGTGCTTCAGGGCCGCTCACAGCCATACCGCTGTCAATTATAGAGTCCGCAAGCTGCTCATCGATAAATATTTCACCGACGGGTGTCAGCCAGCACCCCTTGTCGTAAACTGCAGGTTTGTTCCCGAAGAAGCTGTGAGCGGCTCCGAATATCACGAATGTGTGGACCTTGTCGTTTTGCAGTTTTATCGCGGAAAAAACCAGCGCTGCCAGGCTGCCGCTGAAAAACCACCCCGCGTGTGGGACAATGCCGGCTGCTATTCTTTCAGGTAAAGTCTCGCTCGATGTCCTCTCATTGAGATACTGGTTAATTTCATCGATACAGGCGTCATTTTGAGCCGGATAAAACTGACCTGCAACAATAGGCTTTCTGCATTGCATTTCAGGCACCTCTTTCTTGCAGATGTCCGCCGAACCGTTATAATATATGTCTTAAGAATTTTATTAAATTGTATTCTGTAAAGCGAGAAAAAAATGGCTGAGCATAAGCAAAATAAAGTTGCCGTTGTAATGGGTTCCGACAGCGATATGGACGTAATGCAGAGCTGCATCGACCAGCTCGCTGATTTCGGCCTGGAACCGACGGTTCGTATAATTTCAGCACACAGAACGCCCCAGATAGCCGCAGAATTTGCACAAAACGCGGCAAATAACGGCATAAAAGTCATAATCGCCGCTGCAGGTATGGCCGCCCACCTCGCAGGTGCACTGGCTGCCAAAACCACGCTGCCCGTCATCGGCGTACCTCTGATTTCAGCCTCAGGCCTGCAGGGAATCGATGCCTTTCTTAGCACTGTACAGATGCCGCCCGGTGTACCGGTTGCCACCGTAGCCGTCGGAAAGGCCGGCGCTAAAAACGCTGCAATCCTCGCCGTCCAAATCCTCGCATTGTCGGATGACAATCTTGCCCGAAAATTGGCGGATTTCAAAAAGCTGCAGGGGAAAAAGGTGATTGAAAAAGACTCAAAGCTCAAAAACGAGTAACGGCTTTGGTAAAATCTTAATCGTAATAACCGGTTACGGTGCAATTGACTCTATTGGCATTAAAAGGTAAACTCTAAGTCTATGCAAAGGTCGATTGCCACATTTACTCTCGATACGGGCACCTGTCCGAGATGGCTTTTTCAAAGGATGGTCAGGCTCGGCCGACAAATGACAGACGTGCTTATAGCTGAGTTCGGCCCGGACGAATTTATCAAAAGAATTGCCGACCCCGTCTGGTTTCAATCACTCGGAACAGTATTGGCCTTCGACTGGAATGCCTCCGGCCTGACAACAATATTGACCGCAGCCCTGAAAGAGGCGATTCGAGGCAGGGAAAAACAGTTCGGAATTTTCATTTGCGGCGGTAAAGGCAAGACGTCACTGAAAACGCCGCAGCAGATAGAGCAGTGGGCAGATAAGCTCAGCCTGCCGGACAATTCCGCAAATAATCTCGTATATAACTCTCGAATGAGCGCCAAGGTTGACAGCTCACTCGTACAGGATGGCTTTGAGATTTATCATCACTGCTTCTTCTTTTCGAGAAAAGGAAGCTGGGCGGTGGTTCAGCAGGGTATGAATACAGCAAACTCATCAGCAAGGCGATACCATTGGTTCAGTGAAAATGTTAATGACCTTGTCTGTGAGCCGCATACCGGTATTGTCACCCAGGCCCATAAGCTGCCGACCCTGAATCTGACCGCCAGAGAAAGCACCAAAACAAGGGACTTAAGTGTCGAGTTCGTATCCGGCGGATACAATTCACTGATAAAGGACATCGAAATCCTGCGAAAGCACTACTCGCGCTACAGCAAGATGGTCAGCTTAAAATACAAGGGCCATCAGATGACTTTTCTCAAGCTCGAAGATATCGAATTCAAGACCCATCCTGTAATCTATGAGGATTTTTCACGCAGCAGATACCTCGAAAAAATCCTTCACTTACTCTGTGATTTGAAACCCGTTAATTATGAAAAGCTGCTTGCCACAAGAGGTGTCGGTGCAAAAACTGTAAGGGCGCTGGCCCTCGTCGGTGAGGTGATTTACGGCGCTGTTCCTTCGTACAAAGACCCCGCCCGTTATTCATTTGCTCACGGCGGCAAAGACGGCACACCCTATTGGGTTGACAGGAAGACTTATGACAAAACTATCTCCATATTGGCCCAGGCCGTCAGAAAGTCTCGAATCGGAGACTGTGAAAAAGATAAGGCTATCAAAAGGCTCGTAAAAAAAGCTTAAACCTGTTAATTAAAATCGTTTAATCTAAGAGCGTCTGACATAATGAATAATATGCCAATCTGATTAACACAGATTTTTTAAAACTGTTTTTTCCCCTGTGGCCTCTGTCCGCCGAAGGCGAGACCTCGCCAAATGGCGGGTGTTCTCTGTGGCTTAAAATTTTTTATATCTTTCCTCTGCAGCTAAACTTCTTTTTGTCAGAGTTTAAAAAAATAAAAAAATTACTGTTACAATTTTTAATTTTGCGCGTCTATAATATGGCAGGCGAAGAAAACATATGTTTTTTGTGAGCGAAATTTTGATGGATGCGCTTTTACTGCAAAATATAAGTAAATCATTCGACCATTTCAAGGCTGTTGACGATTTAACCGTCACGGTGCCGGCCGGCAGCGTTTATGGCTTTTTAGGCCCGAATGGTGCCGGCAAAACCACCACAATCAGAATGATTATGAATATCATAAGGCCCGACAGCGGCAGCGTAAGTATATTCGGCGATGGTTCCGTCGAGAATATGCGAAGCCGAATCAGCTATATGCCGGAGGAAAGAGGCCTCTACCGGAAAATGACAGTTCGCAGCGTCCTTGCCTACTTCGGCTCACTTAAAAATTTATCCTCGAGCGTCCTTGCTGAGCGTATCCCTTACTGGCTTGAGCAGCTCAACCTGGCAGATTATGCAAAGAAAAAAGTCGAAGAGCTTTCGAGAGGAATGCATCAAAAATTGCAGTTCGCCGTTGCTGCCATAAATCAGCCTGACCTTCTCATACTCGATGAGCCTTTTTCGGGCCTCGACCCCGTCAATCAGGAAATCCTCAAAAATATTATCCTGAAAATGCGCGAGAAGGGGGCAACAATACTTTTCTCAACCCACGTAATGCACGAAGCCGAGAAGCTCTGCGATTATATCCTTTTGATAAATAAGGGCAAAATCGTCATCGATGGAAAACTCAGGCAAATAAAAGACCGGTACAAAACCGGTGCCGTTTCCGCCGAGCTTGCCGGTGACGTAAGTTTCATCGAAGCTTTACCGATTGTCTCTTCCGTGAAGCGGCAGGACGAACGTTTTGACATTATGCTCAAAGATAACGCCGACCCCCAGAAGCTTCTCGCCGAGCTTGTCGGCAGTGTGCAGGTAACTGCCTTTGAAGTTAAGGCCCCTTCACTGCACGAAATCTTTATTAAGCTTGTAGGACAGCAGGATGAGTAAAATTCTCAAAGTTGCCCGGCGTGAATACATTGAATCTGTAAAGAGTAAGACCTTCATAATAAGTGTTTTTATGGCGCCGCTTATTATGGTGGCGATTATTTTCTTTTCAGCCAAAATCGCCCAGACAAAGCCCGGCGCGAGACCGCCGCTCAAAATCGCCGTCACCGACCTGACAGGCCGCCTTGCAGATGAAATAGATGCATCTTTCGATGCTCATAACAAAAAATCCGACAGCAGGCAGATGATTGTTCAGCACGCTGCCGGCGATGCAAACTCATTCGATAAACAATCTGCAATCCAAAAAGACAAGCTCAGAGAAGGAAAAATCGATTCCTATGTCGTAATTGATTCCAATATCGTAACCGGCGACGGCAAAATTTCACTCTATACTTACAAAACAGAAGCCTCGAATGTAGATTCGCTCTGGATTATTGAGAAATTATGCCGCGATGCTGTAATAAAACATCGCTATCAAACCCGGAACTTTGACAAAGAGCTTATCGATGAGCTGCAAAGTGTCCCAACACAGCAGATAGAAATAGGCGAGGCACAGGGACAGGAAAAAGTAAAAAGTGAAGTCGAAAGCTTTGCTTCGATGGTAGTGCCGTTTGGCTTTATGTTACTTATGTATATCGGTATTTTTGCCAACGGCCAGCAGATGCTCACGAGTGTCATCGAGGAAAAATCATCTCGAGTCATCGAGGTTTTGCTTTCGGCCGTAGATTCTTTCCAGCTGATGGCGGGAAAAATATTAGGCCTGACCGGCATCGGCTTGACAGTAATTGCGTTGTGGGCCTTTGCTGCGTATTCTGCCGCACAGTGGAAAGGATTCCCAATAGATGTTAACGGCTGGCTGTTCTTTTATTTTGTTGTATATTTCATTCTCGGCTTTATTTTGCTGTGCTCGATAATGGCCGGAATAGGTTCAGTTTGCAACACACTCAGGGATGCTCAGAACCTTATGGGGCCAATAACACTTATCTACATAGTCCCGCTTATGTCCTGGTTTAAACTTGTCCAGAGTCCCCAGGGAACTTACGCTACGGCTTTATCGTATGTGCCGCCGATGACTCCGCTGGTAATGATACTCCGTCTTGCGGCAAGTGCTGAGGTGCCGATAATAGAGATATTCGCGACTTTGGCTTTGTTGGTCGTTTCTGTTATTGTGGTCATCTGGATTTCTGCAAAGGTCTTTCATACCGGTATCCTGATGTACGGTAAAAGGCCGCGATTAAGGGAAGTCTTCCGCTGGCTCAGAAAAAGCTGATGTGATTTTTGTCATTTTCTTTTTTTACTTTTTTCTTTTGTATTTATATTTGTAGCTTAATAGCTTGTAGATAAGTTTCGCCGCCAGAAAATCCGGAGCCTTGTCCTGCTCATTTGGGCATAGTTCGACCACGTCGAATCCCACCACATTTTTCGTCCGACACACCGCTTTCAGCAGCCCGAGCACATCATACCAGAGAAGCCCGCCCGGCTCAGGCGTCCCCGTTGACGGCATTATCGACGGGTCGAACACATCAAGGTCAATCGTTATGTAAACATTTTTTCTCAGCTTGCCGACAACTTTTTCAACCCAGCCTTTTTTGTTGTGTATGTCCTTTGCGAGGAAAACATTTTTTTTATCCATCAGCTCTTTTTCGCTCGCGTCCATACTTCTTATCCCGACCTGAACAACAGGGCACCACTGACTAATCCTGGCCATCACGCAGGCATGATTATATTTTGACCCGGCGTATTCGTCCCGCAAATCAGAATGTGCATCGAGCTGCAATACGCTGAGGCTGCGGAATCTATTTGCAAACGCGCTCACTGAGCCGATACTTACCGAGTGTTCGCCGCCGATAACCACAACAAACTTGCCGTCGTCGATATGCTCGCAGATTCTCTCTCCCACCTCTGCTGCCATATATTCCGGCCGCCTATTACATCTCAAAGGCTTGTCCGTAAATATTCCGTTCAAAAAGACCTGAGAATCCGTCTCGATATCATAAAGCTCCATATGGCCCGATGCTTCTATTATCGCCCCAGGTCCCTTGTCGGCACCTTTGCCCCAGGTACTTGTTTCATCGTAGGGCACCGGTACTATGACTATAGCCGAACTTTCCTGTTCGGAATATATTTGTGGCAGGTCTGCGAAACCGTATTGTTTTTTCATTGATGCTGCCCGGTTAACTGGTCATTAAATAAAAACATTGCAATAGCGACTGTTGTCGTCCACAGGCCTTCTTTTCCCTCTGCTGTCTGGGTGATACTACTTGTCCTGATGAACAATCCGCTTGATTTGTATGCCTGCTCTTTTTCAGACCACGCCGTATCAGGATCGAGCTCGAAACCCAGTGTCGTCCCTAACATACTCGCAGCAAGGTCCTCGGCCATATCGCTGGCCTGCTGGTTGTTCCTCCCGTGGCCGTGAACTTCGCTTAAATAACCCCATTGTTCCTTGTCCTTCGGTATCGCTATTCCAATCGACGAAGCTACGAGCCTTCCGTGCTCATCTGTATCTGCTCTGGCCATTACGCAAAAGCTTATCTGGCCCGGAATCAGCTCCTTTATCCCGTTTTCTCTGCTTACAACCTTGCATCCGGGCGGCAGGATTGATGATACCTGAACAAGGTTTTGTTGTGCAACGCCTGCCTGCCTCAGCGCTGTCTCGAAGCTCTTCAGTTGGTACTTGTGTCGCCCGACCCCCTTCGTTAAAAAAACTTTCGCTGGTAAAAGCTCCATCTTACTCTCCTGACTTTTTGTTATTTCGGTTTTATTGATTAATTTTAACATAACCTGTCTTTTTCTCAAGACTTTTTAAATCCGTTCTGCTGAGCTTTCAATCGTTATTTTTTCCTGCCCGGCCCTGAGACCGGCTCGAAGCCAAGCCTGAGTTCACCTTTGGCAACATCCACTTTTATGATTTTCACCTTCTTGTCTTCCGCATCGAAAACCGGCTCAAAAGGCTCATCATTCAGCAGCGAGCCGAGTATCCTGACTCTCCAGTCATCAGTATCAATTTCAATCTCGCTGAGCTGCTTCGTGTACATTTTTCCAGCCACCATCCGTGCGATAATGGTAACCGGCACCGCTCCAACCTTAACTTTTGTTATGTGAAGACTTAAAAGACCATCGTCGTTTATTACCGGCTCGCCTGCGACTGTTATGATAAATTCCACCTCCTTTAGTCTCGCAGCACCAATCAGGATTATCCTATCGGGCTCGAAAAAAACCTCCGGAGCGTAAAAGCTGAATCCATCGGATAGTTTAGGCCAGCCGGAGCTGGCTACCGCTTCATTTATCTCGTCCTGCTTAATTACAATCTCGAAAGGCTGCTGACGCTGTGCACTGTTATAAATCTCCGGCATCAATTCGTGCGTCCAGTATGTGCTGACCTCGTTGGTCTCTACCGGCTCGGGCCTGCTGTAGCGCAGCGGTCGATACAGAAGAAGCGAAAGGCAAAAAAACAAAATCGATAAATCAATCAGAACCCAGAAACGCTTTTTGCTTTTGCGTTTCTTCCGCTCCTTTTCCTTTGACGTTTTTGCTTCTTCTGCCTTTTCCAATTATAACACCTTTTTCTGAATTTCGCTCTTGCTCCTTTTAAGTTTTATGATTATAGTGTTTCAGGTGAGCAGTAAAAGTTTTTTTAAGATTTTATTCGCACTTTATTGAAGAAAGGTTTGCAGGAATATGCCTAACCATTTTGCAGACAGGCTTTGCCAGGCCGTCAAAAACAAAAAAACATCCTTAATTGTAGGCATCGACCCCGTTTATAACCGTTTGCCTCAGTCGATAAAAAGCCACAAAGCTATGAATGACGAGTTCGACGCCGCTTCAGCCGTGGACGCCATCTTCGACTTCTGCGTCCAGACTATGAGAATCGTTGCTCCTATGGTCCCTGCGGTGAAGATAAATATCGCTTTCTTCGAGAAGTATCTCTGGGAGGGCATCGAAACCTATTACAATCTCATCACCGAAGCAAATGAGCTCGACCTTGAGGTTATCGGTGACGTTAAAAGAGGTGATATAGGCCATACCGCTGAAATGTATGCCGCGGCACATCTGCAAAATTCGGAGCTTGTCGGGCTCGAAGATACCATCAGCCCCGATGCAATAACCGTCAATGGCTTTGCGGGCACCGAGGCAATAGAGCCTTTTGCAAAAATGGCCGATACGCAGGGAAAAGGTGTTTTCGTTTGGGTAAGAGCAAGCAACCCTTCCTCTGCTGCCATCCAGGATTTCGAAGATGCTGACGGTCAAAAGATGTACGAAAAGCTGGCGCAGGTTGTAGCTGAAATCGCAAACAAACCCGAACGTATCGGCCAAAGCGGCTACAGCAACGTTGGTATGGTCATAGCCGGCACAAGGCCGAAAGTGTCAGCCGAACTTCGCGAAAAGTATGAAAATATCCTTTTTTTAGTACCCGGTTACGGCTCGCAGGGAGCTTCTGCCGTTGATTGCATCCGTTTCTGCAAAACCGATGGCACCGGTGCCCTGATAAACGCCTCACGCTCGATTATTTATGCCTATGAAAAACCAAAATACAAAGAGCAGTTCGGTGACGACTGGAAACGATGTATCGAGCAGGCCGTCATCGACGCCAAGGTTGACCTCGCTACAGCTATGCAGTCAAAACTGTAATATGAGTTTAGATTTCTGTGTCGGCAAAAAGGTCTTGGTTATGGGTCTTGGCAGGTTCGGCGGAGGCATCGATGTAGTAAAGTTCGTTCATAAGGCCGGCGCTGCAGTCACTGTCACTGATTTGTTACCGCAAGATAAGTTAACCGAATCCATCAATCAGTTAAAAGATTGTCAGGGCATCAGTTTTCTCCTCGGTGGACATCAGAAAAGTGATTTTGAAAATGCTGATATAATAATTGCCAATCCCGCTGTCAGCCCCGATAACGAATTTTTGCAAATCGCCCGAAAAAATAAAAAACTCGTAACCTCGCAAATCGAAATCTTCTTTCAGCTCTGCCCTGCAAAAATCATCGGCATCACAGGCTCCAACGGTAAAAGCACTACCGCCGCCTTAACCGCGCATCTTCTTAAAAATGCGAGCGACGAGCAGCGAGCGACGAGCAACGGCAGTGTGTGGCTATCGGGTAATATCGGCAATCAGCCGATGTTGATGCTTTTAGATAATATAAAACCCGACGATTTAGTCGTCCTTGAACTGTCGAGTTTCCAGCTTGAGCAGTTGGCTCGGATTAAAAAATCGCCGCACATCTCGCTTTTAACAAACCTGGCACCCAACCATCTCGACCGGCACAAAACCTTTGAAAACTACTACAGCGCAAAGGAAAATATCTTCAAATACCAGAAGCTCGACGAAGACAATCCTGCTGTCTCGATTTTTAATGCCGAGGACAAAATCGCGAATCAATGGTTCGAAAAATATAAAAATGATAACGGCAGACTTTGCCTGAAGTTTTCAGCAGATGATGTCACTGACGATATAAAAAACTGTTTCGAACTTCCCGGCCGGGCAAACCTTGCCAACCTCGCCGCAGCGCTGGCTATTGCAAAACATTTCGGTATCGATGAAAACCGGATTAGAAAAGCTTTGCCGTCTTTCAAGGCTCTTCCCCATCGTTTGCAGCTCGTTGCCGAAAAAAATGGCATCTGCTGGTACAACGATTCGAAGGCCACAACACCGGAAAGTACAATTGCTGCGATTGCCTCTTTCGATAAGCCCATCATATTGATCGCTGGTGGTTACGACAAAAATATCAGTTTCGTACCTCTCGGCCTTGAAATTGCAAAAAGAGCAAAAGCTGCAATCCTTATAGGCCGGACAGCTCAAAAAATCGCCTCCGCAATACGAGCATCGAGCATCGAGCATCGAGCAACAAAGATTGTATTTGCCGACTCTCTTGCTGATGCTGTCACTACCGCCCACAATCTCGCTGAAAGTGGTGACATTATTCTTCTCAGCCCTGCCTGTGCCAGTTATGATATGTTCGAAAATTACGAGCATCGTGGCCGTGAATTCTCTTCTCTTGTATTGGGATTAAAAGAAGATGCATAAAATCAGCCGAGAATATTTATCCTGAGTATTATCGAAGGATTTAACTGCTTTATCCTGAGTCTGTCGAAGGATTCTCCCGCCTTGTTACCATGTAAAAAAGTTGTATTTTTTTCTTTTAACTTTTTACTTTGTGCTTCTCTCTGCCTTCTTCATAGGTAGTTAAAATCTTTCAATCTAAAATCGCTAGCCAGTGTTTATTATATAAGTAAATTTCAAGCCCAGAAAGTGCGCAAACCCCCTTTTTTATCGCAGAGAAAATAAAAAGAGCCGAGCTTATTTATCCTGAGCATTGTCGAAGGACTTCGCCCGGCTTTAATATCCGTTGACATCAACGGCTGATTCGACTGTATACAATTCATAACTTTATTCAAATCAATAAGTTAGAAATTCTTCAAATACCTACCTATAAATCTATGACTCCACAATGTCTCCACTTGGCACTGTTTCTTAGACTTTGTATTGGGTTGATTTAATGTTAATAATTTTAATAGGCTAATGTTATGAAAAGAGTATGGATTTACAAAAGGAAAAATATCAAAGGTTGGTGGGTGGGTTGGTATGAAAGCGATAAGCGGAAAGCGAAGGCCTTGCCGACAAAAGAACTTGCTGAACATTTTAAGCAGATCAAATATGCACAGTTAAATTCTGATGTGTTTACAGGAATAGTAACAGCCGACTGGCAACAAATGATCGATGAATATAGGGAAGCAAAAAAAGTTCAGGGCGTCACCGAAGGAACGCTTTATGAACACGCACTTACTCTCCGCAATTTTGAGCGTATAATTGGTAAATGTAATTCAAAACAAATTACTCAAAACAAAATTGATAGTTTTGCCATGAAAAGAAGTGGGGAAGTGAAACGTCCTACTCTCAACAAGGATCTCAGAAATCTTAAAACCTTTGTTAACTGGTGTAGAAAAAAAAGATATCTGAATGGAAAATTAGAAATAAAAGAATTAAGGTTAGATGAAAAGCCGGTCAAGTCTTTAAATGACACAGAGATTAAGAATCTATTGGAAACAGCAAAGCCATATCGTTCAATGAAAATAAGAATCTTATTGGCTTTAGGAACAGGGCTGCGTAGAGGTGATATTGAATCATTGACAATTTCAGATATTGATTTCGAGAGGAACTGTATTACAACTACAAGCAAAAAAACAAGAAAGAGTATGGGGTCTCGTCCTGTGCCGGCAATGATAATACAAGTATTGAAAGAGTACCTTAATGGTTCAGGCTCTGAAAAGAAGAAAATATTCAATGATAAGTTCAATTACAAGAGGTGGAAGAAAATATGTAAAAAAGCAAATTTGCATGACTTAAAATTCCATGATTTACGTAAGACCTTCGGCTCAGTTCTTGCACAAAATGGTGTTTCAACGGCTGTAACACAAAGATTACTGGAACACTCATCTCCTATTTTAACAAATAAAATCTATACAAATATAGATCCGGTACTCCGCCAATCCGTGAATCAGTTGCCAGTAGAGCAATGGTTACAAAAATGATGTTTATACTTCCTCAATTTAAATCCTTTGCTTGGGGGGATTTAAAGTGTTTCAGTCTCCTGCCTGCCAATAAGATTATCAGCAAGTTGCCATTGTTTCCCCAATTTGTTAAAAGAACGGTCTTTAATTGA
>Ga0307434_1001048_pt1 | contig 15777 bp, 15 predicted proteins | sample SalMarWE160220MG_FD_202156 | JGI IMG/M metagenome (GOLD analysis project Ga0307434, IMG submission 202156) | Salt marsh sediment microbial communities from the Plum Island Ecosystem LTER, Massachusetts, United States - WE1603-220 | ecosystem: Environmental > Aquatic > Marine > Intertidal zone >... | reverse complement strand
CGTTTAGCCTCTTCGGGGGGAAGGAGGTCACATTTTGAAAGCACATGCAGCTGCGGAAAGAAGAAGCGGTTATAGACTGCAGTTGAAAGGAACATGTTGGAGACGTAGTTGAGAGGATTAAAGGAGAAAATAGCGTCAAAAAGATACACTATAGCCTTCTGTTCCTTCGTCAGCTCGTTCGCTATGTAGGGTCCGCTTGCCCTAAACGCAAACAGCTCCATTTGCCCCGGAGTATCCACGATAACTACATCAGACCCAAGGTCTTCGATTTCTCCTCCCAGCCTTTCAGCTTCCTCAGCTATCAAATCAGCCGCCAGAACCAAGGCGCCGTTGGGTCCAAGCCCATACTCATCCATGATTTGGTTAATGTTGATATAGTTGCGGATGTCAATGTCAGGCGTATAGGGCAAATTCAGGACGCCGGGGTCCAGATTCACGGTTGCAGCCTTCTGTTTCCCAACCTTAAGCCACTCATCAAATGAGGCGGTGAGAAGAGATTTTCCAGACCCAGCTGTCCCAACAATAAACACTACAACCATTCAGACACCCTAGCGCACACGAAATATGTAAACTTCATATTCCCATTAGAGGATATATCTCTTGTCCGCTTTTGCGAAAACTCAGGTTTCTGATTTGATGGGCTTGATTTTTCCGCCCTTCTCCTGAATCAACTCCCTAAGTTGAACAAGGGCTTTGCTGACCTGTCTTCTGGCGGTGCCGGAGTCTTTGGCTGTTGTGGAGAGATGAAATTCTATGCGCGAAACCCTTTCAGCCCCTTTCGGGTGAGACTTGATGTAAACGTGAGGATTGCTGTGCATCACCTTCTCGATGAGAGGAGCCATCTCTGACTCTATAACCTTTGTAGCCTCTATGCCTGTTTCAAAGAAGGTTACGTTGCCCGCAGCCTTCTTAAGCACAGAAGCCACTGACTCATCAAATATGCTCTTCATCTCAGAGGGAACTCCGGGAAGAGCTATCACAATCACGTTTTCGTGTTCGATGGACACTGCGGGTGCGGTTCCAACAGGGTTACGTAGAGGTGCGGCTCCTTCCGGAAGTTTAGCCATCTTCACACGATGAGGAGTCAACTCAGCCGCCTCCATCCTGCCCTCCCGCGCATAGCTGAGATACTTCTCTTTAACCATCTTCAACGCCTCCTCATTAACTTCCATGCTGCGTCCCAATGCTTCAGCTAAGCCCTCCAAGGTTTTGTCGTCGAAGGTGGGACCTAAGCCTCCCGTGGTTAAGATGAAACGGGGGCGGCGTTGAATCGCTTCTTTGACGGCAGATGAGATTTCGTTGATGTCGTCGCCTACAACGGTGACGCGGCGCGTGGTTAACCCCAAGGTGGTGACTCTTCTGGTTAGCCATTGGGCGTTTGTGTTCAAGGTTTTGCCTATGAGAAGCTCATTTCCGATGCAGATTATTTCCACAGTCTGATTCATGAAGACACCTGACGTGATTACTAAATTAAATTTGAGGGGTAATAACTGCTTTGTTTAAGGGTGAAGTTTCGGTATAAAGCATGTTACCTACTTTGTTGTCAAAATGTTACGTTTTGACAGACACTATTTTTTCTTCCCGAGCCACCACTTCAGGTAATCCTTTCTCTGCTGTCGATGCTGCTCCTCTTCGGTTTCGAATGTTGGTCTCAGCTTTTCACGCAGCTCGTAGAGTTCTTGAGGAGTGAGAGAAAGACCGCAGCTCTTGCAAACATAACATTTCGTAACGGACGCATAGTGTAGTTCTCCGCCGCATTCAGGACAATACCGCATACTCTTCGCCTTTTCCCTTTCTGTTCTTCCGTCAGTATATAAAGTTAGATGCTCGAAAAATAGATTTTGGACTCGTGCAGAAGCCGAGGCGTATCCATTGTGGCATAAAAACTCTTTTAACAGTTTAACGCAACATATTTGTTGTATGCGACAAAATTTGGGGGGGAATGGATTGACAGGAATCTTTGGGACTGGGGCAGCCCTTAATGTGGACATCAACCTCATGCTGCAGATAGTAATGTTCGCAATCATTGTCATCAGCTTGTTTTACAAGAAAAAAATGAAATTCAGGATACACGGTATATTGATGGGAATCGCGGTTATCCTGCACGTACTTACTTTTCTAACAGTAATGGGACCAATATTCTTCGGATACTTCAGCGATTTCGTGGAGTACTTTTCATATCTAGAAATTCAAACAACATGGATTCATGCAATCCCAGGAGCCATCGCAATGGTCATGGGAATACTTTTGGTGGGATTGTGGGCTCTGCGTCCATCTAATATTGCGGCGTGCAGTAGAAGGAAGCGGATAATGGATGTAACGGTTCTGCTTTGGCTTGTGTCTTTGATTTTCGGAATAGCCACGTACATACTCATCTACATTTAACGAAGATTACACGAAGGTTAACTCCAGAACCCAGCAGTGCATCTACCACAAAAGAACAGCTTTGAGCCCCAAATTTTCAGGTTATAAAATTGGTTAACCCTGCCTCTTTCGCCAGTTCGACGGCACGGTTCCTCTCCCTTTCCGTGAGACATCTATGCAGTTCAGGCATCTCATGGCTTCTCCATTCTGGATGATACTGGAACATCAAGTTTACGCGAACCCAGTCTCCCAAGTTCTCGGCAATCCAGCTCAAGATAGGTTTTGTGCAGCACTCCAGATGCCCGGGCAACACCAAGACGCGGATAATAAGTTCCCCATACTTTTTGGCGTACAGGTGGTTTCGGGTGCAAGCCATCCAATAGTCGGGAGCGTCCGAAAGTTTTTCTGCGCAATCTTTGGGTCCATACTTGAAGTCAAGGAGATACACATCCACGAATCCGGCAAGCAGTTTAGCGGTTTCTTCACTATAATAGGAGTTGGAGTTCCAAACCACAGGCACGTTCACATCAACATGTCTGAAGGTTTCAAGCCACTGGGGCAGCCATGAGGTTGGGTCTCCGCCCACAAGATTGACGTTTCTGCAGCCGCCTTCCCGAAGCTTCTCTATCGCCTTCGCCAACTGCCTAGGCGAGTAGATTTCTCCAGACTCGAACCACTGGGATATCGTCCAGTTTTGGCAGTGGAGACATCGGAGGGTGCAGCCTAAAGTGAATATTGTTCCGGAGGGAACCAGTTCAGGCTCTTCGCCGGTGTGCGGAAATATGGTTGAGACCGTAATTTGGGTTCCGCATTTGCAGTAACCTAATTCTCCCTTGAACCTGTTTGAGCCGCATTTGCGGGTACAGAGATGGCAATTCTGGAGTATGCGGGTTGCTATTTCGGTTTTCAGGTCAAGAAACGATTTCTCTGGAGCATACAATTCCTGTAGCTGTTTTTGTCGGGTGTCAATCATCGCTTCGAGGCGAAGAAACTCTTCAGCGAGTTGCTCATGGAGCTTCCACAGTTTCGTGAGTGAATCGTCCTTGCCGAATTTGGCGGCTAGTTTTTTGGCGATAAGGAACTTGGCTGGCTTGTCGCCTTCCATGACATCAAAGTATCTTGCTAAGCTGGCTCTAGCCTTCTTGTCTCCTAGAACGGCTTTTGCGTCGAGTCTCCAGAATGGCAACATCGGCTTTCTTCCATGAAAACTGTGGGTAAACATCAATTTATCTTTGTTATGTTTTATTAAGGAAGACAACAGTTTGCTGAGTGCCAAAAGAGGAAAAGCACTTGTCGCCCCAATGCTTCCACATCTACCCTAAGCCTCCATTCGATTTTGAGCTGAACTGCCGTGTTTTTGGGTATGAGAAGCCCATGCCAGAAGTCTTTGAACAGGGAGTCTGGAGGCGGGCGATACGGTTAGAATCTGGCAAACTGATTCCTGTTGCTTTACAGTCCCTAGGCACAGTTGAAGAGCCCAAAATCGAGATAAAATACTTCCACACCATCAGCGAACAGGAAAAACAGATTTTGTCAACGACTCTGGATTGGATGTTCTCTTTCAGCCAAGACTTGGCTAGCCTCTACAATTTCATGAACAAAGACTCCGTCTTGGGAGACCTGAAACTGAAATTTTATGGTTTGAAGGCTGGAAGCATGGGAGCCACAGTTTTTGAATGCATCATCAAAGCGATAATCCAGCAGCAGATTTCGATACGCGTAGCTTTCTCGATTACAAACAGGATGGTGACCAGATTCAGCGAACAGGTAGAGGCGGAGGGAGTCATCTACTACGATTTTCCCACAGCCGAGAGGCTCGCTGAGGCAACTCTGGAGGAGATAAGGCAGTGTGGTTTGAGTTGGCGAAAAGCAGAGTACATCAAAGGAATAGCAGAAAAGGCGGCGGCTGGAGAATTCGACACTGAGGGCTTAAGGTCACTCTCAAACGAGCAGGTGACAGAGACCCTGAAAAAGTTCCGTGGAGTAGGAACATGGACTGCCGAGATGGTGCTTTCCGCTGGTTTGAAAAGAAATGCCTGTATTCCCGCTGGTGATTTGGGCGTCAGACGAACAATTTCAAGAATCTACTCTGATAATGAAAGAATACTCTCCGAAGCTGAAGTTCGAAGGATAGCTGAGGAATGGGGAGAATTCACGAAAGACATAGTCTACTACATATCATGCATCGAAAGAATCTAGAAAAACAGCAAAAAAGGGGATTCAGTTAAATTCATATGCGATTTCACTCAACTAAAATGTGTGTCAAAGAGGCATTACAATGAAAAAAACTTCTCAAGTCTCAGGATTCTACAAGTTATCTCCCAAAGAGAGGATGAAGTACGTAAAAGATTTTGCTAATCTAACCGATGAAGAAGTGAAGATTCTCCAATCCACCGGCGCCTTGGAAATGGAGCTGGCGGACCGCATGATAGAAAACGTTGTGGGAACTTTTCCGTTGCCCCTCGGAATCGCCATGAACTTCCTCATAAACAAAAAAGACTACATGATACCCATGGCAATCGAGGAACCCTCAGTTGTTGCAGCAGCCACCTACGCAGCCAAGATGGCACGAGAAAAGGGCGGTTTTTTCACCAGCAGCACCGACCCAGTTATGATCGGGCAGATACAAGCCGTGGATATAAAAGATCCATTCGCAGCGAAAATGAAGATTCTGTCAGCGAAAAAGGATATTCTAGAGAAAGCCAACGATCAGGACCCCATGCTGGTTTCTGTTGGGGGAGGCGCCAAAGACTTGGATGTGAAGGTGATAGATTCAAAGTCTGGTCCCATGGTTATAACAGAGCTGCATGTTGACTGCAGGGACGCTATGGGCGCCAACGCGGTGAACACAATGGCTGAAGCAGTCGCCCCCATGATCGAACGATTAACTGGAGGCAGAGTGTACCTGCGGATAATCTCGAATCTTGCGGTTAAGCGGCTGGCAAGAGCATGGGCAGTCATAGCGGAAGAAGAGGTGGGCGGCGAAGAGGTTGTTGACGGGATAGTGGAGGCTTACAATTTTGCGGCTGCAGACCCATACCGAGCGGCAACCCACAACAAGGGCATCCTAAACGGCATAATCGGCGTTGTCATAGCCACAGGCAACGACCACCGCGCCATAGAGGCTGGAGCACACGCCTACGCAGCAAGAAACGGACACTACGGAAGCCTGTCGTATTGGGAGAAGAACAGGGACGGCGACCTGGTAGGCTCGATCGAGTTGCCGATGGCTGTGGGGCTTATTGGCGGAGCAACAAAGGTGCATCCAACCGCAAAGGTGTCAATTAAGATTCTGGGTGTAAAATCAGCCAGCGAACTGGGGGAGGTTATGGCTGCCGTGGGTTTGGCTCAGAACCTCGGTGCCCTGCGTGCCTTGGCTCATGAGGGAATACAGAGGGGGCACATGTCTCTTCATGCCCGAAACGTGGCGATTACAGCCGGAGCCTCAGGACCGCTGATCGATATGATTGTTGAGAAGATGGTTATGGAGCGTAAGGTGCGGATGGACAGGGCGAAAGAACTGCTGGAAGAATATAAGAAGAGGGAAAAACTGTGATAGTGGTTCCGGGTCCAGCCTCTCAGAGTTTGGGGCAAAAAGTCGCTGAAACTTTGAATGCCCAGATTGTTTCTGTTAATCTCAAGGGCTTTCCTGACGGAGAATACTGTATCCGCTTTGATGGCGACTTAGGTGGTGAAGAAGTGGTTGTGGTTCAGTCCACTGGACCGCCACAGGACACGAATGTTATGCAGCTTTTGCTTATGCTGGATGCGGCGAAGGATTTGGGGGCAGAAAAGATAACGGCTGTGGTGCCGTACTTGGCTTTTGCTAGGCAGGATAAACGGTTTTTGCCGGGTGAAGTGGTCAGCGCCGAAACCGTCGTTAAACTCATTGAGGCTTGTGGAATCGACCGATTCGTAACAGTGAACATACACTCCAAAACCATTTTAGACAGGTTCTCTGTTCCAGCCGAAAACCTTTCAGCCATAACTTTGCTTGCAGAGCACTTCAAGAGTCGAGGATTTGATGGGGCTTTTTCTTTGTCTCCGGATAAGGGTGCCGTCGGGTTGGCTGAGGAGGCGGACAGAGTCCTTGGTGGGGGATGCGGTTGGCTGCGGAAGGAGCGTGACCGATATACAGGCGAGATTCAGGTGGAAGAGAAAATCCTCAATGTGAAGGGCAGAGACGTTATTGTCTTCGATGACATAATCAGCACCGGCGGAACCACAGCTAGGGCAGTGAAGATGCTGAAAACTCAGGGGGCACGAAGAGTCTACGCTGCCTGTGTCCATCCTCTGCTGATAGGCGAAGCAGAACAGAAGATTATTGAAAGCGGAGCGGAAGAGATCGTTGGAACCGACAGCATTTCAAGTTCCGTGAGGACAGTTTCGCTTGCCCCATTGATTGCAGAGGCGTTAGCCAGATAGGTGCCATACAGGTGGCAAAACTTTTCTTTCTGCTTTCAGGCGAACATGAGACCCTCCCAGTTTCAGAGGTACAATCTATCTTGGAAGCTGAGGGCTATGATTATCTGATTGTGGAGAAGTTGACTCAAGTTCTGCGGCTTGAAGCTGACGTCAATAGTGTAGAATCAATCAAGTTCAGGTCTGCACTGACCCGAATATGCTGCCAAGAAATATTCAACTGCGAAGCCAAACTCTCCGAAATCTTAGCCAACATACGTTCCATTTCGTTGGATGAATTTATTGAAGGGGGGGAGAGTTTCGCTGTTCGGGTTAGACGAGTAAAAGGAATCGCTCCTGAACTTGGGGTTGCAGAGCTGGAGCGAAAACTGGGAGAGCAGATACTAGAAAAAACAAAGAAAACTAAGGTTAACTTGTCGAATCCACAGAAAATTTTTTTCGGCATATTGACAGACAAACGGTTCATTTTCGGATTAAAGACAGCGGAGATAATTCCTAAACCTTTTTCTGAGAGGAGACCACGAAAAAGACCCGCTTTTCATCCCGCAGCCATGCAAGCAAAACTGGCGAGAGCTATGGTGAACTTGGCTCAGCCGCGGAAGGGCGATCTGGTTTTGGATCCGTTCTGTGGAACGGGAGGTGTGCTTGTGGAGGCTGGGCTAATAGGATGCAGAGTTGTGGGTTTCGATGCGAAACCGCAAATGCTGAGGGGTGGACTAAAAAACGTTCTCTATTATGGGATAAAGCCGGAGGGATTGGTAATAGCTGATGCACGTTATCCTCCAGTAACCAAAGTAGATTGTATTGTCACGGATCCGCCGTATGGCAGGTCAGCAAGCACGTTGGGGACAACCACCAACCTGATAGTTGGGGATTTTCTCTCTGCGGTGGGAGACAGAATTTCCAGAGGCAAAAGAATCTGTATGGCAGCCCCCAAAACAATAAGGGTGGTTGATATTGGCGAAAATGCGGGTTTCAGGCATATAGAGTCGCATTTTGTTTATGTGCACAGAAGCTTAACAAGAGAAATAGTGGTCTTCGAGAAAACTTGACATGCAGGATTAACCAAAATAAACCGAAAAGAGTATATGTTTATGGGAGGGAACGGCAAGCTGACAAACTTTGAGGTTATCTTTTTGGGAACGGGCGGAAGCATCCCAACGCTCCAGAGGGGGTTGTCAGCGGTTGCGATTCGAAGAAAAGCTGAGCTGTTGCTGTTTGACTGCGGTGAGGGCACCCAACGGCAGATGGTTCAGGCGGGGGTAGGCTTTCACCGAAAAGCAAAGGTTTTTGTCACTCACATGCACGGAGACCACGTTCTAGGGTTGCCCGGGCTTCTCCAGACCATGTCCCTTCTGGATAGGACAAAAAAGCTAGAGATTTACGGACCGCAGGGAATCGAAGCCTTTGTAGAGGCGATAAACCAGACTGTTCGTTTCTCTCTCACTTTTCCTGTTCAAGTTTCTGAGGTAGAGGAGGGTCTGATTTGCGAAGAGAAAGAATACCAGGTTTACGCAGCCCCATCAGACCACATGAATCACAGCTTAGCTTATGCTTTGGTAGAGAAGCCGCGACCCGGAAGGTTCAACACGGAAAAAGCCAGAGAGTTAGGAGTCCCCGCGGGACCGTTATGGTCTAAGCTTCAAGGCGGCTCATCGGTTAAGCTTCCCAGCGGAAGAATCGTGAAGCCTGAAATGGTTTTGGGTCCTCCCCGTCCCGGAAGAAAAATCGTTTACAGCGGAGACACTAGGCAATCAGAAAATATTGTGAGGTTAGCTGAGGGCGCTGATATGCTGATTCACGAAGCCACCTTTGATGACGAACTAAAAGAAAGAGCAGTAGAGGATGGGCATTCGACTCCCAGTATGGCGGCGGAAACCGCGAAAAAAGCGGGGGTGAAGCAGCTGGTTTTGACTCACGTCAGCGCCAGATACAAAGATGCAAAGTTGTTGCTGGAGCAGGCAAGGAAGACTTTTGTTAACACGGAGTTGGCGGAAGACTTTCTCAGGTTAGAGCTTCCTCTCCAAGAGGATTAAACGAAGAGTCTACGCAGGAACTGGACGCTCTCTTCAATATGCTCTGTCGATTCTATCATGATTATGTTGCCGTAATCCGCCTCTTTAACCAGTTTGGCGACGTTTTCCCAATCGATGCTGCCGTATCCTATTCCCAGATGTAAGTCGCTGGCTCCATCGTTGTCGCTCACGTGAATGTGAACAAGTTTTTTGGAGAACTGCTTTGTGAAATCGGGGATTTGATTGTTCAGGTGGGCGTGAGCCACATCCAAAACAAGCCCTATGTCATCGTCTAGTTCATCATAGAATCTGCGAAAGTCTTCCACGCTCTTCATGAGGAAGGGAAAAGGCTCCGGAACGTTCTCGATGGCGATTTCCACACCTTCTCTTCTGGCGACCTTCAACAAGGCGCGGACAGAATCCAGATTCTGCTGCCAATCTTCTCCGGGATAAATGTGGCTTAGACCAGTTCTGGAGCCGGGGTGAAACAGCCACAGGCGGCAATCTAACTGCCCCGCGTAGACAAGCGATTTTTCTAGTCGTTTCAGGATTGTGCGGCGCAAAACTGGGCTGGGAGAAGCTATGTTCATTTCTGCCCATGGTGCATGGACCACAAAGTCTAGGTTGTATGCTTTGGCTGCTTCTTTTAGTTTTTTTACTCTTCTTTTGTTGAGGGCGTGTAGTCCTTCGTCAGCTAGTTCTATGTGTTTCACGGGGACTTTTGGTAGCTGTTTCAGGAGTGACTTGAAGGGTTCGTTTAGGCAGTAGAGCATTGATAAGCCGATTTCTGGTTTAGCCATGATTATCACATTAAAGGTTTTATTTTGACTTTGAAGACGGCTTTCTTTCTGGGGGTTTTGGGGTGAGCCATTCGATTAGTTCTCGTGGGTTGCTGCAGCGGATTTGAACGTTGAGGGGTCCTAGAGGGGATTCGCCTGTTTGTTGGCAGAAGGAGATGTGACCTGCGTAGGCGACCTGCTTGTTCAGATAAAACTTCACCGATTTTTCGTCCATTCCGCTGAAGAATACTTTTCGGGCAGCCGCGAGAATCTGTTCTCTACTGAGCAGGTTGTGGAGTTTGGTGAGACCTTTGGTTCCAGTGGTCTCGGCTATGAGTAGTTGTCCCCATGTTCTGGATTCAACTTTGAACTTTACTGCTCCAAAGATGTTCTCCACTGCCAGTTTGACTTTCTCCAAGTCTTCGGTGGGATTAACCTCCACCTCCACGTGAACAGCTATTTTATTCATCCTCTAGTATCTCCTTCACGACCTTCCTGATTTCAGTTTTCAACTGAGCTAAGGTTCCCTCGTTCACGATTGTGTGGTCAGCGGCGGCGATTACTGCTCCCATGCCGACGCCAAGCTCCCTCAGGTCCCTTTCCATGAAGGTTTCCCAGTTTGTGGGGTCATCGCTTCGTTTTCTTCTAGACAGGCGCTGATACCGTGTTTTTGGAGACGCGTGGATGGCAACGAGAATAAAGTTTGGAAAGTGTTTCTTGAATATTTCGACCTCAGCTAGGCTTCTGACGCCGTCGATGACAACTATCCTCCCGGTTGCTTTCTCCAGTTTTGGGATGCACCGCTTGGCTACGGTTGCTGGTCCCTCCAGCTCTCTAAGACTGAGCATGGTTTTTCCCAAGTTTTCGGGCGTCGGCTTAAGGTTTCTTCGTTTAACCTCCTCCCTTACCACATCTCCCATTATAACCACTGGATAGCCCATTCTCTGAACTGTTCTCCGAAACACGCCCTTGCCGGACCCGGGCATCCCAGCTACGCCCACAACAACCTTACCCTTTATTCCAAATCCCTCTTTACCTTACGCAACACTTTATCGAGAATATCATTCGGCTAAAGTTATAAAATAGTTGTTGACAACCGCAAATTTAAGCAATAATATCTAATGTTATAGCAAGAAGATAATTTTTAGGTAACAAATGTGCGCTCGCTTTAGACCAGTGTTTCCTGTTTTGTTATCAGTATTACCGAAAAGCTAGGAGAATTAGCTTTGTCTGCCATTAGCTAACTGAAGTGGAAAAGAGTGAAAACATATGCGGAACAGTTATTCTCTTTTTAGGAGTAGCTGTTTGGAATTTACTTGTGCAATGTTTTCTACCAGTTCATTTAACTCTTGTACATTTACACGCTTTATCGGTTCTATTGCGCCATAGCCCCCTCAGAAGGTTTAGAGCATAAAACGTTGGGAGGCTGTTTGATTTAACTTGTATGAAGAAACAATGCGTATCAGAAGTAATATTTTAATTCGGAATCCGATTTAAAACCAAACTGGCACAACAAACCTTATCAAGCAAAAACACCACATTATCACAGAGATAATGTTTTTGTTTGAACCACCAAAAGGGGAAGAAGCTCACAGAACCTCGAGTCGCCGTGCGCACATGCGCAAAACATGAAATATTGGGTGCCGACTTGGTTCTGGCGCTGAGGCGTCCCAAGGAGCGTCTCCCCCTCTTGGCAACTAACATTCCTGCAACCGCGTTGACACAATCTCTGTTTAATCGTTGAAAGTTCAAACCGTGAAGCTCAATTTTTGGTCAGCTATGGAGTAAGTTAATTAAAATGGTGTGCATGAAAGAGTATAGTTGATGAATTGAACGTTAGGGGAGACTTGTTATGTCAGGAACCATCCGAAGCTTCTTCTCCTTCGACATCGAAGACCAAACCATAATCAGACGGCTAACAGAAGTTCAGGGCATGCTCACTAACACTGGCGCAGACTTGAATCTGGTTAAGCCCCAAAACATCCACCTCACAGTCCGGTTCTTGGGAGACATATCCCCATCCATGGTTGACGCCATCCACGAAGAAATGAAACAGCTCTCCTTCACCCCCTTCACGGTAGAACTCACAGGCTTAGGTGCCTTCCCCAAGCTAAATTATCCCCGAGTTGTGTGGGCGGGAATCAGAAAAGGCGCAGACAAACTAACAGCTGTTTTCGCCCAGTTGGAACCTCGCCTTAGAGGGCTGGGCTTCAAACCTGACCACAAAGGCTTCAGCCCCCACCTGACAATAGCCCGGGTGAGAGGCGGAAGAAACAAAGCCCAACTCATCAACGTTATCAGAGAACTGGAAGACTACGAGTTTGGAACCATCAAGGCTGAATGCTTTAGACTGAAAAAGAGCGATTTGACCCCTAAAGGTCCAATTTACAGCACTTTAAGAGAGGTTTGCGGCGGCTGAAAACTGTAAGGAATAGGATGGTTTGTTATGTCTTCTCCCATTGAAGAAGTATGCGCCGAAGTTCTGAAGCGGGTCACCCCAACGGCTAGCGAGAGAAAACAGGTGCTTTCCCTAGCCAAAAGACTGGTAGAAAAGGTGAGAGAAGAGGCGAAAGAGAGGGGAGTAGAAACTGAAGTCCGGGTGGAGGGCTCAGTGGCTAAAAACACTTGGCTGAGGGACTGCCCCGAAATCGACGTCTTCATGCGCGTTCCAACAGCCATGCCTCGGGAGGCTTTCGGAACCGTGTGCCTAGAAATCGCAAAAAGAGCCACTGAAGGCTACAGGCAGATTGAAAGGTTTGCGGAGCACCCCTACCTTGAGGCGATAGTTGAGGACGTTTACGTGAATGTTGTTCCCTGCTACAGGGTTAAACGGGGCGAGTGGAGAAGCGCCACTGACCGAACGCCATTCCACACCGATTACGTCAAGCCACTCTTGGATGAAAGGAAGAGTGGAGAAGTTAGATTACTGAAGCGGTTCATGAAGGGGGTGGGCGTTTACGGGGCGGAAATCAAAGTTGGAGGCTTCAGCGGCTACCTCTGCGAGCTTCTTGTTCTGAACTACGGCTCCTTCACAGAAGTTTTGGAGGCTGCTGCAGACTGGAAAGAGAGAACAATCATAGACTATGAGGGGCACTATGAAAGAAAAGATGATGCCAAGAAACTTTTCGAGGAACCCTTCGTTATGGTGGACCCGGTGGACAAGAGAAGAAACGTTGCGGCTGCGGTTAGAAAAGAAAGATTAGACGAGTTCATCGCCACCTCCAGAGCATTCTTGAAAGCTCCAGACGTGAAATTCTTTTATCCGCCACAGATAGAAGCGCTAGAGCCCGCAGAGCTGGTCAACAGGATTAACGCCCGAGGCTCCGCAATCGTGTTCATCAGCTTTGAGGCATGTCCCGCGGTGCCGGATGTTCTCTGGGGGCAGCTATACAAGTCTCAGAGGGCACTGCGAAAACTGATTCAGAAACACGACTTCACAGTTTTACGCGACACAGTGTGGAGCAACGAAAAAAACTTGAACACCTTCATCTTTGAGGTGGAAAACCGTTTCCTTCCCAACATGAAACGGCATCTTGGTCCACCCCTCAGAAAGAAGAGGGAGTGCGAGAACTTTCTGCGAAAACATGTGGGAGCGGACTCCACGGTTTCTGGACCACGCGTAGAGGAAGGACGCTGGGTGGTCGATGTGCAGAGAGGGTACACGGATGTGGTGAAGTTGCTGAAAGAAAAATTGGAGGACAGTGGAGAAAGTGTCGGCTTAGCGGAGTTTGTTTCTAAAGCTGTTGCCGATTCATTAGAGGTCATAGTTAACGGCGAAGCCTTGAAGCTTTATTCCGCGTACCCTGACTTCGCAAAGTTTTTGACAGAATACCTTACAGGAAAGCCCAGATGGCTTACATGAAAAGAATCGAGTTCTCGTTAGAGCAGGAGACCACACAATAGTTATCGTTGCAGCAGCGTCGAACAGTTAGCCCTGAAACTGGAGTACAAAACAAGCCGCTGATTTCTTAGGATTAGTAGGCGTACAGGTTCCAGTAAGGACGAGACGAAACAGGAACCAGCTTGCTAAATCTGCTCTCCAAGATTTTTTCGGCGTCTAACCCATAGTAGCTGCAGAACTCATCAACCAAACTCCCAAGCACTCTATAATCGGCTTCGTTAAGGTCCATAACCTCAACTTCTTCTCCCAAGTGACGAACTTCGCCCCGAATGTACATTGTTCCGCCATGCATCCCCGTTCCCACAAACCTAGCATCGTGACGGCTTCCATCCTTCATATTTAACCCCAACACCACCAGCACGCCCCCAGCCATGTACTCTCCCAGAAAATCCTGCACAGTTCCACCAATCACTATCGCTGGTCGTTTGCCGAGATACTCTTTCATGTGTATCCCAACGCGGTAGCCAGCATCATCACGTATGAAAATCTTGCCGCCCCGCATCGAATGCCCAACCAAGTCGCCAGCACGCCCATGAACAACGATGGTCCCATGGTCCATGGTGTTTCCGCAGCCGTCCTGCACGTTTCCGTGAACAGTAATGTTTGCGCCGTTCATGAAGGCTCCCAGATCGTTACCCGGAGTTCCATAAATATTGATGCTGATGTGCCCGTCAAGGTTGGTGCCGATGTATCGTTGACCGTAAACGTTGCAGACCTCGATTTTTTCGACGCCGTTACCGTCCAGACTCCTGAGTAGACTGTTGAGGTCCCGATAGTACACTCCAGTGGCGTCGATCAGTGCCACATTCTTTTTCAGAATCAAATTCTTGGGTACGTTGTTTATTGCATCTTTCAACACCATCTTTCTACTCACCTACCATTCTTACTCCTAAGATTTCCAGTTCCTTGTCAGTCAAGCCTACGCCGCGGAGAAGCAAACGGTTGCCCCTCACGCTCTCAATGGCGTTTATGCCCATTCCACCCATCATCTCCATGATCTCCAGACTCCATCCGCGGAGAAGACCCGCAAGCCTCTTCGCTCCAACGTCAGGATTTATCCTTCTGGTAAGCCACAGGTCGGTCGTTGCTATGCCCCAAGGACACTTGCCAGTGTAGCATTTCTGGCACACCGTGCAACCCAACGCTACCAGAGCGGCGGTGGCGATGTAAACGGCGTCGGCGCCCAAAGCTATAGCCTTGAGAACGTCAGCGCTGCTCCTGATTCCGCCCGCGGCGATAACTGAGGCTCTGTTTCGTATGCCCTCGTCCCGTAACCGCTGATCCACAGCTGCGAGCGCCATCTCTATGGGGATGCCAACGTTATCTCGTATTATTCTGGGTGCAGCTCCTGTTCCGCCTCTTACACCATCCAACACTACGGCGTCGGCGCCTGCTCTGACTATGCCGCTGGCTATGGCTGCTGAGTTGTGCACCGCCGCAATCTTAACGAAGACAGGTTTCGTGTAGTCTGTGGCTTCTTTCAGTGCGTAGATTAGCTGCCTCAGGTCTTCGATGGAGTAGATGTCATGCTGTGGAGCAGGAGAAAGCGCATCCGTTCCGAGGGGAATCATTCGTGTCCGCGAGATTTCTTCGCTTACTTTTTCTCCTGGAAGATGACCGCCGATGCCAGGCTTCGCTCCCTGTCCAATCTTGATTTCGATTGCTGCCCCGGCATGCAAGTAGTCAGGGTGCACTCCGAAGCGTCCAGATGCCACTTGAACTATGACGTGGTCTCCGTACTTGTACAGGCTTTTTTCGAGTCCTCCCTCGCCTGTGTTGTAGAAGGTGCCGACCTCGCTGGCTGCTCGGGCTAGAGACTTGTGAACGTTGAGGCTTATTGAACCATAGGACATGGCAGAGAACATTATGGGGGTCTCAAGTTGGAGCTGAGGAGCCAGTTTAGTCTTCAGCACAACTCCGTTACCTTCCTCCATTTCCAGTTCAAGTTTGTCGGGTTTTGAGCCAATGTAGGTTCTCAGTTCCATAGGCTCTCTCAACGGGTCAATGGACGGGTTGGTGACCTGGCTTGCATTCAGCAGAAGCTTATCCCAGTATGTCAGGTTAGGCTTGTCGCATCCCATGCCGGTGAGAACGACGCCTCCGGTTTCAGCCTGCTTCTTTATGGAGGTGATAGCTTCTTGAGTCCAGTTGACGTTAGACCTGTAGCAGTTGGGGTTCTCACGTATGGTTATTGCTTGGGTTGGACAGAACGTGACGCATCGCTGGCAGTTCACGCAGTTCTCGTTTCTGCTGTGCACTATGTCATCTTCCTCATCGTAATAGTGAGTGTCATAGC
>Ga0307434_1001047_pt1 | contig 15823 bp, 16 predicted proteins | sample SalMarWE160220MG_FD_202156 | JGI IMG/M metagenome (GOLD analysis project Ga0307434, IMG submission 202156) | Salt marsh sediment microbial communities from the Plum Island Ecosystem LTER, Massachusetts, United States - WE1603-220 | ecosystem: Environmental > Aquatic > Marine > Intertidal zone >... | reverse complement strand
ATTCTGCGTCAACGGATCTCCATATGTCTCGACCCTCTCGGCCTCAGCGTTGAAGACGCTCGGCCCTTTGATAAGCCAATCCTGCTTCCCAGACACCTCGACGCTGTGGTTGGCTCCAACCTTCCTTCTAGAGGATCCCGCAACCGCTTCTTGATAGCTCCCATCGGCAGTGAACTCAATTCGGGTATTTGTAAGATGTGCAATCTGTATACGCTCTTCACCTGGCGTATCATCGAGTTCTATAAAGTTCCCTCCAGATCTGTTCTGTATTACTCTGACGTTCCCATACTCGCCTCCGAACTGGGTCGGCGGAACATTCCCCGATTCTCTAAAGACGTAATCTGTCTCGTCTGGTTCTCCTCTTGAATGCCGCGGAACCATACTTTCGTCATTCCGTATTCCCCATGAACCATGACGCCATAAAGGTCGACTCGCATCACCTTCCTCAAATTCAATCCAGACGTAGTCATCTTTTTCTGGAAGCTGAAGATCTCCAGTGTTAACCCCGCCCCCAGACGCCGGCAAAGGGTAAGCCCATCCAATATCATCTTCGTTTCCCATGACCGCAGGAACAACCGCTTTAACTCTGCCTAATTTTTTTGGGTCATTTATGTCGACAACAGCACCTCTGTACTTCCCAAAGTACCTTTTTGAATACCGTCGTTTAAATTCTTCATTGCTAAGCATCGTCTACCTTCTTAACAATTCCTACATTCGCCAACTCGGGTTCAAATCTCTCCTCATGAACTCCCGATATAGGGATTATTCCCTTTCGAACCCTTTCCTCCTGCTTGATTATCAACTTCAAAGCAGCTTTACTTGTTCCAAGACGAGACCTCGAGACCTTCAGAGAAGTGCTAAACGGCATACCATTCCTCTGAAACAAATGATTAACCTCTTTTATAAGATATTCTCCAGATAAGAACCCTCCAACTCCAGAAACAATAATGGTCTCCCCAGGATGATATCCCATAGAAGCTCTCGTCAATTTTATATCGGCTGTGACGAGTTCTCGAATTTTAGCAAGCTTCCCTTTTCTACGTCTCTCGGCCTCGGGCATGCTATCTGGTGTAGCCAATGTCATATCGGAGTGCTCTAGTTCCCATACTTCATCGTAGATAGACTGCTCAGCATCCGGATCATCGTACTTGTTTTTATCTACATGCGTGGCCACATCACGCTTCATCTGTTCTGTGAACCATTGGTTCTCAGTTTTCCCATATGACTCACTTGTAGTCTGATACCCTGTTCCTGCTGCCCAGCTAATCAGTCTTTCGGTACTATCTACAGCTTCGTGGTAGAACTTTCTGAAGCCTTCTCCTATGTTTTTTTCAAGAAGAGACCCGATTCCCTCTTCTATCAACACTGCATCTTCAGCTTCATTCTGATGCTCTGCAAATAACTCCTGGCGCTCTTCCTCGGTCATGTCTCCAGCTAATATATTCGAGATGAATCCCCCTATTCCATCGCCTGATAACAGGTCAATGTTTTCTGTTGAACTATTTGAACCTTTCTTTTTCCCCAAAGACTGAAACTTAACGGATGGGCTGAACGAGGCTATCGAACAATCATTTATTCGATAGGATAGTACCTTTGGGCTTCCGAGCTTTTTGATCTGCCTATCAGCCGGACGCTTGAAAATCAGATTCCCATTTTCAACCCCCCATGAATACCCGTATCGATCCGCAAGAATCTGAAGCATCCCAGCATCTGTCATAGACACTTGATTTAGAGGAAAATCATCTGAAAATTCCAACCCATCAACAGAATCTACATCATATCCGAGACCGTGCTCCCCAGCTATCTTGATCAGAATATCCGAAACTTTTCCTATATGCTTCCGTCTCTTCTGCTTCTTATCAAGCTTGTGAGATAAGTCTTGAAAGTTGACCGTCAAAGCTGGCTCACCACTCTCTGGAAAATTCATCTTGTAAGACTTCACCATGAATGGTCCTGCCGGCAAAGCCTCATCGGTCCACCCGGCAATAAAATGAAGCAGCTGACCTTTCTTGAAAATCCTCGTATCGAACAACTCTGCATCCGGATCTCTGAATGAAATCGTTCCAGAATCAGCTTTGTTCCGTCTGTACTTGAAGCTCAACGACATGATTCTCCGAGTCAATTCGTGCGACATCCCCCGACCATTGACCCATAGAGCTATTACCGATTCTCTCATGACAATTGCGCCTGAACTCTCGAAGGCAAAAGTATCTGATCTCCTGCTTTGAGATCCAATGGCCAAAAAATGTGTGGGTTCATATCGGCTAGAATCCACCATCTCCTTGCGTTACCAAATAGCTTATATGCAAGAGTCTCAAAGGTCTCCCCAGCTTTCACCGTGTATGCTTCTGTTTCGCCCTCCGGAACAACCGTAGTAGGCCGCATCTTCATCAATCCGACAGTGATTCCTGACGATACAGTGTAACTCTTTGTACCAACAGAGATATACCTAGAGCCTACAAACAGCATTAGCCCCTCCTAGATACCAAGGCTTTTCTGGCTAATTCAGAACTTCTCGTTAAGGCAGCCTGAATCTGAGATATGTCTGTGAACGTAGTACTCATTGAAATGTCCACATACGCTCGAGTAGGGAACATGTCAGTGTTTCTGCGAACTACCCTCGTATTAACCGAATCTATGACTACCGTGAATACATCATTCCCTATTCCAAATCTCGCTTGTGGTGGGGAAGCAACTTGGCCCAAATCAGAAGAAAACCTCTCTGGGTCAGGCATCGTAAACATCTCGATAGCCGCAATATCAGACCGAACACCCTCTTTACTTTCGTCATAGTTCTCTGTCGCATCTAGAAGGAGCTGTATCGTAAATTTCTCCGACGCAATCCTATTGAAGATTGCTTCTGGAAGGGCTGTCCCCTGCGCTGAAGCCCATCCCCACTCAACCTCTCTGGACTTCTCATCTTCAGAAGGATTGAATTGAAACTCATACGTGAAGGTGACTTCACCGTTCTGAATCTTTGCAAGATAGGCCCTGTTGGCCTTTCTTCCGGTGATAATCATGCGAACTCAACCTCCATTTCCTCATCCATCAACTCACGGATTCGCTCAATGACCTGCTGGGCCAGATTCTCGGCTTCCTCCGGAGTAGCTTGTGCCACATGGAACTCCATCTTCTGTATGGTGATCTGAGTTCCCCCTCTTGTCGAAGTGATCGCAGTATTGGCCGTAGCACCACCTTCATCTGCCTTTGCTACATCTGGAACAGCATAAAGCATTCGCTGATTTTCCGGTGCGATCCGCTCGAGAGTTCTCGAAACCGTTCCCTGAAGCTCCAGCGCTCCTGACTCGATGCCTGATCCGAAAGCTCTCGTGAACCCTGCTCCAGAATCTGTGAGCGTTGACAGGGGGCCAACCTTCGCGTCTGACCCCGGAAGCCAATCACGAATTCCCTGAAGAGCACTCGACAGCCATCCCATTAGAGAATCCCATTGCTCTTTTATTCCCCCGAGAAATGCCGACACAAACCCCCTGCCGGCTTCCGATATCCGAGTCTTCACCCGAATCAATAACTGGAAAATCCGATTGATCGCCCCTCGAATGAAGTCAATCGCAATCACAAAAGGAGTCGTGAATGCCGTCAATATCGAATCCCCAACGCTTAAAGCTCCTTTTACGAAACCTACAACGAACTCCCCTATCGCTCGACCTGCGCTCACGACACCCCCAATAACCTGCTCCATAGCCCAAACATTGGCCTTGTACAGCCAAATAACCCCGTTAACCAAGAATTCGATGACCTTATACAATCCGTAAAGGACTGCTCCGATAACAGCTGCAACAATGATTACCTTCGCTGCAAGAATCACAAATGGAAGCGCCAGCAGAGCCACCTTAGCGATGAGAGCTGTAAGAACAACCGAAGCGATCCATCCAAGAACGAAGCCTAAAGTCCTCCACCCCTTCGCGATGTCATATGCATCTTTCATTGGTGCCCATGCTTCGAACAGGCTCCGGAAGGCATCAATCACCCATCCGATAGCGACACCGACCGGATACAGTGCCAGCGATACTGCCTTGAACCCTCCAACAAGACCATCCACGAATCCCTCGAACACCGCGACGACTCGATTCTTGATTCCGATGATAGTCGTGACGATCCCATAAAGTCCCATCGCTTTCAGTGCTTTTACGGTCTGCTCATTCCCGGATTCTCCGGACCACAGCTCAGAAACACCCTTTCTGATCCACTGAAAGGTCTTCATCAGCCTTTGGAATGATTTAGCTAACGCTGAAGATCCATTCCGAAGATGATCGAAGAATTTTATGATTCCCCATATCGCAAGGAACGCGGCCCCTATGGCCAAACCAATAAGAAGAATCGGCCACATTGCCGCCTGAAGCGCCACAAATCCCGTTGTGGCTATCCCAGCAGCTCCTCCGGCTGCGGCCAACGCTGGGGCTATAGCGGTCGTCCAGAATAGCAATCCAGCAAGACCGAGGAGTACAACGCCAATCACCTTGGCTAATCCAGCCAAAATGACCATAGTTGTAGTCAATGCCTTTGCGAACGTCGGATTCTCGTTGATGAAATCCAAGAATCCACCCAAAAGATCCTTCATAAATTCCTTCAACACCTGGGTGTACGGAAGAAGCGTTTGACCCAATGCAATGTTAATCGTGTCCTTCGTTCCTTCGATGAATTTGTCGAGACCTATTTGTGTGTCCTCAAAAGCAGCCGCAGCCTCTCTAGACGCTCCGGCGGAATTCTCAAGAGACTTGACGAGGTCTTCAAATGCCGCGCTTCCCTCAAGTCCATTTCTCTTAAGCTGTCTAAGAGAGTTCACCACGGCAGCTCCCTGCTGACCCAGTACCGTAGCCATTGTCGTAATGAACGTCTTTTCACTTTCGCCTGTAAGCCCCTGTGATGCAGTCACGAGCTCTTTGATGAAGCTCGTCATATTCTTGACCTTGCCTTGTGCATCAAACAGGGATACGCCGAGCTTCTGAAATGCCCTGACAGCCATAGGCATCTTGTCGTCAATATACCCCGACAACAAATCCTGCTCAGAGATCTTCTTCCGTATGAGATATCTCTCTACCTTCCGCTGACTCATGATGAGCTTGTTCGCGAATATGTCTACAGCCTGTCCAGACTGAGCAGCCTGCATACCGGCATTCTTTAGGACGCCGCCTAGAGCCATCACTTCCGCCGCAGAAGCCTTCAGCTTCGTTGGGGCATCTCGAATAGAGTTTATAAAGATTGGAAGGTCTTGGAACTGAAGATTTGTTTCTCTCGTCGCCTGCGCGAAGGTATCCATCACCTCCCTGGCTGTCTCCCCAGTATTCACAAACTTCATTAGCGCTGCGGCTGTAGCCGTAGCTCCTGTCTGAAGGTCCATCATGCCGGCGGACCCAGTGACCGTATCGAGGGTGGCACCCAAACTCTCCAACGTCTGCTCAGTAGAAAGACCTGCCGCCTTGAGCATCCGAATGGCTGATGCAGCTTCCTGAGGTGAAAACTGTGTCTCAACACCGGTTCTAAGCGCAACATTCTCCAATCGCTTCAGCTCACCCTCTGTAGCCTTGGCCACAAACTGAAGCTGAGACATCTCAACCTGAAAACTCTTTGCCTGATTAACGGCGGGGGCGAGGGATGCCTCCAAAGCTTCACCAGCGCCCATAGCGGCAGCTCCAAGCGCTCCTACACCAAGGCTTGCGTTCATGGCAGCACTCATCGCATCCCCAGTATCCTTTACAGAACTCTGAGTCTGCCTCGCCTTGTTCTCTACTCGTTGAAGAGAATCTTCCGCAACAGAAGCCCCCGTGACCATCCCACGTGCATCAAGATGAAGCCGAATCCCTAAAAGCATCTGACTACCGGCACTTGACATCTACTTCCCTGCTTCCTTTCGCCTATCCCGGTTAATCAATTCCACATACCGGTTTAGTCTTTCAATAGGTAGGCGCAGGATTTGGCCCTCAGTCCAGCCATACCTGTTTGCCAGATAGTTCACACACTCATAGAGCTGCTCTAGAGTCTTTTCGCACTCCTCCGCCGACCTTCGAAAAAAGAGATCAAGTCCAACCGAAGCTCGATCTCCATGCCACAATCACAGGTGATCCATTTTCCTTGTTTGATGCCCGGAAGACTCTCACTCAAGGAGAACATGAGCTCTTCCCTATCTTGACGCTTTAATGCCTTGACCATGGAAGTATCTACCTTCCCATAGTCCCCTACACTGATGATGCAAGAGGCTAGAAGACTATCCGTTGCTTCAGCCTCGTTATCCATCTTCCCAAGAAGCTCGGATTCTTTCCCAAGTGGGAATCTCAGAACGCCATCCTTGTGGAAAACGATATCTCCTGAATCTGTTTTCTCCCTGAAGCCTTTTTTCAGATGGAACTCAACCTGAGGAAGTTTGTCATCTGGCCACGACTTGACTTCCAGCTGAGACAAGAACACTCGCTCACTGTGGATCTTCTTGCAATGCCGACACCGACCAACAAACGCAGATTCGTTACGGCCTGATAGCATGAAAATTCGAGTGATCAAGAAGACCCTGTCAATTTCTGTGAGCGCTCTGGCAAATTCTCTGTTGAAAAGCTTCTCAGAATCTTTCTTCTTTCTGAGAAGTCCGGGCACCTCCTGTACCGCGCGGCAAAGAACCATAGACATGGCCTTTGCCCCATTGCCTCCGGACTTGTTGCTCGCAACCAGATGGTCGTCTACTCCACTAAGCTCATCGATGACTACAGTCCGATATACCTGGCCATCTTTTCTTAGGCCTACAGGTAGTTCAACTGTATCGTCTGGAGTGAAATCCGGAACACCGTCGTCCGAATCTTTTTCCCAGTCATCGAAGCTTCCATCCGAATCTTCGAGTCTCTCAAATTCATTTGGGGGGTTATTCATGGTGTGTCTCCTATAGTGTCGATACCGTAGTTAAAGCTGTGTAATCGTAGAGCTTACAGACTCTCGCGCTTGATGCCTTCGTTGGCAAGAACCATGCTCTCGATCTCCACGTCATTGGCATTCGCATCGAGGTCTCCTGCGGTAAACTCTTTTGGCCATGCTCGAAAAATCGTCCACTTGACCTTACGATCTCCGGCCTTGTTCTTCAGATACACAACAACCTTCCTTCGGAAGTCATCGTCTCCTTGTTCACCGTTAACCTGGTCCACGTTGAAAATCGTATCACTCCAATTTTGAAAATCATCATCATCGGAGATTCCTCGTTCCATGGTGATGTCCCCAAACGACGTCTGGCCCGGGAGCTTGTGCGGGGTTTCGTTCTCGCCCCCTTCGCGATAGCTGATCTCCTCGGTTGTTCTAGACAACCCCGTAACCTTCGAGAAGCCTGCACGGACAAAACCGTCAATTTCGACCTCAAACTTAAAATTTCTGTAGGGATCGGGCATCACGCCCTCCTTTCTTTATCCTTGAACTGCCAACTACTCGGCGACTTCCCAACCGCTGTCGTACTGGGTAAAGGTCCATACCAAGAACTCACCCGGCTTGTTCGGTGCCAATCCGACTTCGCCCTTCACAAGGCCATTATCGATATCGGCCTGTGTCATAGTGCCCTTCGTGGTTCCAACCTTGACATAAAACGCCAACTCTTTAATGGCCGTTGGGAAAGCTCCCTGCGGCATTAGGTCTGATAGGAAATCATCGACACGATCTTCAAGCTTACTCCACAGCTTGAAGCTGTTATTTCGATGGACAGCCCATCGAGTTGAATCCGCAATAGATTTCTCAACAAACTGGAAAAATCTCCTCACATTGATATAGAGAAATTGCTTTGATGGATCGGTGCTCAGAGTTCTCCCGCCCCAGACCGTAACAGGATTCGTGGAACCGAATTTTCGGATCACGTTTATTCCTGCCTCATTCATTGCACCTGTTTCATCGTCCCGATATTCCGTGGCAACATCTAGGGCGTAGTTCAGCGTTCCGTAGTCTCCCTCTCCGGCCGGGGTTTCCCAGGGTCCCCCTGCATTCCCCGGTAAAGAGTCAACTCGAGCTCGCAGGCCCATGAGAGCCCCGAGTCCCTGGGTCTTTCTTCGTGGATTAGACCCAGCACCAATCGGGTCGAATACCTCAATTCCGCCCGCGTACATCGCCGAACAATCTGAATCAACGCCAATTACGTTGTTCCGATAGTTTACAGAATCCGACCCGGACATCCCTTCTGGAACGTAGGTCAAATATTCGAAGTAAATTCTTGACTTACAATACGTGGCCATTTGGTGGATCAATATGGCCGAGTGATTTCCGGGAGTACAGATCGGCATGAAATCCTTTATCGTTCCCCAGGCATAAATCCCGGTTCCTCCGATAGCCGTGCCGATCCAATCAGAATTGGTGATACCGATAGTCTCATCAGTCCCCCCAGTTAGCGCGACAGATGCAGAATCCGTAGCTGGAGTATCGGCCCCTATTCCTGGTGCAGCATCCATGTCAGTAGCGACTACATACTCAGATCCGATACTCTCATCATTGACAATAGTCTCGACATAGTTGTCTGCGGTATCCAACATCGACAGCCCAGTCCAACGCTCAACTTCTTGAGTCCCCTCATATACAACCAAGTCGAATTCGTTCGTCCGCATCGTCGAAGTTGACGCCGTGTAGCTGTTTGTAAAAACCGACGAAACTTCAATGTAGAAACTGATCGTAGACCCCACAACAGCCGTTCTCTTGCTCGTGACTGTTTTGTACTCCGTATTGGTCCCATCTGTAATGGTGACCACAGAATTCTCGTTCAATCCGGCTAGAGAGAATACCTGCACTTCAAGGTCTCCAGCGGTAATATCTGCGGCGATGTCATTCCCTGCTCCGAGAGATGCCTTAAACGGACTCAAGATCGCCTGACTTCGAAGAGTATTTCCAGATACGCCTGGAGACTTGTTGCCGCGGTATCCTGCATCAACACGCAAAGTTGAATATGTCGCCCCTGAATTGGTCCCGTTTATGGTCTCGACCGTGAAACCCAACGTTGCATTCGCATCGGTAAAATCAAGCTCAGATGTCAACCCGGTAGTCAAAGACCTGAGTGTGAAAGACCCATCGGTGTTGACGATAGCCTCTGCCTGCGTGGTGAAGGTTCCTGTTGCATCGCATATCGCCTTCATCTCAGTAGCCGTAACCAAAGACAGATCAGCTACATTTCCAGTTCCGTTTTGAGCCGCGGAATTCCATGCGATTGTTGAAGTGCCTCCGGAGACGTTGACTGAGCTATCTGTACCCTGTTTATCTGATCGAATACGCGGCACCCCACCACCCTCATCGTAGCAAGAAGCACCAAGAAGCTGAGCATTTATCTGCGCCATAACATCAGCCAGAGCCGTAGTAACCCCCGAAAAAGTGATCGTCTGGGTAGGGCCTCCATCAATCTCAATTTCAATCGTAAGCCCATCTTGGTCAGAAATTGGAAACGAGCTTGTGCTGCTCAAATAGCCCGCGGTCCCAGAAACCGTAGGCGATAGTCCTGCACCTCCGTCTACGGCTACGGTAAACGCCAAGTCTCCTCCGGAAACAAAATTGAATGGCCCCGCAGAACTCTGTTTCAACGCTGCTGTTGCCGCAACTCCCAAAGTAGAATGAGTTCTGCCGGCGACTCCACCGGTAAACGAGGTCAGATCATCAAGATCTGAATAATGAACTTGCCGAACTGTTATAAGCTCGAATCCTCCTTCATCGAAAAAACTTTTGGCTTCATACGCCGCGTCCCCTCGAAGCTCGTAGCCCCCGAATATCTTAGTCCAATTGGCGAAATTCCTCGTTCTCACAGGAATTCCTACGGGACCCTTTTCCGTAATCGCCTGCATCCCCCCTCGACCAGTCTGAGCGGCACGAACCGGTCGTTCCGACGTGCTGGACTCCTCTACATAGACATCAGGTCTTGTGTAATAAGGCATCGCTTTTTCCTCTCTTTTATCCTCCCCGGATTGACGATGCTTAGTGGGAGGCTTCGTTCTTTATGGAAGTACTTCTTCTTCCGTATTCTCTGTTACTCGAAAAACAATATCGGTAACATTTCCTGAATCATCGATTTCACCGACAAGACCCCTTTCGTCTAAGGCCGTCTTTCTCGATTCTACATCCCAATTGACTTCATTGACAACCTTCTCTCGTACAGTCTCATCGTATTCTACTTCTGCCAAGTAAACAAGTGCCTCTACCGTAATGCTCTTATGGTAAATGACCGTATCTACATCGTCATAGTCGTGAACAGACAAACTCCCATTTACCTTGAACAACCAGACATCCAAATACTCACCGTCAATATTAAGCACTCTTATGTAACCCTTATTCTTAGTGCGTCTTCGGAACATCTCGTGATAAAGAACCTGGTCTTCTGCGGCCATATCCTTATGCCAAGTGTCAATGGAATACCTCATCACAATAGGATCCGAAGCGTCTCTCATTATACGCTCATTTGGGTCTACAGTTCCGTCGAGCCCCACTTCTTCTTGAGACTCATCTGATGACTCCTGCACCTCAGTATCCTCTGACTCTCCTAGATACATTATCGACACCGATGGAAATACCCTTCCAGTCTCAATCTCAGTGCTTGGCTTCTCCAGGAAAACCTCAACCTCAGTCAGCACTCCAGCGACTGAAAGATCGAACCCCGAATACTTTGCAACCAGAGCATTCTCCAACGCTTCCTGGCTTACTGACAGGCTCGTCATTAACCCATCCCCTCAAAAGCAACAGACCCAAAAGCCCTCAATAGACTTCGAGTTGGTCTCATCGACTCAACCTCAGCAAACACGGGTCTCCACAACGGCCTGGCCCTCATCTTTGCAGTTCCGTATTCCAAATAGTCTGCAAGCTCCTGCATACTTAATCCAGAATAATGGTCCCCCTCTGGATAAACACTCAGCTCGACCTCTCCATTCTCTGTGGTAACCTCATATGTAATCGACCTCAGATAATCGCCTCTCTTGACGTAGATCGTGTCAAATCCCTTTTTCTTAATGGATGCACTCGAAAGAGGCGCCCAATCCAAATCCTGTTTCCGTATGTGCGACTTCAACTTTCGGGTAATCACTCTCCCGAGAGATTCCATTTGCTTTTCAGCTTTCTCAATAGCCTCATCTGAATTTAGCTTTCTCAACGAAGCCCGAATCTTCATCCAATCACCATAAAACAATCCGCCCTTCGCCATCACCGCACCCTATCTCCTTCCGCGGTAGACCCCAAAGCCACCACCAATGAAAATGTAGTGCCTACTTGCCCTGTTGGCTGTACTTTCTCAAGCTTATACGTATTCCCCTTCCAAGCAATTTTGTCATATGTAGTAATCCATTTCCCTTCCGGCAATGCGGGAAATCTCCGAAGCATCTCTAGGCGACTAAACAAGAAGGCTATTTCGTACCTTTCGCCGTCGCCGATGAAAGTAATCTGCTCTTTAGTCGGATTATGTATAGCCCTACCGATAGCGGGCACCCCCGTAGAAAAGGTTGCCCGAGACTGCCCAAATCTATCTGGTGTACCTGCGGACTCAAGCTTCAAGATGCTAATCGTTGAAGCTCGGTATCGTCGGATAGCTCTATCTGTTGCCCTCTGTGCTTGAGCTTCGGTGACCATCAAGACACCTCAATCAGCAAGCTGTTACTCGGAGTCTTAATCCCATTTGGATTCACTGTGTAAACCCGATAATAGTACGTTCCAAGACTCGGAACTGTGTCGGTATACTCGACAGTATGGTTATCAGCTATTGCAGTGACCCGTTCCTCTTCATCAAAGGTAACCGTCGTTGCTCTGTACACCTCATATTGGAGGAACAGGTCACTGAATAACTTCGTCCACACTAGATTAACAGACTGGCCGGCAACCGTCGCAGAAACCGACACCGCAGGAAGGCCCCTATCAAGCTTTCTACTTGCAAGACCTCCGGTTTTCATCGACTTACGGTTGATGGATTGAACCTCGATACCAGCTACCAGAGATGAACCCCCATCGTTGCTCAACTCTGAATCGTATTCGGCCTGAAGATCCGCCGCAATTCGAAGCCATCGATCCGCGATATCTTCCGGAGAATCTGTAGACTGCGTTACAGCCAAATCCGGAACAGCAACCGAAGCAACTGTCTCGATACCTTCATCATCATCGCTACTCTGAGTCTCAGCAGACTGAGCCCTCGTGTAGCACATCTCAATTGTGGCAAGCTTTATTAGAAGAAATTCTCGCCCATAGGGGACATCAGAAACGACTAGATACCCTTCACCATAATCGTGGCTAAGCTTGCTTAGCGCAAATCTAACCGCAGACTCGTAGTAAGACGAGTCGAACTTTCTGGGCATCTCATAATCTGATACCTTCCTACGTACTGAATCGATGACTTGCTCAAGGGTTGCCACATTACTACCTTACAAGTCCCTGCAAACGAAGACTCTCTAGGACCTCTTTGCTTGCCTTTACTTCCTTGCCAGCTTCGAGGACCATCCATCCACCGACAAATCTGGTACAGGTCTTAGTGGCAATAGCCGTGTGTACAACATCGGAACGCTGCGCCTTTGGGTCAACAGCTTTAGCGGTTTTAACCGGAACTGCAACGATTGGCGTATGGTCTTTGGAAGACTTTTCAGGGAATCTTTCCTTGTCCTCTGTAGGCTTCTCCAGACCAACCTCGACATCCTGATCGATCTTCTTCTTTGCCATGACTACCTTCCTGTAAACGGTTGGATAGCGCCTAAGTCTCTAGACGCTTTGGAGGCGTACGATGAAGGTATCCTCCAAAATTCCGGCTCCCATTATTGAGTACCAGGCAATTCCATGCTTCCGCCCGTAATCTTCGACTTCCTTCTGTCGAAGCTCCGCCGGCAACGCTACGGCTTTTCCGTAAGCGCTATCTGCAATGAGCATCCCTTCGTAAACATTCGCGGGGGTAGCCCCACCCGTTGCAGCATTGACGAAGGTTGACTCATACCCCGGGTCAACTGAGGATACCGCGCCGTTTCTGCAATGGGTCGTACTGATGAAGATCACATCTTCCCATCGTCCGACCTCACCGTTGAACAACGCTCTCGTGTTGGCGTAGTTGTTGGCCGCGATCCAATCCGGGTCGCGCTTGATGTATGCCGCCTGATGTGGCGTAACAAAACACACGTAAAAGTCGCCCATGAACTTTGGTGCGTTTGCGGTCTGAAGAATCTCGACACCCAGACGAATCATCTCGACATCGAAATAATCCGTACCTCCAACTAGGGCGGCCGTTGTTGCCCTATCGCCAGCCCGAACGACTTGAGACCCGAGGGAAAGGGCATCCCTGAGCATGAGATCGTTGACGACTGCAAAATCCCTCCCGAGAAGGATTCCTGCTTCAGACATTTGGTCATCAGCCGCGAGCTGAAGCATCTTCTCTGTGAGCCCGATCGCGTTGCCCCACTCAGTGACCGTGATTGCCCTCTGGCTGGCCGACATGGACTTCTCTTGGAGAGTCTCATGCTCCTTGAGCTGACCGCCCCTTGTGATGTTGTTATACCGAGTCATCGTGATCGTTTGACCCGGCGATGCTCCAAGCTCAGTCTTTGGAACCGCGAAGTTTTCGAACTTCATGATGCCGAGAGCTTCGTGCATCATGTCCATCGAGAAGACATCCAAGATTGCCTGAGGCAGAGCTTTCACGTCTCCCGCCGTCTGTACACCAGTATATGGCATTTCGTCTCTCCTTAGCTATTGCCGGAGGCTAAAGCCCGGCCTTCCTTTTAGCTTCTTGGAGGAGTTCTGCGCGCTTTTTGAGATACTCATTTCTTGGCAACCTAACAATAGCCTCCCGAGCATTATACTCGGTAGGCAAATCGTTTCCGTTGCCCAAGGACGCGTTCGCGGATAACGGCTCAGGAAGGCCAGCGGCAGCTTGATCAGCCAACTGCTTTTTGGTCCGTTCCTCGGCATCTTTGGCAGCCTGCTCTATAAGAGCCTTTTCTCTCTCGGCAGCCTTTTGGGCCGAACTTTCAAGCTCCTCTACGGTATCCCCGGACACAAGCTCAGGAAATTTTATCCCGTGCTTTTGGATCAACAGCTCTTTCTTCATCCGCAATTCCGTATCGACAATCTGTTTTGCGGAGAGAGATGCCATTTCTTCCATCCCTTTTTGCAGCTTCTCTCTTTCTGCGCGGAGTTCCTCCAGCTCCTTCGACAGGCCATCTTTACCAGACTTACTGCCTTCTTGGAGCTTCTCCAATTCTTTCTGTGCTCCGGACAATTTCTCTTCGAGAGCTTTCATCTTGTCCATCTGCGATTTCAGCGCAGTTGAAGTTTCCTCCAACCTGCCCTGATGCTTCTTTTTCTCGTCACTGCGAATCTTGGATAGAAGCTCATTCACCTGTGCTTGGGTGTATAGAGATTCATCCGATTTTACGCTCCCGCTGCTTGCATCCTGTGGTCTATTGTTCTGTGTCGAATCGCCTGAATTTGGTGAACCTTCTACTGGAACACCATCTTTAGGATCAGTGCCTTGATTTGTGTCGTTATTACCAGCCATATCCTTCTTCTTTCTCCTGTGTCGAAATCGTAATTAGCTATTCTAAATCACGAATAGCGCTTGTCTGAAGCTTTCCTGACATTTCCGTCGACCGTGTTCGAATTCGGCCCGACCATCGGACCGCCAACTCGATTTGTTTTTCTTCCGCTCTTGGTAAACGGAAACCGAACGGTTGAACCGCGAGCTTGATCCGTTTGACTCTGGTCCCCACCAGGAACATTCCCTGCACTGTTGGCCATTTTATCCTCCTTAGTTTCTGGCTAAATTAATCTCAGCCTAGGTTTACCGTCAACTAATTATTGGCGGCTTACAAGGTAATTCTATATTCTGCTTAAACTATTTTCAACTACGAACTTCTAACTCGTCACACAACTGGGTCCATGTGACACTTGCAGTAGGGGTGAGGGTAATCCGGCCACTCAGAAACCAAATACAACCCCTCTAATACGACTGTAGACGTGTACGTCGACGTCGATCTACGTAATGCCTCCCTGACACCTTCCCCGACTTCAACAGATAGCCTCTCACAAGCACCACATTTCTCTGGAAGATGGTCAGAACTCAATCTCCAATACGCAAACTCAATATCGTGAGCCAACAAAATCTTCTTTTCTGTCTCCTGAGAAATCCGGGCCTCCTCCGCAATCATAATCCTAGATACCTGCTTAGAGACGCTCCCACCAGGAACAGCCGTTCGAACTCCGACTTTATTATTCGTCAATCGAAGTGACATCTCTCTGCTGATAGAGTCCCTTGCAGCTCCAGCTCTATAAGACCGTCTGATCGCCGAAATCATGCTACGCTCATGCCTCATGCGTATGGCGTTCAATCGATCCTGATAAGTTAGACCGCTTCCCTTCGGGAATTTCTCCCAAAGCATACTCACAGCGTCTTGCTGTATAAGCTTCAATTCTTTGTTGCCAAGAAGCTTAACACCTTCAGAGCCTAAAAACTTTTTCTGGTATAGCGATGCCCTGGACGCCGCTCTTTCGACTGCACGCTGAATCTCTTGGTCAACCCTATCAAATGTCAACCGAATATCTCTACGTATAGCCCGTTCAAGACGGTCTGCTTGAGCCTTGTACATTCGGTCTCCATCGCCCGTAAATGACTTCGGTGTAAGCTTTCCTTGGATATTCCGATTCAACTCACTAAATTGGCTGCGAATACTTCCGGATTCTCTAATCCATGAACGAAACAAAAGATCCTTTGCCTTTATTAAAAGACTGTCCGAAGGCATTAATCTTCTTCTCCATCAGTACGGGCCATGCCGTCAGAAATCTTCTCACCTCGAGTATCGCTCGACCCCCCTCTCATCAAATTCCCGTTTCCGCTTCCGATCCCAGCTGAATACTCCTGGAGAAG
>Ga0307434_1001046_pt1 | contig 15850 bp, 13 predicted proteins | sample SalMarWE160220MG_FD_202156 | JGI IMG/M metagenome (GOLD analysis project Ga0307434, IMG submission 202156) | Salt marsh sediment microbial communities from the Plum Island Ecosystem LTER, Massachusetts, United States - WE1603-220 | ecosystem: Environmental > Aquatic > Marine > Intertidal zone >... | reverse complement strand
CTCCGCACGTTCTTACTTTCTCACGTTCGCACCTTCTTGCCGGGTCACCCCGTCCGGCGATGGCGGAGCAGCCATTCGTAGAGCTCGGGATTGTTGTACGTTTCCGTCCAGGCATCGTGGGTGGCCTCGGGATAGATGGTGAGCTTCGCGTTGCCGCCGGCTGCCTGCACTGCTTCCACCATCCGCTGCGATTCGTACGGCGGCACCACGTCATCCCTGGCCCCGTGAAAGGCCCACACCGGCACGTGCTTGAGTCTGTCGGCCACGTAGGGCGCACCCCCGCCGCAGATGGGCACGATCGCGGCAAACCTCTCAGGATGCTCGATTGCCAGGCTCCAGGTCCCGAAGCCGCCCATGCTGATCCCCGTCAGGTAGATGCGATCCGTATCGACCGCATGCTGACCGGTGATCTCGTCAATCAGCGCGTTCAGGATCTCGTTGCCCCACCATCGCCCCTCCGGACACTGGGGCGAGACCAGAATGAACGGGAAGTCGTCCTGGTTTTCGGCAACGTTCGCGGGCCCATGCTTTTTCACCAGTTCCAGATCGTCCCCTCGTTCGCCGGCCCCGTGAAGGTAGAGCATCAGGGGCCAGCCCCGCTCCTGCACGGCGCAGCCCCGAGGCAGATCCAGCAGGTATCGACAGCCGACGATCTTGGTGATTTCGCGTTCAAAGGATCGCGCATGTTGAGACATTGGGCAAACCACTCTGATCGAACTTGATGTCGAATCCTCGTGAAACGACGGGTGATCGTAACAGGAATCGGCGTCCGCGTCTCGAATCGCGCGGTCCCGCGTTTCGGGCGTAGGTCCGTTGATTGTTTCCGGACCTGGCCAGGATTGACCGCGGCACGACCACAGCGGCCGTCCGCGCGGGGCGCGCAACCCGCTCATGGGTCTTGCGTCCGGCACGTATGATGTATACTGTATCAGCAGGCAAGTCGTACGCTTTTGAGCACGGTGTCACATCGGGCGTGTCGCTCGGGAAGGTGTACCATGCCGGACAAAGCAAGACCCGACCATCCCGGTCTTGCCCGGGTGATCGAAAGGCAGGTTCGGAACTGGGAGATCGCCCGCGCCCAACGGCCGGCGGCCGCACCGCTGCCGGGGGAAGAGGTGGCCCAGTTCGTGACGATCGCGAACATCGTCGGGGCGGGGGGCAACGAGGTGGCCTCGCTGCTGGGGGAAGAGCTGAAATGGCCCGTTTTCGACCGGGACATCCTTACGACAATGGTGGGCGACGACGAGACCCGCGCTCAGCTCTACCGTTCGATGGACGAGCGGACTCTCGGCTGGTTCGAGGACACCTTCCGTTCGCTGGTGGATCAGGAATTCCGCAAGAACGATTATTTCCATCGGCTTCGAGCGACGATCCTGTACCTCGCTCGGCAGGGTCCCGCGATCTTCATCGGGCGATCGGCCGACCTGATCCTGCCCGGGGACAAAGGCCTGCGGGTCAAGATCATTGCCTCACCGGAGCGCTGCGCAGCCAACTTCGCCAGACGCTGCAATACGACCATCGAGCACGCACGCAGCGAAGTGAAACGGATTGAGAGCGAGCGCCGGGGGTTCATCCAGCATCATTTCCATATAGATGCTTATGAGCCGACCCGGTTCGACCTGCTCATCAACGTGGAGCGGTTCACGACCCGCCAGGCCGTGGATCTGATCCTCTCGGTGCTCAGGATGCGCCAGATCGTTGACTAGCGAGCCGGGCCGTCCCCGGCCCGGGTATCCGCGTCGGGTGGTGCAACCCCAGGTCCACATCCCACGGCCGGCCCGCATAAAACACCACCTCTCGCTTGACAAGGCCGCCCTCACCGAATACACTGGCCCTTCAAATAGTCACCGTTCCCGGTAGAGACCCGATCGTTCGCACAAAAACACCCGCGCTTCGGCGTGCTCTCTTGTTTCATATCTGAGGCCGTGCGTAGAGGAGGACAAGCACGTGGACACCATGAAAGTCTTGAGCGGCATCGTTATGGCGGTGGCGGTGGTCTTGGCCTGTTGCCTGGGCGCGCAGGCGGTGAACATCGAGACCGTCCCGGTGAGCAATCCAGGCAACGCCGGGGAACTGTCCGGCGCTGGCGCTGGGGGATATGGCCCCGACCGCATCTGCGGCGCGGTGGGCTACACGTACAACATCGGCAAGTACGAGGTGACGGCCGGTCAGTACTGCGAGTTCCTCAACGCCGTGGCCGCCACGGACACGTACAGCCTTTACAACGAGAGCATGTGGACGAGCGAGTATGGCTGTAAGATCCAGCGCAGCGGGTCGTCGGGCAGCTACACGTACAGCGTGGCAGCCGACTGGGCGGACCGCTCGGTGAACTTCGTGAGCTGGGGCGACGCGGCACGGTTCGCCAACTGGCTTCACAACGGTCAGCGGACGGGGGCGCAGGACCTGAGCACTACGGAGGACGGGGCGTATTACCTCAACGGTGCGACAACTGACGCGGAACTTCTGGCGGTCAACCGTGAGGCCGACTGGAAGTGGGCGATCACTAGCGAAGACGAGTGGTATAAGGCGGCCTATCACAAGAACGACGGTGTGACGGGCAACTACTTCGACTACTCGGCCAGCAGCGACGCCTTGCCGAGCAATGACCTGATCGATCCTGATCCCGGCAACAACGCGACCTTCTACTACGATGACTACACCATCGGCAGTCCGTACTGGCGGACCGAAGTCGGTGCTCATGAGAACTCGGAGAGCCCCTATGGCACGTTTGACCAGGGCGGGAACGTGTGGGAATGGAATGAGGCCGTGATCGGTTCGTATCGCGGGCGCCGTGCCGGGTCGTTCGACCACTCCGGATACTACCTGCACGCGTCGTATCGCAACGGCAACTACCCGACAATCGAGGACTACAACCGCGGGTTCCGTGTTTCCGAGGTTCCTGAGCCCGCGGTACTGGCCTGGCGTAGCCTCAAGCTGCAGGAGTGCAACGGCGGGTGGCAGCTTGTGGCCATCGAGTTGGACCCGGCGGCGACGGGTGAGGCGGTCACCACCGAGTCGCGGGCCGGCGGCATCGAAATGATCGAGGTGGACATGCAATCGCCCGTGCCCCTGACGCTGACCGGGACGGTCAGGGCGGACGATGTGTCCGCGGGCGGTTCAACGCCGGCCTCCTTCCAGAGCTTGGCCGATCACGGCGACGGCACGTACACGCTGGAGGCCCAATGGGATCCGCCTTTGCCGGATCAGAGCTGCTACCGGATCGACCTGGCCGGCAACATCCCGGAGCTCCAGGGCGATACCGATTGCATGGTCAGCGGGCTTGTCGGTGACACCAACGGCGACGGCGATACGAACCTGATCGACATGGCTTATGTCAAGAGCATGAACGGCGCTGACCCCAGGGTGCCCGGTAATGCCAGGTTTGACGTAAACACCGACGGCAACGTCAACCTTATTGACATGGCCCTGGTCAAGAGCCTCAACGGCGGTTCGGCGACGTGTCCATGTACGCATCCGCCCAGCGGCATGGTCTACATCCCCGCCGGTGAGTTCGATATGGGCGATACGTTCGACGAGGGTGACGCCGACGAGAAACCGGTCCATACGGTTTACGTGGACGCTTTCTACATGGACCGCTACGAGCTAACAAATCAGCAGTACGCCGACGCGCTTAACTGGGCCTACGCGCAGGGCGATCTGATCACCGTGACTGACGGCGTGGTCTACAAGTATGGCAGCGGCACGAGCTATCCGTACTGCGATACGAACAACGTCAACTGCGAGAGTTGCATCGTCTGGGCGGGCAGCAGCTTCACTGTGGAGAGCGGTCGGGCGAACCAACCGATGATCAGGGTGAGCTGGTACGGCTCGGTGGCGTACTGCAACTGGCGCAGCGCGATGCAAAGCAAGCCGCTGGGGTATAACCTCTCCACGTGGGAGTGCAACTGGAACAACGGCTACCGTTTGCCGACGGAGGCGGAATGGGAAAAGGCCGCCCGGGGCGGGGTGGCGGGCAGGCGATTTCCCTGGTCGGACAGCGACACCATCCAACACGCCCGGGCGAACTACAAGAGCTACTGGTCCGGCGGTGCGCCTTACTACCCTTACGACACAAGTCCGACCGAAGGCTATCACCCGCTATGGGGCGCCGGAAATACCCCATTCACGAGCCCTGTAGGCTTCTTCACCGGGGCGCTTCAGTACCAGGCGGATTGGGGCTGGCCCGGCGCGCCGGCGAGCTATCAGACAACGAACGGCGCGAACGGTTACGGGCTGTACGACATGGCCGGCAACGTCTGGGAGTCGTGCAACGACTGGTACGATGGCGACTACTACAGCAGCAGCCCGTACGGCAACCCGCACGGGCCGACAAGTGGCTCGTACCGGGTTCTTCGCGGCGGCGGTTGGTACCGCTGTGCCACCTATTGCCGGGTCGCGAATCGCAACTACAACGAGCCGAACCACCGCGGCATCAACGACGGGTTTCGTTGTGCGGTGGGGACTCCGTAACGCTTTGCTCTTTTGACCTGTGACCCCTTTCTCCTCGCGGCCCGAACGGCCACACCAGCAGCGTCGGGTTCCGGCTGGCCCTGGGCTCTGATTAACGCTTTGCTGTTTCGCCCAGGGGCCGTCATTTCTCCGAGCCGGTGCTCAGGATTTCCCGCAGGGCGTCCTGGAGCGGGCTCGGACCTGCGCTCTCGGCCGTTTGTTTTATCTTCTCGATCTCGCCGGCAGAGCCTATACGCATCAGGGCCCTTGCCGTGGCAAGAACGACCTCGGGTGAATCGTCGGCCAGGCGGTCCACCAGTTGAGCCCGTGCGGCGGACCGGTGGGGCGAATCGTCGGGGAGACATGCGCCGACCGCCTCACAGGCCCGCTGCCGAACCGTCGGATCGTCGTCGCTTATGCCCTTTAGCAGCGTGTCCGCATCGGCCAGCGGCGACGCCCGAATCGCCAGTGCCTCCAGGGCACTCCGGCGAACGCGGGCGTCCGCGTCCTGGCATGCCTTGAGAAGAAGGGCTACGTCCGCGGGGGCGGACCCGAAGCCGAGCGCGAAACAGGCCAGCGCCCGAACGCCGGGGTCGGCGTCGTTGAGAAGCCGGGTGATCTCCGGCCGACTGCTCTGTGCCAGGTGCGACAGGGCCGATCGGCAGCGGTTGAGCATCGCGGCGTCGCCGTCCTGCTCAGCCAGGTTCCACAGCGTCAGTTGCCGGGCGAGGGCCTGCTTGAGTTCGCGGGCAGTTAGCGGCTCGGGAGACGTACCCTCGGACCGCATTCGCCTGCTGATGTACTCGGCCACCGGCCGCCACCGACTCTGGGGCCAGCGCTTCATGAACGTTTGCAGCATGCGCGACGCGTACTCGTAGTCCTCACGCTGGTAGGCGGTCACCGCCTGGGCGAGTTGGCGGATCGCTTGCCGTTCGGTCGCCTGTTGGCCGGGGGGCATCCGGTCCCGCTGATCGGCCGAGAGCGTGATTCGGGTGGTCACCTCCCGGCCGCCGGCGCGGTCGGCCTCGCGCCAGACCGCTCGGCCGTCGAGCGACAGCAGCTCGCGATCGCGGACCGAGAAGACCACCACCGATCGAGCCGACACCAGATGCCGCGACGCCCGCTCGGGCGGCGGATCCACCTCGGTCGTGACGGTCAGGGTGACCCGGATATGGGCATCGGTCGTCTCGAACGCCTCCACCTTGCAGCGATGTCTGCCCTTGATCGAGCCGGCTTGAAAGGGGCGGTCCCAACCGTCGCCGACGGTCACCTTCTCGCGTGGGAAGTCAGTGACATCGACGACCGCGCTGAGCACGTGGCGCGTCCAGGCGGTACGTCCGGGCACCAGCAGCGGCGCGTGTTCGAGACCGACCCGCTTGAGAGAGAACTGCACCCACGCCGGCGATGATGCGGCATCAGGGGCGGGCACGTTTCGTTCGGGTTGCGTCCCGGCCGGAGCGCTGGCGGGTACGGGCCAGTCCAGCTCCAGCATCTGGGCACACGTAGACTGGCCCGGTTTGCTCTCACTGAAGATTACCCGCGTGAGCTTGCCGGTCTGGATCTCGGTCTGTTCGCCGGCGCCGGTGCCGCGGGCCGTTTCGATCCGCACCTTGTAGACCACTGTCGAACCCGGAACGATCTGGTGACGCAGCGCGACGCGAGGGGCCGCCCGAACGGTGATCGGGGCAACCGGGATGAGTATCCCAACCATCGCTCCGGCAAGAAGCCGAGGGGGGCGTGAAAAACGCCGGGAAAGAAGACGCGGTTCGCTGATCGCCTGTGCTGACACTGCCTTGTCTCGGGCCTGAACCTGACTGGTTCGACGTGGGACACTCTGCAATGGAGCCTTCCGGCGTAATGCCTGCGCTGCACACCTCCCAGTGCTCGCCGCCATAGTGCCGCCACAGGCCCTCGGCCATCTGGGAGCGGGAAGCGTTGCCGGTGCGCAGGATCAAACGGGGCGCTTCGCCGCCGTCTCTCCCACGCGCCGCGCCTTCTTGATCACCGGCGGGTTGACCGGCATGGACTTCTCGCGGGGTTTCGCGGGATTGGGCCGCGTCTCGACGTCCTTGATGCGATCGACCACCTCCATGCCTTCAACGACTTTCCCGAAGACACAGTAGCCCCACCCGTCGGAGCTGGGATAGTCCAGATTGGGATTATCCTTCACGTTGATGAAGAACTGCGAGGTGGCTGAGTGCGGCTCTCCCGTCCGGGCCATCGCGATGGTGCCACGAACGTTCTTGAGCCCGTTCCTCGCTTCGTTCTGAATCGGCTTGCGGAGGCCCTTGGCTTTCTGCTCGGTCGGACCGGTGAAGCCCCCGCCCTGGATCATGAAGGTCGGGATCACCCGATGGAAGATCGTGCCGTCATAGAAACCCTCGTCCACGTACTGGAGGAAGTTCCTGGTTGTGACGGGGGCCTTCTTCTCGTCGAACTCGATAATGATCCTTCCCCACGCCTTGCCGCTCTGGGCGATCTCGAGCTCGACGCGCGGCCCGGCCTTGGGCTTCGACGTGTCGGCGTCCGGCGCGGAGGTAACCTGCCCGAAGGCGTCGGGCGCTGAGGTGTCCGGCTTACCATCCTTGCCCGCCGCCGGCTTTGTCGGGGCGTCGCATCGCGCCGCCGCCATTGAGGCGACAGCGACGAGGTACATCAGTGCTGCACAAGACCGCCGGACCAGACTCGAACACCTCATCTGAGACCTCCTATGCGATTTCCGATCGCCCGCCGGGCACGTCTTTCTCCGTGCCCGGAAGTCTAGCTGATGACGGGCGGCAGTACCACCCCGCCGGAGGGTCCCATCGGGCTCTCAGCGCAGGCATTCGCGGTTGACGCAGTTTCGGGGCGGTTCGCCCTTCAGCACGCGGGCGATCTCCCGGGCGGCCTTGACCCGCATCTCGACGAGGCTGGGCTCCGAGTAAAAGGCGCAGTGCGGCGTAATGACCAGGTTGACCGGGCGGTCACCGGACGTTCGCCAGAGCTGAATCAGCGGCATGGAAACCTCGGGCGGCTCTGCGGGCAGCACGTCGATACCCGCCCCCGCGATCCGCTTCGATCGCAGAGCGTCGGTTAGAGCATCAGTGTCAACCACCGCGCCGCGGGCGGTGTTGACCAGAATCGCGCGGCGCTTCATCCTCGCCAGTGCGCCGGCGTCGATCATGCTGCGGGTCTCGTCGGTGAGCGGGACGTGCAGCGAGACGACGTCGCTCTCGGCCAGCAGCGTATCGAGGTCGGCCATCTCCACGCCGACCGCCTTGTCGACGCCCGCGGAAATGTAGGGATCGCAGGCCAGCACGCGCATCTTGAGGGCCTTGGCCCGCAGCGCGGTCGCGGTCCCGATGCGCCCCAGGCCAACGATCCCCATCGTCGCTTCGGAGAGCCTGAACACCGGCTCGACCGCGTGGTAGTTCCACGGCGAAAGCGTCTGGCGAAGTCGCCGGTCCGCCAGCATCAGCCCGCGCTGGCACGCTAACATCAGGCCGATGGCGTGGTCCGCAACCTCATCGACACCGTAGTCCGGCACATTGCAAACGTAGATGCCCCGCTCACCCGCTGCGGCCACATCCACGCCGTCTATGCCCACCCCGCAGCGAACCAGGACGCGGCAGCGGTCGAGCATGTCGATCACCTGCCTCGTAATCGAGACCTCGTGAAAGACCATCAGCCCGTCGGCGTCGTTGATCTTGCCGATGAGCTCGTCATGCGACCTGGCAAGCAGACACTCGACGGTCGCGATACCCGCCAGCTCTTGCTGTTCGATCGTCGCCGGCGGAGCCAGGTAATCGGTGATCACCACCTTGTGCATGCGGGCATGGTAGGGCCGGTCCTCATCGGGTGCAAGCACGTGAAGGAGTTGAGAATCGAGAGTCGAGAATTGAGAATTGAGGTTCTTCTCACAAGAAGTTGCTGGGTAAGCCGCTCGCTACATCAGTGTGCGCGATTGCACGCTAAGGACGAGCCGCGGGCTTCAGCCCGCGCGGCCGCCGTGTTCGCTGACCAGACGCCGGTCGATGATAGATGTAAGCCATCTGGTTTCTCATCAATTCTCAATTCTCCATTCTCGACTCTCAATTCTTCAAATGTTCTCACCGTGCCAGAAGGCGCCGGCCATGCGGTCGGCGATCTGCTGGTTGCTGAAGATCAGGGGCAACAGGAACTGGGTGTCCGTGTTGGGCGGCCGGAGGTATTCAGCCATCGTGGTGCGCCAGAGGGTACCGAATCGGCGGAGTTCATCCTGAGGATGCCGGCTATCGGCGGCACGAACGAGAACGTCAACCGCCAGACGGGCGGACCACATGGCCGGATAAATCCCCTCGCGGCTGGCGGCGGCGAAGAAACCGCCGGCATCGCCGATGCGCAGGGCCCGCTTGCCGACGTGGGAATCGATTTCCAGTGCGAGCCGGGCGGGCGCCGGCCTTAAAGCGATGTTCAACTCGTCCGCCGCCAGGTTTTCCGGCAACAGGCTCCGCTCGCAGATGCAGGTCAGCAGCGACTCGAGCTGCTCGCGGACCGACTCGGGCGTGCCCTGTCCATGGAGACGGACGATCACCTCCGGCCCGTCGAACCACCAGCAGGCCAGCGATTGGCCCCCGTCGAGTCCGAGCACCCAGTGCATCCGGGTGTCGCGATCGGCTTTGGCTACCCGCGCGGACACATCGGCGATCCAGCGCGGGGCGAAGCCGGCCTCGTCGGCCCAGGTGCCGCCCGCGCCGTCGGCGATCAGCATGAACTTCGCTCTTACCGGATCGTGGTTCTCGAAAAGAGCGGTCACGTGATCCTCACCGGCGTCGGGGCGAGGGGACACGGCACCGGGCACGCATTCGACGCCCATCTTAGCCGCCAGAGTCCTGAGCCCGCGCACCAGTCGTGTGTAATCGACGCGAAACGCCAACCGCTCGGTCACACTGGTTTCCGCCGACCGTGCGAGGTCGGCGGGGTAGAAGACGGCACCGTCAAACGGTTTTCCGACGCCGCGGGCACGACCAGCCCCCAGTTCGTCGAGCAGGGTCAGGACCGGGGCAGTCAGCCAATCGGGGCATCGTTGCGTCGTCCCCTCGCGGGGGGCCCGTTCAATCAGGACCACCCGCAGGCCTCTGGCTGCCGCGAATGCGGCCGCGGTCGCGCCGGCTGCGCCCGCCCCGATAACCATCACGTCGTGAATCATGCCGATCCCACGCTAACTTCGCGTTCCAACGGGCTCGTGTTCAGCGAGGAATGGGTCAGTTGCCACGCCGGGCGAATACGCGGTGCGGATTACTTGATCTTCAATTGCTCCCACAGGGCATCTTCAGCTTCGTTGAACTTGGCAAACTTCTGTTCGAGTTCGTCAAGAATCGTGAGCAGCACCGGGTCGTCATGCTCGATGCCCGCACCGCCCGCCTCGGCAACCGCCTCGAGCCGGGTGATCGCGTCATCCAATCGCGTGGCCGCCTCGGAAAACGCACGGGCGGCATCGAACACGTTGGCCTGGGCCTGCTCGTCCAGCGTGGGCTGATAGAGCAGCCGCCAGGGGTTGCGCCGGATGTCCTTGCCCGCCGCCTTGAGATGATCGCTCGTCTCCTTGAGATTGCCGATCATCCGGGCGAGCTGCTCCCTGTTCAAGACGATGGTCTCCCGGGCGACACCGGTGATGGTTCGGATGTCCTCGAGCGCGCCGGCGAGCCGATCAATCGAGACGTGGACCTTGGCCAGCAGACTGGCGGGTTCCGACACGTCCAGTTGTTGTGCAAGCTGGGTCGCGATCTGCTGTTCGAGGATCCGGCTTGTTTCGCGGATGTGTTCGACGGTCGCGGTGATCGGTTCGCGGTTGTCCTCGAGCATGCCCACCACGATGATGAGCCCGCGGTTGAGCGTGTCGAGGGTCTCATGCAGCTTGCCGACCATCGCCTCATCGACGGAGGAGTCCGCCTCGTTCCGCAGCAATTGCGTCGTATCGTTGATATGGTCGAGGATCGAATGAAGCTTGGCGATCAGGACGGCCTTTTCCTTGGGATTGAATTCATGGCGGATGCTCTCGGTGACCGCATTGATGTCGTTAAGGGCGGTGAGGATTTTGCCGAGCAAGGATCGCGGCTCTGTCCCATCCAGTTGCGACTTGACCATGGCCAGGAGGCTGGTCGGGTCTTTCGGATCAAGTTGACCGCCCAGCCTTCGGGTGATGGAGCCGAAGTCAGCCACCGGCTCACCGTCGATCATCTGATCGGGTTCGACCGGTTGTCCGATGCCGCGATCGAGAATCGTAAGCTTGCCCACGCCGCCCAACAGCAGCGCCTCCGGAATGATCCTGCAATCCTGTCTCAGGCCGATCGACGAGTCCACGGTAATCGTGACGACGGAGTAGAGCAACTTCTTACCCGATTGTCCGTCCTGCATCTCCCGGAGCTCGTGCGACTCGATGCTGCCGACGATCTTACCCCCACAGGCAACCTCGCCGCCCGGGTTGACAGGGGTCGTGAACTCGTCGTGGGGAAAGCGCACGCTCAGGGTCAGGTCGCCGCCGCCGGTCGGGGCCAGGAAAACCAGCACCCCGGTCAACAGAACGGCAAACATGATCAGGGTCAGCCCCAACTTGAAGGCGTTACGTTCTTTGGGCATGTACGGCTCCGGTCAGGTCCGGACTCTCACCCGGCGATGATCCATTTCTCATACTCGCTCATGCCTTCGGAATCGGTGAGCGGCCCGTTGGTGTTTCCGTTAAGGAACTGGTGAATCAGCTTTTTCTCCTCGCTGTCCAGTTGTTCGGGCCCAGTGTCGCGGATCTTCTCGAAGTCACCGCGGGACCCGATCATCAGGACCCGCCCCCGATCGAGCATCACCATACGGTCGGCGATGCGGAAAGCGGAGTCCATCTCGTGCGTCACCACCACGCTGGTCACGTGGAGTTTCTTGGACAAATCGACGATCAGGTCGTCGATCGCGGCCGAGGTGACGGGATCGAGCCCGGCCGACGGCTCGTCGTAAAACAGGATCTCCGGGTCGAGAGCAGTCGCCCGAGCGAGACCGGCCCGTTTCTTCTGCCCGCCCGAAAGCTGCGAGGGCATCTTGTCGCGGTGCGGCAACATGCGCACCTGCTGAAGCTTGAGCGTCACCACGATGTCGATGATCGACGGATCGACGTACGAATGCTCCTCGAGCGGCAACGCCACGTTCTGGGCCACCGTCATGGAGTTGAACAGGGCACCGCTCTGGAAGAGGATCCCGAACCGTTTGCGGAGCTCGTTGCGCTTCGGCTCATCCATTTCGATCATGTCCTCGGGCTGCCCCATCGATTTGGTCTAGTAGAGAATCCGCCCCTGGTCCGGTCTCAGCTCGCCGATGAGGCAATTCAGCAGCGTGCTCTTGCCGCAGCCTGAGCCCCCCATCACCACGAGCGTCTCGGCGGGGCGCACGTCAAAAGCAATCCGGTCGAGGACGCGCACCGGCCTCCCGTGCTGGTCGGGGAACGTCTTGACCAGATCGCGGATCGAGATCACGCTTGAGGCCGGTGTTTCGGACAACGGCTATTCCTTCAATTAACTCACAACTCGAACAGATAGAACACCGTGGTAAACACGCAGTCAGTGGCGATCAAGGCAACGATCGACTTGACCACGGTCGAGGTGGTCGCGCGTCCGACGCCCTCAGCCCCGCCGCTAACCGTGAGTCCCTCGTAACAGGCGATCATGGAGATCAGCACCCCGAACACCCCCGCCTTGACCAGCCCGGTGAAGAAATCCTTGTATACCAGGGCGACCTCCGTGAAGTACAGGTACTTCCTCGGCGGGATGTCGAGCACGAACCAGCCCGTGAGCAAGCCCCCGCCAACGCCCACCACGTCCGCCAGAATGGTCAGCCCCACCAGCATGATGACGGTGGCGAGAAACCGGGGCACGACCAGAAAACGGATCGGGTTCAAGGCGTGAGCCCGCAGGGCCTTTACCTCCTCCGCTTCGACCATCGAGCCGATCTCGGCCGCGATCGACGCCCCGGCGAAGCCGCTCAGCACGATCGCGGACAGCAACGGACCCAGCTCCCGAAACATGGCGATCCCCACGATGTCGGCAATCCGCTCCAGCGAACCGTAGGCTTCCAACGTGGGCGCCATCTGCAGGGCCAGGATGATACCGATGAAGGTCTGGACCAGGACGATGATGGGGATGCTCCTCACGCCCACCCGCACCATCTGACCCGCCAGCGATGACCACCCGAACTTGACGCGGCCGAGGAACAACCCGCGCACCAGCCAGGCCAACGCATCCCAGAACAGATACCCCATGCCCCCCAGATAGCGCATCGTCGAGCCCAGGCGGTGCCCCGCGTTGATGGCCGCCTGGCCGATCGCGGTGACGGCCACAACAAGCCGGTTGGGCTCGGGTTTGGGCACCACGTCGCTCATCCGGTCAGGGCCTCAGGTTCCGTGTCGTAGATCTTGAAGAAATGATCGAGCTTGGTGATCTCGAAAACACTGTGCACCCGTTCATTCAGGCCGCACAGGCCAAGCTCGCCCTGATAGGCGTTGATCCGCCGGAAAACCTCGACCAGCGTCCCGATCCCCGAAGAGTCGATGTAGGTGACGTCCTCCAGGTTGATTACCAGTCGGGCAGGCTTGCGCTGGCATACCATTACCAATGCCTTGTGCACCTCGGGGGTGTGATGGAGATCGATCTCGCCGGCGAGGGCCATCACCACCGTCGCCCCTTCCTGGCGGATGCCTTTGACGCAACTGCTACTCTCTGCCATCCGGGGAATCCTCCTGCACGGATCCTGTCGTGTCACAAACGGCGCCGGTAGCGCCGGCTACCATCTTCAACAGCCGCAATTGCATGCCTTCCGGTTGCCGGCGCATGTACTCCACCTCATCCATAACCGTTTTCATGATGTGCGTGCCGAGCCCGCCCGGACGAATGTCCTGGAGGTCCCGGCCGACGATCCCGTCCGGGTCCACCTGCCGGCCGCAATCGCAAATCGTCACCTGCAAACCGGGCCGGCCATCGCGCGAGACGGGCTCGATGGTGATTTCGATCGGCTGACCCGGGCAGCCCTGGTACCCGTGCTGGATGACGTTGGCCACCGCCTCGTCGATCGCCAGGACAACCGCGGTGGCGTCCGGCTCGCGAAACCCGATCCGACGGGCGGCTTCTTCAACCGCGGCGCGGACCCGGGCAATGTTGGCCGTCTCGCTCGTGACGCTTAGCCGCCGCGGATGATCAAACTGGCCCGAACCGGCCTCGCTCACGGATCCGGCCCTCCATCTGCCATCCCATTAGATCCTTCATCCACCACGCCGCCCCTGGTGTCGCGCCCGGCCAGATACCGCCGCCACCGCTGGACCGCTCGTTCCCGCAGTTCCCGCGACGCGTGGTAATCGTAAGCCTGGCGCGTGCCGGTCAGTCTCTCCAGGGCCAGGATCGCGTAAAAGCGCACCGCCTCGTCCTCGTCTTCCAGGCAATCCACCAACCGAGGCACCGCCGAGCGATCCTGCATTTCCGCCGCCTGCTTGATCGCCGGCACCCTTTCTGCTGGATGCTCCGACTGAAGCGCCTCCGGGTAGGACTTGCCGGGCGCTCCGCACCCTGCGACCCAGAAGGCCAGGGCAGTACCCAGCCGAAACGGTCGCACGGCACGTTCTCGACGCGAGCGCCGGCAGCCGCGAATACCAGCATGCAGGAACACGCCATCGACCCGTGCTATTCCGGCCATCCACTCCGCCTTTCGGCAACCGTTCGAGCAGCAATCGGGTCTGGATTATACGGCCTCGCTCCATACGGTGCCATCCCACCCCGGCGTGCCGGGCGGGGCTCCCGCCCGTGTGCAGTCACTCTCGCTTGCTATCGGGGCCCGGGCCGACGATGATCTCAACGATCATGCTCGGTCTCGCGTACCCCTGCCGGGGGGCGGGCCAACACGAAATGCAACCGCATAAGGAAACCGCCATGAATCGATTGGCTCGCCGCTCGCTCGTCGCCGTCGAGATCGCAGCCGCACTTATTCTCACCGCCGGCGCCCAGGCGAATGAGGTGCAACAATCAGTCGTCAAGATATTCTCATCGAAGTCCCCACCCGACATGTTCCGCCCCTGGCGAATCACGCCTCCGTCAGAGGTGACCGGCTCCGGCATCGTCATCGAAGGGCACAAGATCCTCACCAACGCGCACGTGGTCGCCTACGCCCAGCAGATCTACGTGCAACCGTACGAGTCGTCGGACAAGCTGGACGCCACCGTCGAGTTCCTGTCGCAGGAGTGCGACCTGGCCATGCTCACCATCGACGAGCCCGAGGCGATCCAGGATCGCAAGCCGGTACCGCTGGCCGACAAACTGCCCGAGCTCAAGGCCAAGGTCAACGTCCTCGGCTACCCCACCGGCGGGGATACCCTGTCCGTCACCGAGGGCGTCGTCTCGCGCATCGAGTACGTCTACTACAACTACGACACCAGCGCCCTGAGAATCCAGGTGGACGCAGCCATCAACCCCGGAAACAGCGGCGGCCCCGGCATCGTGGACGACAAGATCACCGGCATCGTCTTCAGCCGCTTCAGCGAAGGCGAGAACATTGGGTACCTTATCCCGGCCGAAGTGATTCGCCATTTCCTCCAGGACTGGACGGCCGACGGCAAGTTCGACGGGTTCCCCAGAATAGACGTCGCGGGGGCTACCCTCGAAAACCCCGCCATGCGGAAGTACCTCAAGATCGAGAAGGAACACACCGGCATGGTGATTCACCGCGTCAATCGGCCGGAGATCGCCGACCTCATCAAGCCCTGGGATGTGGTCCTGGCCTGCGACGGCGTTGACATCGACAACCTCGGCATGGTTCCCATCGCTGAGGGCATTCGCGTCAACTGGGGCTACCTGATCTCCCGCAAAGCCCCGGGCAGCACGGTCAAACTCGACATCTTGAGGGACGGGAAACGCCTCCAATCCGAAATCCCCACCGTTACCAGACGCAACACGATCGTGCAGAAGATGACCACCGACCGGCCGACTTATTTCATTTACGGCGGGCTTGTATTCTCACCGGTAACGAGCGAGCTGGTCTATTCCAGCCCCTCGAGGCTGTTCGCGGCCCTGGGGGCCAGAGGACGACTGCTCACCCAGCGGATCAGTCAATATCGCGAGAACTCCGACGACGAAATCGTCGTGGTGACCAATCCGATCCTTCCGCACAAGCTGACCAAGGGATACGGCATCACCCCCCTGTCCGTCGTGACGCACGTCAACGATCAGCCGATCCACAACCTCCGGCAAATGATCAAGATCGTCAAGGACAACAAAGAGGATTTCATCATCTTCCGGTTCGAGGACGATTATGAGGAGAAGATCGTGCTCGATCCCAAGCTGGTGGCCAAGCACACCCCCCAGATCCTGCAAAACAACAACATCCCCTCGGCCTGCTCGGATGACCTGGATGACATCTGGCC
>Ga0307434_1001045_pt1 | contig 15870 bp, 17 predicted proteins | sample SalMarWE160220MG_FD_202156 | JGI IMG/M metagenome (GOLD analysis project Ga0307434, IMG submission 202156) | Salt marsh sediment microbial communities from the Plum Island Ecosystem LTER, Massachusetts, United States - WE1603-220 | ecosystem: Environmental > Aquatic > Marine > Intertidal zone >... | reverse complement strand
AAGCGCAGCGAAAACGGGAAGTCCTGTAGTCTTTCTACTCCATAATTTAAAGCTTTTACGTAATTCACAACTTCTTTTATCTCGTTTATATTCTCTTCGGGGAGCATGCCGGCTTCAAATTCTAAAACCCCTTCTAAAGAGGCTTGAGTTCCCTCAATTTGAGAACTCAAAAGAGCTTCTTTCTTGACAAACATAGCGAGAAAAAGATTTGGATTCGGTAATACTGTTATGATCCCATCTAACCTACCTAAAGCCCTATCCGCTTCGGACAAAAGAGATTGAATTCGTTTGCTATATTCTATGGGGAGGGTAGGAGGTAAAGATTCCGGAATAAAAGCCCTGTATCCGCCTTCTTGTTTGACAAATTTGCCACCAGATTTACCCATAAGACAATCCTCCTTGTCTATATTTAAGCATGAATATTTAAAACAATTTTGCTTGACCTAAAATCAGAGAGCTGGCTTTAAGTCAAGTGTTGTTTACTTAAAGGGAATATAGGTGTTTTGCGTTGGAAGTCAAGGGTGGGGTTGGGTTTGTTGGGTCTGTTGAGTTCATAGGGTTTGTTGAGTTCGTTGCTTCGCAATGTAAACGTGTAAAAGCGTAAATGCGTATATCAGTTCAAAAAAAACGAAACAAAAACTATATTTTCCACAGGTTCTATATGTAAGTTTTTTATTTCTATTGAATTTGTAGGGTTTGTTGGGTTTATTGGGTTCATAGGGTTTGTTGAGTTTGTTGAGTATATTTTGTTCGAACGTAAATTTCTTCAGAACGAACAATATCGGCCGCGTATTTGGCGCAGGCTTTAACGTCCTCTAAGGTTAAATCCGGATAATACTTGTTTGTTATTTCCGTAAAAGAAATACCCTCTTGTATAAGTTCGAGTACATCTTCTACAGTAATTCGTGTACCTTCGATACAAGGTTTTCCAAAGTGTATGTTTGAATCAACAACCATTCTACCCTCGTAGGGAATATCTTTTGCCACTTATCCTCCTTTTTTAAAATTCATATTTCTTTATTATTACAATAAATTATAAATATTTAAGGGCAAAAAGTCAACGATTTGTTTTTTGGGTTTGTTGCTTCGCAGCGTAGATGCGTAAATGAGTAGAAGCGTTAGAGCGTTAACCCCGCTTCCCATCCAAATATTTGATCAGATTAAGTGTTTTTCTGCGTAAGGCTTCAACTCATTTGAGATGTTAGTCCATAGAGTTCTTTATTCGGAAATTTTTTTGTTAACTTGTATATTTCGGCAACAAGCTTTATTCCTTCCTTTCATACCTCTAAATCTTTATGTGTTTTTGTGTGTTTTCTTTCCATTTTCTTCTCCTTTTTTGTTTTTTAATTTTAACGCCCTAACACTCTAACGCTCTAACCCTCTAACAATTTTATTTTTTTATGTCTTCGAATTTTTCAATTTTACTCATATTTTTCTCCTTTTTTTGAAAGTAGGGGATTTGTAGAGTAAAAGCCAGTTAATTGAGTTCATAGAGTTTTTTGGGTTTAAGTTAAAAGTATAACTGAAAAATTTTTATAATTTCTTTAAGAATTCGGATACGGTAATTATTTTTATGCCCTTGAATTCCTTAATCTCAAGTAAATGCTTATCGCCAGTTATTACATAATCAGCTTTGCCATCAATGGCGCACTCGAGTACTCTATTATCTGCTTCGTGTCGACAAATAGAGGTACTGCTTTTTACACTACAAATTTCCCCAAATTTTCTTAAATGATTTAAAATAATATTCGTGTCTTTTTTTGTTAATTTAAAAGTTTTTTCCTTTGATGTTAATACATCTTTTAATTCTTTTAGAATATGTTCAGAGGTTAAAAAGACAATTTTTCCCTTTCGAGCATAATTTATTGTTTCTTTTGGTTTTCCGGTCCAGAATATTCCGGAAATGAGAACATTTGTATCCAGAACAACTCGCATATCAGCTGTTTTTTCTGAAAGATTCTACAATATTAATTACTTCTTTTTCTGTAAGATTTGAAAACTTTTTTTCTTTCGCCAAATTAAGCGCCCATTCATCGAATTCAACCCACTTTTTTGTTTCTTCTTTCTGTTTAAGAAATTCAATAAAATCTAAAACTTCTTGAGCGAGTTGTGGGGGCAATTTATCTATTTCTGCTTTTATAGATGATTTCTTTTTTGTTATGGTTGCCATTTCTATTTCCTCCTTTTCATATTATTTATAAGCTTATGGCTGAAGAAAGTCAAGTGATTTAACGCGACTTGTTGCGGAAAATCCAGTTTGTTGGGTTCGTAGGGTTCGTTAGGTTCGTTGCTTCGCAATGTAGATGCGTAAAAGCGTAAATGCGTATATGTGTTAATTGCTTCGCAATGTAGATGCGTAAATGCGTAGAAGCGTTAGAGTGTTAACCCCGCTTCCCATCCAAATATTTGATGAAAATCCAAGGTTTCCGCTTATAATTAATTGAGTTTCCAATTACACATTTCCGTCCGCGACATATTTGTGTAATTTGCGCAATTACCACCCAACTTCCCCTCCTAATTACACATTTTCGTCCGGGGTATATTTGTGTAATTATCCCTTCGCTCTTTTCCCTCCCTAATTACACATTTTCGTCCGCGACTAAAACGTGTAATTAGTTGACAAGAAAGGTGTTTTTGGTATAATCTAAGTACTTGAGTCCGGGGCATATTTGTGCACCTGACAAATACCCATTGGAATTTATCAATATGTAAGTGAAATACAGAGGTCCTTTATTTATTGTAGGATGTCCCCGATCAGGGACAACGATGTTAATGAAGATGGTTAATATTCACCCAAATATCAAAATAATTCAGGGCGAAACCTTCTTCTTTTTCTCACTTTACGGGCAACGGTTCCCCTTTTTTCTTGACTGGAACTTGATGAATAATTACCTTAATAAACAAAAACAATATATAGAAAAAGACTGGGATAACCTGACCATAGAGAAATGGAAGACAGAATTTCGCGAGTCTCCTAAAACAAAAAATTATTGGGCTGATTTGTATTTCGCCTTGATGAAAGCATTTCTAAAAAGCCAGAATTATAATTTACCGATTTCCAAAGTCTACTTGGGAGCAAAAAACCCACCCGATATTTTCCATGTTAAAGATTTACTACGATTCTTTCCTGAATCTAAATTCCTCAACATTATAAGAGACGGAAGAGCTGTAGCTAGTTCATTGCTTAAAATTGGTTGGGCTGGCGATATCTTAGAGACTGCAGCAGAATGGAAGATTTTTGTCGAAGTTGCCGATAAGCTATCTGCAAAATTTCCAGAAAGTTTTCAAACAATCTACTATAAAAACATTTTAATGGAACCGAAAATTACAATTGAGAAAATCTGCAAATTCTTAGATTTGCCCGCGGAAGGAAAAATAATTACAAATATGATACGAAATTTCAGATCATATGACTCAGCCTACAATATAGAAAATTACAATTCGGGGATTGATCAATCCAGAATGGCGAAATGGAAAAGGCACCTAAGCAAAAATGAAATTTCAGCTTTTGAAAGTATCGCAGGGGATAATTTAAAAGAACACAATTTTACAATATTGACGGTTCTGGAATCAAAAAAGACTACCAAATTACTGGGAAGAACCAAATTAATGGGACAGAGGGTGAAACTTATTCTACGAAAAATGGCTATTCTTTTTGGAATACTTGGGTTTTATATATATTTAAAGAATAGATTCCGGAACTTATAGCTTTAATTAATTTCTTAAGGTAATCTTTTATTCGCAACTTTCGGATAATTTCTTAAATTAATTTTGCTCTTTGCCTGACCTCCTTCCATATTTCTAAATCTTTATGCGTTTTTGTATTTTTCCCTTCCACTTCTTCTCCTTTTTTTTGTTTTTTAATTTTACCTTCCTAACATTCTAACACTCTAACTTTCTAACAATCCTCCGGATTTGATGTCTTCGAATTTTTCTATTTTACTCATATTTTTCTCCTTTTTTTGAAAAGTAAGATAGTTTTTGAGGAAGGCAGGTACTCTATTAGGGTTAGGCATTGTTTTGGGTTGACAAATTCATATATTTCCCTATATTATAAAATAATATAATTAGGAGAAATATATGAAAGAAAAATTTTTTATCGAGAAAAATATTAATATGCCATTGATTTCCTCTCGTGATTTTCCTCTAATTTCCGACAATCCGAAGATGTTAAGGGTTCAAGTGCACAAATGGGTTGAAAAAGGAACTCTAATCCAGTTAAAACGGGGTTTGTATTTTCTTAACGTTCCGGGGGTTAAAAAACCACCAGATTTTTATCTGGCTAACAGAATTGTTTTTCCTTCTTATGTTTCTATGGAGTCCGCGCTTTCCTATTATGGCCTTATTCCTGAAGCTGTTTATTCTACAGTTTCGGTTACCACAAAAAAAACTAATCGTTTTAATAATAAGTTTGGAAATTTTATATATCATCATATTAAAAGTGAGTTGTTCAGAGATTATAAAAAATTGGAAATTGAAGGCTTTTACGTTAATATTGCATGCCCTGAGAAATCCGTTGCGGATTATCTGTATCTGAAATATCTAAATATTGAAGGTTTTGAAGAAGTAAGGTTGCAGAATCTTGATATTCTTGATATAGAAAAGTTGGCTAAAGTAACCAGGGGATATCCCGAAAGAGTGAAAGAAATAGCAAGGATAATTTATGAAAGAGTACATTAATAATATTCTTAATAAATACAGTGACAGAGATGTTATTTACAGAAGGAATATTCTGAAAGAGTATCTCCAGGAAAATATTTTATACATTATATACCGATTAGGACTCTTTGATAAGCTAATATTTGAGGGGGGAACCGCACTTAGGTTCCTGTTTGATCTGAAGCGCTTTTCAGAGGATCTTGATTTTTCGCTATCAGGAGAATCTTTTGTGGGGGCAAATTTTTCAAAGAGGATAAAATATGAGTTGGAATCAATGAATTATGAGGTTGAGGTGAAAAATTCCGGAAGTGGCGCGGTGAGGAAAAGTTCGTTTAAGTTTCCTGAACTTCTCTACTTGTATGGATTGTCTAAAGAGAAAAGCCAGAAGGTATCAGTTTTGGTGGAAATTGATAATAATCCGCCTGAAGGTGGACAAACAGATGTTTCTATTATTTCGAGACAGTATATTTTTAGAGTAAAGCACTATTCCCTGCCTTCGTTAATGGCTAAAAAAATATGTGCTATAATTGCCAGAAATTTTAATAAAGGTAGGGATTTCTATGATTTTCTTTGGTATTTGAGTCGGAATATAGAGCCCGATTTCAAACTATTGAACAATGCTATAAGACAGGTTAAAGGAGATTTCCCGAAGTTGAACGAAAAAAACTGGAAGCCTGAGCTTATGGTTTTGTTGAAAGATGTAGATTTTGAGAGGATAAGAAACGATGTAAGTAATTTTCTTGAAATTAGGGAAGAGGCAGAAATGTTAGAAGTTCAAACTTTCCAGGATATTCTTGGGAGGTAAATGTTTTTGGTCTCTTCTTTTTGTTTAAGAATTTCAATGAAATTTAATGCTTCTTGGACGAATTATGGAGGAGATTTATAAGCTTATATCAAATGAAAGAAAGTCAAGGTTTTTTTCGTCAATGCGTCATGCGTCTTTTGAGTCAAGTGTTCGTGCACATTGCGAGTTAATTAGGTCTATGGAGTTTGTTGGGTTCGTAGGGTTCGTTAAGTTTGTTGGGTTTGTTGCTTCGCAATGTAAATGAGTATATGCGTATATGCGTTCAAAAAAATCAAAACAATCAAAACAAAAACTATATTTTCTATATGTTCTACATGTGAATATATTAAACCCCTTTAAAAACGTCTACGATCCTCTCGGCGGTTTTGCCGTCCCACAACGGTAAACCTTCGGATTGTTTTATTTCTCCCTCGAGGATTTTAAAAGCTTCTTCCGTTATGCGTTCAGGATCTGTTCCGGTTAAGACGTTGGTGCCTTTTGTTATTGTGAATGGTCTTTCTGTATTTTTTCTAATCGTTAAACAGGGAATGTTTAAGAATGTTGTTTCCTGTTGAATGCTTCCCGAATCGGTTAAAACAAATTTCGAATTTTTATATAATCTCAAAAAATCACGGTAAGATAACGGCTCGATAATTTTTAGATTGTCGTTTTTAGGGGAAAATTTAAATTCTTTCATTCTGTTTACGGTTCTGGGGTGAGCCGGAAATATTATCGGAATTTTGTTCGCTATTTCATCAAGGGCATTTAGTATTCCTTTAAAAATTTCAGGATCATCTACATTACTTGGTCTGTGTAAAGTGAGCGTGGCATAGTTTTTGTTATCTAATTCAGGTAATGGCGGGTTATCGATATCCGGAGTTCTTTCCATTTCCCATAAAAGAGTATCTATCATGATATCTCCGACAAGAAATATTTTTTCTTCGGGTATCCCTTCCTTTTTGAGATTTTTATTTGCTTCTTCCGCGGGTGTAAAAAGAAAATCGGATATTGCATCGGTTAAAAGCCTGTTTATTTCTTCGGGCATTTTTCGGTCGAAACTGCGTAATCCCGCTTCTACGTGCGCGAGCGGGATATGTAATTTCGCGGCAACGAGTCCGCAGGCGATTGTGGAATTTACATCACCCACCACGACAACGAGGTTTCCGCCTTCCTTGAGTATGAATTCTTCAAATCTATGCATTATCTTTCCGGTTTGCTCTCCGTGAGGACCTGAGCCGACCTCGAGATTTATATCGGGTTCACATATTCCAAGTTCTTCAAAAAAACATTTTGACATATTTTTGTCGTAATGTTGACCTGTGTGAACAAGAATTTGTTTGAATTCATTGTGTTTTTCAGCTTCTCGCATTATTGGAGCTACTTTCATGAAGTTTGGCCTCGCTCCGACTACGTAAATAATTTTCAAACTAATCTCCTGATTTGTTTTGTGATTTTACATTTAAAATGAAATAACTTATTTTTTGAATATCATATTTATACATTATTTTCGAACGTGAATTTAGGGGGGGTGGGGGAAAAGTCAAGTGATGGTTTCCATCATTGTTAGGAAGTTAGAAAGTTAGGAGGTTAGAAGGGGTCATTTTTTCCCTTTCAGATATTTAACGAAGCTGCGTGTTCTGCTATTTAGTGTTTTGATATCTAAAAGTAAATTATCAATATCTGATGCGAATCCAAGATTTCCGCTTATAATTAATTGAGTTTCCAACTACACATTTCCGTCCGCGACATATTTGTGTAATTTGCGCAATTACCACCCAACCTCCCCTCCTAATTACACATTTCTGTCCGGGGTATATTTGTGTAATTATCCCTTCGCTCTTTTCCCTCCCTAATTACACATTTTCGTCCGCGACTAAAACGTGTAATTAGTTGACAAGAAAGATATTTTCCATATAATAATATAAACAATAATAAGCATGGATATTATAGAGAAAATCAAAAACAAAGAGGTCAAAGGGTATTTGACAGTAAAAGAGAGAATCGTCTTCGAAGGAGCTACCTATCACATTACTCAAAGGGCTCCAGGCAGAGAAATTATTTTTGTGGAGAACAGCGATTACTTGAAGTTCCTCTCAATATTAAAAAAAACAACTAAAAAATTTGATTTGGATCTTTTTTGCTTTTCCCTTCTTCCAAACCATCTCCATCTTCTGTTAAGAATAAACAAGAAGAATCTTTCGGAGGCAATGAGATATCTTTTCCAGTCTTACGCGATGTACTATAATAGGAAATATCAACGAAAAGGCCATGTTTTCTGCGGTAGATTTAGATCAAGCCTCTGCAACGACGATGCTTACCTTCTGGCTGCTTCAATCTATATCCACCTTAACCCTTACAAAGCCGACTTGAGCAAAAAATTTGATGACTATAAATGGAGTTCCCTGCTTTTGTATCTTGAAGGACCCAAAAAGTCTTTCATTGATTCGAATGAAATTCTTCTTCTGCTTGATAAAAATTTAAAAAAGGCCCGAGAGAAATACAGGAAGATATTAGAGGAATCCTCGGGAATCTCTGGAGGCAATCTTATCGGCGCTGAATCGGTAAATTTATTTATAGAAAAAGCCAAGAAAATAACAAAAAGATTCTACAAAAAGAACTCAGAACTTGACGAAATGATTGGAAATTTCCGAAAAAAAGCCAGGATAGTAGACCCGGAAGAAAAAAAAGTCAGAAAATATCTAATACAACAACTCCGCGCCAGCAGGTATACCGTAAACGAAATTTGCGGTTTGTTAGATATTAGCAGAAAAACTTTTTACAATATCCTCAATTCGTCCTTCACCGCATAATCACACACTTCAGTCCGCGACATATTTGTGTAGTCAGATTTTTATAACAAGCTTTATTCCTTCTTTCCATATTTCTAAATCTTTATGGGTTTTTGTATGTTTCCCTTCCATTTTTTCTCCTTTTTTGTTTTTTTTGAAGATAAGATAGTTTCGTGGTAAGACAAGGGATGGGTTGATATGCTAACGGAAAAGCCAGTTAATTGAGTTCGTAGAGTTTTTTGGGTTTAAGTAAAAAGTATAACTGAAAAATTTTTATAATTTCTTTAAGAATTCGGATACGGTAATTATTTTTATGCCCTTGAATTCCTTAATCTCAAGTAAATGCTTATCGCCAGTTATTACATAATCAGCTTTGCCATCAATGGCGCACTCGAGTACTCTATTATCTGCTTCGTGTCGACAAATAGAGGTACTGCTTTTTACACTACAAATTTCCCCAAATTTTCTTAAATGATTTAAAATAATATTCGTGTCTTTTTTTGTTAATTTAAAAGTTTTTTCCTTTGATGTTAATACATCTTTTAATTCTTTTAGAATATGTTCAGAGGTTAAAAAGACAATTTTTCCCTTTCGAGCATAATTTATTGTTTCTTTTGGTTTTCCGGTCCAGAATATTCCGGAAATGAGAACATTTGTATCCAGAACAACTCGCATATCAGCTGTTTTTTCTGAAAGATTCTACAATATTAATTACTTCTTTTTCTGTAAGATTTGAAAACTTTTTTTCTTTCGCCAAATTAAGCGCCCATTCATCGAATTCAACCCACTTTTTTGTTTCTTCTTTCTGTTTAAGAAATTCAATAAAATCTAAAACTTCTTGAGCGAGTTGTGGGGGCAATTTATCTATTTCTGCTTTTATAGATGATTTCTTTTTTGTTATGGTTGCCATTTTTATTTCCTCCTTATTTATATTATTTATAAGCTTATTATTGAAGAAAGTCAAGGGATTTTCCGCGACTTGTTGCGGAAAATCCAGTTAATTGGGTTCATAGGGTTTGTTGAGTTCGTAGAGTTCGTTGGGTTTATAGGGTTCATAGGGTTTGTTGAGTTGAGGCTTAAAGGGAGAAATAAAGAGAAAATATGTTCGTTATATAGGCTGTTTCATCAAACGGTGAAAGCTCGCTATAAATGAAATACTTGACAGACATCTCAATGTGTATTACTATAAGTATGATAAAAAATATGAAAAGGAGTACGAGATGAAAGAAAGATTAAGCATAACATTGAGTCATGATTTATATAAAGAGGTAAAGAAAAGAGCGGAGGAACTCCGGGAGCCGGTGAGTCATATAGTTGAAAAAGCTATCGAGGCGTGGCGCCGCGATGAAATCGCTGAGAGTTTAAAGCAATATTATACTAATGGTTCGGTCGAACGTAAAGACATTATTGAGCATGCCGAAGCGATGATTGATGAAGTATGGTAGGGTGGGATAGTGAAACTTAAGCGTGGAGACATAATAATATTAAAATTTCCATTCTCTGATAAGCCCGAGAAATCAAAATCGCGTCCCGCGTTAGTGATACAGAATGATGTCGGTAATCGTTATAGTGAAAATACAATAGTTCTAATGATAACTTCCTCGTTGCCTTCTTCTGAACTGTATCCGGTTCAAGTTTTGATTCCAAAAGGTTCTAAGTCCGGTTTGGATAAGGTTTCGCTTGTGGATGCTGGAGTTGTTTTTACTGTTTCTAAGAACCGAATAAAAAACAAGATTGGTGAATGCTCACGGGAAATAATGGAAGAGGTAAACAAAGCGATAAGAGTTAGTTTGAACGTTTGAATTGCAATAATGATAAATATCTTGGTCGGTTAAAAGCCTCATTTTGTTCGAACGTGAATTTCTTCAGAACGAACAATATCAGCTGCGTATTTGGCGCAGGCTTTAACGTCCTCTAAGGTTAAATCCGGATAATACTTGTTTGTTATTTCCGTAAAAGAAATACCCTCTTGTATAAGTTCGAGTACGTCTTCTACAGTAATTCGTGTACCTTCGATACAAGGTTTTCCAAAGTGTATGTTTGAATCAACAACTATTCTACCCTCGTAGGGATTATCTTTTGCCACTTATCCTCCCTTTTTTAAATTCATATTTCTTTATTATTACAATAAATTATAAATGTTTAAGGGCAAAAAGTCAACGATTTGGTTTTTGGTTAATTGCTTCGCGATGTAAAAGCGTAAATGCGTATATGTGTTAATTGCTTCGCAACGTAAATGCGTTAGTGTGTATATGCGTAGATGGGTTCTAAACAACGCTTTTAGCTCAAAAAATAAAAATCAGTGATAATCTGTGTAATCTTGTAGTTTCTTTTCTTACCTCAGTTTCATTACCTTTACCGGTTTGAAATCTTTCACGCTTACGAAATAAATTCCCGGAGATAGACTGGTTCCGATCTTTAAAGGCGAAGAATTATAAACAGTCGTTTTTTCTCTTAGTCTGCCGGTTATATCGTACACATTAAGAGTTGCAGGAAAATCTATCCCTGAAAGACTCATTTCCATTGTTCCCGTAAAGAAATTTCTCGAAATCTTTAAGGTCTTTTCTCCGTGTTTATCCGTAACTTCGATTCCGGAAGGTAAATATTCGTAAATCTGTAGACCGTTGCCTTCGTCAGTTACAAATATGTAATTTCCGGAAACTGCTATTCCGCGCGCTGCTCCAGAAGTTTCGTAATGACCAATCTTAGTCGGATCAGAGGGGTTGGAAATATTTACTATATGAAAACCATAAAATTCAGTAGCCACGTACGCGTAATCGCCGGAAATCACTATATCATTCGCCATTTCCGATAAAACGCAAGAACCTATTTTCTCCGGGTTTTCCGGGTCGGAGATATCGACTACATGAAAAACGGAGTCCGCATCGGTTACATACATGTAACTCCCCGAAACTGCCACTCCGCTCGCTTCTCCGAGTGTATCGCAGGAAGCCACTATCTGTGGATTCGAAGGATTCGAAACATCTATTATTCTGAAACCTGCATCATCTCTTAAATACGCGTAATCGCCGGAAACCGCTACACTATTTACCCATTCGGGAATATTGCATGAACCTTTTTGAATAGGATTTGAAGGCGTGGAAACATCTACCACTTTAAAACTGTACCCATCTTGCATATAGGCATAATTCCCGGAAATCGCTATACTCTCCGGATAATCCAGAGCATCAAAGAATGCCGTCTCGGTTGGACTTGAAGGATTGGAGATATTTATAACCTGAAGTCCGGCAAGATAGTTTGTAACATAGGCGTAATCACCAGAAACCACCACATTGAATGGTGATGTCTGAGTTTCGAATGAAGCCTCCTCGACCGGGTTCGAAGGATCGGTTATATCTACAATTTTGAGACTTCTGCCTCCACATGTTAAATACGCGTAACCTTCCGAAACTGCTACATCAGTGGGGTCGCCAGATATTTCATATAAACCTACCTCTTGCGAATTTCCCGGAACAGAGACATCTACCACTCGAAAACCGGGTACGAGAAAAAAGGCACTTTCGTCAATTATGTACTTTAATCCCCCAATGTACGCATAATCCCCAGAAACCACTAAACCAGTTACCATATCGAGCGCACCGCAAGAATCGATTTTGGTAGGATTTAAAGGGTCAGAAATATCGATTACACTAAAACCAGCGCCAATAGTTGCTATATACGCATAGTTATTCGAAATTTCTATCTTAAATGGGAAACCAGGGACATCGCAAGAACTCACTTCGGTTGGATTCGAAGGATCCGAAACATCTACAACTCTACACCCCATAGTATCAGCTCCAACATAGAGATAATTACCGGAAATCGCCGCGCAGCTTGCATCATCGGGTGGCTCATAAAAAGCTACCTTTTTTGGATCCTCAGGGTTGGAAATATCTATTACATTTACTCCCGTTACAAGTGCAGTCGAGTTCTTCAATCCTCCGATATAAGCGTAACTACCGGAAACTACAACACCCATAAGATTAATGTCAAAACCGGACCCCCAAAAACTCATTTCTTCAGGATTCATTGGATCGGATATATCTATTATTCTGAGTCCACCAAAATCTACAATATAAGCGCAATCACCGGAGATTGTTATATTTCCTATTGAATAAAATTCACTATACGTACAAATTTTTTGCGGATTTTCGTAGTCTGAAATATCCCAAATCTCCAATCCTACACCTCTCACAGTAGCAAAAAGTCTTTGAGTAGATTTTTGGTAAAGTAAATCGATAATTCTTCCTCTTGTTTTAATTTCATGTTTCTTAATCGGGGCAGAACTATTTGAGACATCGAAAATATAAATTGCTCCTCCTGAACCGCAAAACGCGAGTTCTCTTTCTGAATCAATTTCTATGTCTGAAGCGCTACCGAAAGGCAAATTGCCTACGAAGCCTACATTTAAAGAATCGAATCTTTTACTCAAATCTCTTTCGATTGCCCACTCTTCCACGTTGATGTTTTTGTGAGATAAAGATAAATTTTTGTTAAGCTTAGTACCCCCTAATAGGGAAATAGCAAGAAACAACAATACATTATTCATAATTCCTCCTTATTTATTATGATAAAAAAAATTATAAAAGAATAATTTAGTATGTCAACCTTTAAAATTGAGGATTTAAAAAAACAACTCTCAGCCGATGGTTCACAACTAGTAAATCTTCTATCCCAACGCTCCAACGCTTTAATATCTCCCTGTGAGAGTCATTAACAAATCAACTAACCGTAGGTTTTCAATTTTACTCATTATACCTCCTTTTTAGTTTGGTTTTAACTTACCAAAAATCCTTTGGTTTCAATATGTTCAGTTTTTTCTGTTTAGATTTATTCCCAGGGTTGGGAGAACGTAAAGAGTGGGGCAGGTATAAAGTGAATTTTCTGGTTTTTGTTTACTTCTGTTTTCCAGGTTCCTCTGGTTATAACATAACCTTTTTCTATGTTGTATCTATCCATAAAATACTTTAATCCTCGAGATACCTTTTTTGTGTCTCCACTTTTTACCTCTACTGGAATTATCTTTTTATCTTTCTTGATGATAAAATCGATTTCAGTTTGGTGTTTTGTTCTGTAATAATGAATTCTGCAGTCCCTTAGATTTTTGGCGACCGCGATTTCCCATAATTTACCTTTATCTTGTCTTAAATCCATATTTCTGAAATCTTCAATTAAAGCATTTCTAGTGCCTGTATCAAAAAATATAATCTTCTCTGCTTTTGTTATCTCTTTATTTTTATTCGTGAAAAATGGGGGAAGTTTTTTTATAATGTGAGAAGATTCGAGAAGAAAGAGCGCGTCTTCAACTTTGTTTCTCTTAATACCACTTTTTTTGGAAAGCCCTGATATGTTAATGAGGGTCCCAGAATTATTAGCAATTAGTTTCATAAGTTTATTATATCTTGTGATCTCCACTTCTCCTCGGAGATAGTCATAAATATCCATGGTGATATAACTTCTTGAAATGTCATTTAATTCATCAATTTTTTCCTCGGTATCCACGGTTAAGACTACTTCTGGCATACCACCATACACAAGATATAGCTGCCAGAGGGCGAGAACTTCTTCTTTTATCCAATCCCATTCCTCTTGATTTTTAATATTTTTGATTTTCTGAATCAGCTTGTCTTTCTGTAAAAAATTTAAAAATTCTTTAAAGTATAATGGAGATAAGTTAAAAATCCTTTTTCTACCCGCCAAACTCTCTTTTACGTTCTTTAAGATACCGAGGGAAGATGACCCCGAACAGATTATATGCCAGTTTTCGCGGTGGTCTACAAGCGATTTTAATATTGGGTTTATACTTTTTATATGCTGCACTTCATCGAGCCCGATTAACGCAACGTCTTTTGTTTTTATTCCATTTACTTCCATGTATCTGATAAAATTTTTGTAGTTTTCGAACATACTGAACTCTGAAAGAGTTTCTATATCTATGAAAAGCGATTTATCAAACTCGAATCTATCAAATACTATTTTCATTAATGTCGTTTTACCCACCCTGCGCGGACCAATTATAAATACAAGCCTCTTCGCTTTTAACCCCTTAACTACCTTTTCGCAAATAAATCTATTAAACCGTTCCATTTTTCTTGATATTAAAATTTGTACTAGTATATTTTAATTATTTTTAAAAATTTGTCAAGGGAGGAAGGGTGGAAAAGAACACAAAGGGTGGTAACGCATTAACTTTATAATTTTACAGTTTCTTCAAAAGAAAGAGATTCTGCCGCGTACGCAAGAGCTGCCTGAATGTCATCTTCCTTAATGTTAGGGTAGGCATCTAACAAAGCGTTTTTAGAAATACCTTCACTTAACTTTTTTAAAATCAATTCTACGGTTATCCGAGTTCCCTTAATCACAGGTTTCCCCATCATTACCTTTGGGTTGATTTCTATTTTCTTTTTTGTATTCATATTGCCTCCGTTATATTCTAATTTAACTTGGTTTTATGAATTTTCAAGGTTAAATATAAATAAGATTGCTTCGTAACGTAAATGCGTAAATGTGTTAATTGTTTCGCAATGTAGATGCGTAAATGTGTAGAAGCGTTAATTGGGTTCATAGAGTTTGTTGAGTTCGTTGAGTTTATGGGGTTTATTGAGTTCATTGAGTTTGTTGGGTTCACATCATCAGCTCCCTAACGCCATCATTTGGTTCTGAGGTAGGTTATAAATTTCGAGATTTGCTTGGAGATAATTTCTATTTCTCCATATATATTATCAAACTGGCTTTGCGTTATATATTTCTGATCCATAGCAAGATAAAGTTGTGTCTGAACTTCAGCCGCAGAGCTTTTTGCCCGGTGGAATAGGGTGCATTGAAGAGTATTTTTTATTACACCAGGCAAGCTATAAATAAGAATTGGATGAATTCTTTTATTGAATTCACTACATTTCTTGCTTTTTGCCAGGCCTGGATGTCTTCAAATTTTTCTATTTTACTCATGTTTCCTCCTTTTTTGTCTTTGGGAAATGAAATATTTTTTTGATAAGCGCGAATTAAATTTTGTCTAAATTTCCGTACCTTTCTTAATTATATTTACGTAATCTACAAACTGAAATTTCTTGTATCTCTTTTTTCCGGTAATCTCTTTAAGAATACCAATTTTCTCAAATTTGTTAATTATTGTATTGGCAGTTTGTTTTGAGATTTTTATTTTTTTCGAGATTTCATTTGTACTTATCAAGGGTTTTTCAAATAATAAATCTATAATTCTTACAGCATAGATGCTGGATATAGAATTTTCGTAAAGTTTTTTTATTATTCCATCTTTTAAAGCAATTATTTCTCTCGCGGTTTCGGTTGCTTCCTCTGCTGTTTCAATTACTCCCCTAAGAAAGAATTCAAGCCAACTATTCCAAACGCCTGTATTTCTTACTTCCATTAATTTGTTATAATATTCTTCCCTATTTTTTTTGAAATAAAAACTTATATAAAGTATCGGTTTTTTAAGCGCTTTTTTCCATAAAAGAAAAAATACTATTAAAAGTCTTCCAATTCTTCCATTCCCGTCAAGGAAAGGATGTATGGTCTCAAATTGAGAATGTATCACCGCGCTTTTTATTAACGGAGGATTTTTATCTTTACTGTAGAAATACTTTTCGAGATTGCTCATAAATGAGAGTATTTTATCCG
>Ga0307434_1001043_pt1 | contig 15873 bp, 13 predicted proteins | sample SalMarWE160220MG_FD_202156 | JGI IMG/M metagenome (GOLD analysis project Ga0307434, IMG submission 202156) | Salt marsh sediment microbial communities from the Plum Island Ecosystem LTER, Massachusetts, United States - WE1603-220 | ecosystem: Environmental > Aquatic > Marine > Intertidal zone >... | reverse complement strand
CTTTAGCCATACAGTAGAAAGCGGCGTCGGAAAAGGATGCGTCAGGATTAATATTGTCCTTACCGATCCGGATGATGGTGAGCGAATGAAGGTAATGACTGCCACGATGATGAGAAATGTTTGGCCTAAATGATAGATATAAGTTTTTTGGAAAGGGACCGGAAAATGTTCCTTAAAAAGAAAAAACATATTAAAAAACGCAGTTCCGTGCTCCTTCTGACCGTAATTTGTATGGTAGTGTTAACGATTCTCGGTTTGGGACTGCTGACGGTCTCTTTTGGTGTCAGGTTGAATGCCTCGAGAATAAAAAATGAGTCTATTGCGATGCTTGCCGCGGAAGCCGGTTATGAAAAAGCCATCTTCTGGATGGGCCAGCAGATGGATATGGCTTATGTGTTGAAAAGCGGCGGCTCTGTCTCCGATTCATTAACCTTACCGAACAGCTATTGTGACTATGATATCTCATTGTATGCTTACCTCGGCTCGAGACCGGCTTTTCGTATCGTTTCAGAAGGTACTTGCGGAAGGTTCTCCAGAACGGTCGATGTTATTGTCCTGCAGGCAATCGGTGGATGGGATATGGGTTTGTGCAGGATACCGGAAGGAAGTACCAGCACTGAAGAGGTTTATTTTGCCAATGGCGAAGTTATTGATATGCCTCTTCACATCAATAAGGCTAAGGACAGTCCTGATGTGAAGGATATATTTATTACCGGCCACCCGCAGTTTCTAAGAGAAGCCAGTATGGGTGAGTCCAGATATAATCACTTCGGAGCAGATAAGTACTCCGGTGTAATGAATCTTTTTGACGGCGGCATTCAATTTGACCAGCCTAAAAACAGAATTACAGACGAAGACTCGGTAGGTATGAAGGTTGACCGGTTCAAAGAATTTACCAAAGCGGCTTATACATTCAGTCCCGTCGCAAAGGCTTCGGTTTCCAATCCGCAGCCGGCTGTCCAGCTTGAGTTTTATGTGGACGGCTCGGGTGTCGGAAAAATGAGGATCACCAATAATTGCACCGTCCGGGGATTCAGGCAGAGCAGTGATAGCAGAACCTGGGATTTTAAAATCCGTCCCGGCTCCGATGGGGATGTATTTGAGAGATATTATATTTATTCATACCATCTTATGGACGAAGATGCAGTAGCAGTTGGTGACAGATTCGTACGGGATATTGAGAGTACTTATGTCACTCAGACTATAGGCTCGGTTGAGTCGGAACCCGGCGGCCAGATATTTGTCGATGGAAATGTGGTTATCGGCGGCGACCTGACAGACCATTCCGGCTGTCAGGTTGTGGGTGGAAAGATTACCGTTGTTGCCACTGGTAATATATGGATTGCTGATTCTATTACAGTTGATGGCCCTCATGATGCCGATGGCAGGCCTTCGGAAGATAATCCTAATGCTCTTGGCCTCATTGCGCAGGGTGTTATAAAGGTTGTTGACCCGGGGATGAGCGAATATTCTTATGTTGACGGCTCGCCCGATGAGCCTTCGGGCTCGGAGTATGTGCCGATTGGCATTCTCGACGAAAGCGGGGGCGGTGGAGGCCCGAGCAAATGGCCGCCAAGCAGTGGTGGAGGTGGGTCTGGGACGAATTCGAGATATTTGCCGGACCCGATGTTTATCGAGGCGGCTATTACCGTCGGCGGCGGCGGCTGGGGCGCTGAAAATGTAAGACGCTCAGGCAGTGGGGACAGAAAAGAGCTACAGGGCTTTCAGGATGACCTTGTTCTAAGAGGTACCATCACTGAGGCAATCCGCGGCGTCGTGGGTGTGATAGGCGGTGATGGATACTTGAAACATTATTACTTCGATGAGAGGTTTCTCGAAGGTATCCTGCCGGGCGATATGTGGTTGAGGGGAAAATTTCTACCTGCACCTGCAGGATGGACCGACTACAGGACTACATATTAGCAGGGCATATTAACAGGATGATTATGAAATTTAAGCGTCTTACAGGTTCGTCTTTAATTGAAGTAATGCTTGCTGCGGCTATCGTATCGATAGCAGTTATCGGGGGCATTTCGTATCGTTATTATTCTTCGCTCGATGCCCGAAGGGCAAATATCCACGCTACTACCGCCAGGGTTGCTCTGATGCTTTGTGAAAGCTGGGGGGGAACGAACGGTTCCCTGGCTTATGACCCTGTCGCCCATCTCGACTCGGATTTGTTAACGATTACTGCCGACGACGGCCAGGCAGCCCCCGCAGGTTTTACTACCCTTAGCAGTCATAAGCTTATCGTAAGTGACATTACCTGTTATGCAACTTTATCATTCAGGGACGTTGATACCAATTTGAGGGCCTTGAATGTAAGAGTAGCCTGGCAGCGGAGGGACCAAAGTGATAAGGAGCTTTCCGATATGGACAGTGTTTTCGAACTTAACAATTACGTATGTTGGTAATTTGAAATAGGCACGATATGTCGATACAAAGGATTAATCTTAAAACCGGATTGACGACTTTAGAATTGGTGGTTGCATTCACTGTAGGAATTATGATTTTTGCCGGTGTCGCTGTCCTGCTCGTCGACAGCCAGCGGGGATGGAATCGTATGTACAGCCGGTTAAACTCCGATGCGGTAACCGACAGTTTTATCGTAAGAAAAACATTCGACTCTACTGTCCGAAAGTCAGCCTCTGCATATTGCTCCATAGACGATGACGGCTCCTGGCTCGAAGTTTGTTATTACGCGGACGAATTCTCTTTAGTACCTGACCGTTATGCGCGTTTTTATGAAACTGACGGCGATTTGAATATCGAGTATGGAACGCTTAATCCGAAAGCAACAGCGAGTGTGCAGACCGTTTGTAGTAACGTAGCTGACTGTCTCTTTAAAAGAATCGGCACATCGGCTCAGATGATACTGACGACCGAAGAAGATTCCCAGCATATAACGACCATTACCTCAGCGGTAATGCATAATTAAATATAAAAAATCATTCGAAACAGGGGGAAAAATGAGAAAAGCCTTGAAAATAATGAACTTAAAAAGGACAGGCTCGGCCATAGTGTTGGCGATGTTTGCTGTTTTGATACTGTTTATCACCGGCACCGGGCTTTTTCGTCTCGGGCTTAACAGCCGAGTTTATGCGGTAAGAACAGCTGAGGAAATTAAGGCACGTTGCGCCGCGGATGCCGCCCTGGTAAAATCCCTTTATGAAATGAATCTCAGACTCAGTCAGGGTACGCTTGATGATGAAAATTTGCCTACTGTTTCTTATGTTCAGCTTGAAGGCTCTGACGCCTATTTCAGTTTTACTGTTACAAAAAACGGCTCCGAATACCTGATTGAGGCCACCGGTTTTGCAGGCGTTGCCCGGAGGACGGTTAGGACGTCACTGGATGTAGAGGGTACGACTCTTGATTATGCGATTTTTGGGGATGAAAGTGTTTCACTTAAAAACAGCGCTCTTGTGGATTGGTATAATAATGACCCCGAAGATGGAAATTTAAAAGTGGGAACCAACAGCACACAGGATGATAAAGTAAGTCTGAAGAACAGCGCAACAATCAAAGGCGATTGTTATGTAGGTGTGGGTGGTAATCCGGATGATGTAATTGAGCTGAAAAATTCCGCAGAAATCACCGGTAATACGGGCGCTTTAACCCAGGAAAGCACGCTCGCATCTGTAACAGTCTCTCCATCACTTACATTACTGCCTTCAGGCGAAACTATCAGCGGTAATAAAACATTGCCTGCAGGCTCTTACAAATATACCGAGGTTGACCTCGGGAACAGCAAGACCCTTACTATTAATGGTGATGTTGCCCTCTATGTAACAGACGATTTTACCCTTGGTAATTCTTCCGCGGTTAATATAAATGCGGATTCTTCACTTACGGTTTATATCGGGGGCGATTTTGAAGCAAAAAACAGCAGCTCACTGAATAACACGACGCAAATACCAAGTAATTTACGGATGTATTTCCTTGACGGCTGTACTTCTGTGGCCTTTAAGAACAGTTCTAATTTATACGGAGTTATATATGCTCCGAATGCTGATGTTGTGTTTCATAATTCTGCTGACATTTATGGGGCGCTGGCAGCAAAGACTATCGAGCTGAAAAATTCAGCCAGGGTATATTATGATGCCAATCTGAGAGATACGCAGTTGGATATCGGTTCCGGCGGGTTTGTCGTAAACCGCTGGAGTGAGAATTAGAAAACCCTCAACAGTATTATTGCCGGCTTTTTATTGATAATGAACACAGGATTGTATTTGGCTGCTGTATTATAGCTGATAGGCTAATGGGCCAGAATAAAGCACTTTATAGTATTATCGGTCAGTTGCTCGATACCTTACAGACTCATCTCTTTTTTTATTATGTCCAATAAAAAACAAGTCATTCGAACGGCTAATGTTAAAGTAAAATTGTTCATAAAAAAGGAAAATCTGATATTTTATAAGACATAATCCCGCCGCCTGTTCGCCGGCACAAAGTCACTTCTCTAACGCCAATTTATTAAGATGTCCTCATTTATTTAAGTCGATAAAGCTTCTAAAGGCCGTATAGGTGCGGCCTTATAATGGATGTATGTTCTCTAACCGACTGCATTTTATTATCTTGTAAGGGGATTTGGAAAGTTGCGATTGAAACGGTTTTTTGAAATGCGTTCTGAGGAGGTGTTGGGGCTGGATATCGGTTCATCCTCCGTCAAGATTGTACAGATGCATAAAGACAAGACCGGATATTCTGTTAGCTCTGCCGCAATGGCTGATGTTGAAACCAGCCTGTCAGAAACAACAGACAGTGACATAAATACTGTAAGAGCCATACGCAATTGTGTTAACACAGCATCTGCCAGTGCACAACTGGCTGTATGCAGTGTTTGTGGCCCGGATGTTGCGGTACGAACTTTTAAATTTCCGTCCTTGCCCCCCGAAGAAATCCAGGGTGCCGTTATGCTCGAGGCTTCACAGGTTTGTCCCTTTAATGTTAATGACAGCGTCGTAGATTACCATCTTGTGCCTAATGGTCAAAAATTCATTCGGGGCATTTTGGTTGCCGCCACGGAAAAACTTGTAGATAGAAAGAGTATGCTGGCCAGTCAGGCTTCGCTTAAAAGTGTTTTAGTAGACGTTGACGGGCTCGCGATTCTTAATTGCCTCAAAGAATGCGAGAAGGACCAAACGGGAAAAACGCTCGCCGTCTTAAATGTCGGCAGCTTATATACAACTCTTGCCATCATCGGAAAGGATGAACTGCCGTTCATCAGGGATATTGCTTGTGCAGGCAATAATATTATTCAGAAAATTGCCGCCGAAGAGGGTATCGAAGCAGAAAATGTGAAACAGGAATTATCCAGCCTCGAAAGCGAGGACCAGAAAAAATCAAAAATACACAACAGACTGGAGCAGGCCGGTCAGGAATTGATTAATGATGTCTCTGAGACCCTCAGATATTATGCTGCTAACCAGAAAAACGATGTTGAACGAGTCTATGTTTGTGGCGGCTTTGCATTGGTTAAAGGTTTCACCGGCTTGTTGAATAAAAAAATCAAGGCAGATGTAACTTTGTGGAATCCCTTCGAAAAAATCCCCTGTCAGGCTGGCTCGCAGTGTGAAAAAATCCTGCAGCAAAAAGGTCCTGCGATGGTAGTTGCTGCCGGCCTTGCCATGAGGATGATTTGATAAGGAAAAAATGATGTTCACCATAGACTTACTAAAAGGGCGTGGTATTCCCGTTAAAAGCGGGCCAACAAGAGTAGCTTTTGCGGCTATTACTGCCATTATACCTCTGGGGCTCGCAATAGCAATGCTGGGCAGCTATCTCAACAATAAGATTGTTATAGCAGTGGAAAAAAGTAATATTGCTACCCTCGAGAAAAAAATTAACAGCAGTGAGGTTGAGCACGCCTTAAGGGTGGCAAAATTACTTAACCGGCAGGAGCAGGACTTGCATAACACCTTGTCTGAAGTCTCTTCTACTATCGGAAGTCATACTCAATGGACACCTGTCCTGGAGACTATCGTTAACAATATACCAACCTCTATGATTATGACGGCAATAGAGGTCAAGGATGAAACCAGAAAGGTTAAAAGAGCCCAAAAAGATGACCCCGAAAAAGTGGTTACAGTTGCTATCCCGGTAAGAATTCTGCGTATGTCTCTGGTGGGTAATCTACAGAATAATTACGATAAGGAAGTTCGTGATTTTCGGGATAGTCTCTTGTGTGATGAGTTACTCGGCCCGAAGCTCGAAGAAATAAGAGTGGCCCAGGAATTTGATAAAGTGGATGACAGGGACGTTGTTTCTTACCAGATGTATCTGGTTTTTAAACCGACAATGTGATGGTGGTGTTATGAAACAGATTCATAAAAAATATCTGACAAATATGATTTTCGTTTGGGCAGGATGCTTTGTCCTGTTTCTGTTTTTATACTTTATAGTTTTGGCGCCGCAGAATAAAACAAAAAAACAAATACTGACAAAACTCGCTAAGATGAAAAAGGAGCTTGTTGATGCACAGCAGGCATCGCAGTTCAAGAATCAGCAAAATTTGAAAAAGAGGATTGAAGATTTACGTGAAAATGCCGGGGATTTCGTAATCAGTTTCGAAGACTCGGCTAATTTGACATTTGATATCAGCCAGGTTGCCGACGGATTGAAAGTAACGGGGCTTAGCATTAAATCAAAAGGCAATCAGCCGATAAAGGATTGCAAAAGTATATCCGAGAATCAGATTTATATCAGCTTCGATGCGGCTTTTAATCAGTTCTTTGCGATGCTTAATGAGCTTGAAAGGCACCGTCCTGTTGTTTTTATAGATAAGTTTGCTATAACTCGCTCGAATGATAATTATTCCCAGAATGATGTTAGTATGGAGCTGTCTGTCTTCGTCACCAAGCGAGAAAATATTTCGAGAGATAGCGGTTGATTAACTTATTGAAATATATCGTTGGGTATGTCTGAAAAATGAGAACAATAGCAATAGCAAATCAAAAAGGCGGCTGTGGTAAAACCACTACTGCTGTTAATCTTGCTGCTGCCTGGGCAAAGGCCGGGAAAAAAGTGCTTATTGTTGACTTTGACCCCCAGGGACACGCAAGTATGGGGCTCGGAATCGACTGTAACCAGCTGGATAAGACCATTTATGATACTTTCAAGGATACGAATACATCTATTACGGATGTTATAATTCATACCGATATTAATAAACTCCACCTGGCACCGAGTAATATTCTGCTTTCGGGTCTTGAATTTGAGCTGGCTATTCGTTACGGAAGAGAGTTCGCTCTTAAAAAGAATCTCGCTGCGATAAACAGCGATTACGACTTCTGTGTTATTGACTGTTCGCCTTCACTGAGCCTGTTGACTCTTAATGCTATCGTCGCAGGCAGCGACGTCATAATACCTGTTCAGGCTCATTATTATGCTCTCGAAGGGCTCAAAGAGCTGCTCGGTACCATAGACGTTGTCAAAGAAAGATTTAACAGCAATCTCAGAACCCTTGGAATACTGCTCACGTTCATAGAAAGCAACACGATACTTTCCAGACAAATTCAGAGTCAGATGAGAGACTATTTTGGAAATCTTGTTTTTAAAACTGTTATTCATAAGACTATCAAGTTTGCTGAGTCACCGAGTGCCGGACAGCCTATCGTCTTTTATGCACCCGATTCGAGGGGTGCCGAAGAGTATCGCAGCCTGGCTGAGGAGATAACAAGAGCGAGGACTTCAGCTCGGAGGAAAAAAAATGTCAAGGTACAAACCCGGATTGCATAAAAAAGTTTCGTCCATTTTTGATGGAGTGCCCTTGCAGGCTCAGGGCCGAGGTAATAATGAGGCTGAGAAGCAGGAGCCGCTTGTGGAACAAAGTCAGGAACAAACTACGCCCGGGCAAAAGCAACAAACAAAGGTGCAGGAGCCTGTTAAGAAACTCTACAAGGATATCGCGGAGAAACCGTACGAAACATTTGACGAATTCGATAATAGTCTCAAAGGTCGCTGCCTGCGCTTGTATCAGTCTCTCAAGGGAAAGTTCTTACCTTCAGAGCCGGGCGCCAATCATGCCAGGCAGATAGCTTCAATTATACTGATTCCGGCCCTTTCCATTGTTCTGATTTTTGTCCTGGTAAGGGTTTTAGGTTCTAATTCAGCGGGGAAAAGACGAACCACAAAAGTGGCGGCATCGTCGAGTACCACAAAAAACTCCCGCGCGATAGACTGGAAATTACCCCAGCCGTACTCCGCTCAGATTAGGGACCCTATGAAAAGAGGAGCATCAACATCTCAATGGTCTGCCAGCTCAAATAACACCGGCTCTAATGCCTGGCTCTCAAATGATGGACAGATAGTGCTCAGTGGTATCGTGCACGGAAAAGATAAAGCCAATGCTATTGTTGGCATGCAGATAGTCCGGGAAGGGGACAAACTTGGAGATGTAATGGTCGTGAAGATAAATAAAAGCAGCGTCGAGTTTGAAAGAAACGGTCAGCAAAAAATTCTGAAAGTCGGTCAGTCCTGGTTTTTATCGGACTGAAAAAAATAAGTATGTATTGGGATTTGAACGGGTAACGGTTAACTAAAATATTTAGGAAAGGGAAGATTATGATAAAGCTTATGAAACTCCGAATATGGGCCCTTGCGTTTATTATTGCGTTTTGCTGGGTCTCTTATGCTGCCGCTGCCGATGACAGCGAGGCTCCCCGGGGTAAAGAGGTCTTATCGGAAATCGAATTAAAGCTGCAGACGAGGGTAAGTGTGGACTTTGCAGAAACGTCTATTGAAGAGGTCATAAGAAGCCTTGCTGAGCAGGCAAATATCGATGTTATCAAGAGTCCGGAGGTCGTCGGCAATGTTACCGCAAAGCTCACGGATGTGCCGCTTAAAGAAGCTCTCGATAATATTCTTGCTGCTCATGGCTATGGTTATGTCGCCTCTGAGAATATGATAAGAATAGCTCCTGCTGAGCAGCTTGCTGCCAGGCCGGAAAAATATGTCAGCAAAATCTATCGAATTAACTATGCTGATGTTATTGAAGTAGAAAAGGCCCTGAAAAAGTTTATCTCTGACAGTGGTTCTTTATCCTCGAATCCGGGCACAAGCAATATCATCGTTACCGATACCGAGAGTAAGATACAAGCCATTACCACCTTCATTGACGAAATCGACCGTAAAACTTCTCAGATTCTCGTAGAGGCCAGAATCTATGACATCAAGAGCAAAGACCGTCTTGACCTTGGTATTGAATGGCAGGTAGGCCGGGATACTGTGTACGGTGCGGGAACAGCAGGTACTTCTGATAACGGCGGCCTGATAACGGGCATTGGTACAAATCCAACGTCTGGTCCCACGAGGCCTTTTATGTCGGGAATTTTTGATGGTACAACCGCAAATACTGAAGATACTACTGCTGCGCTGAGGTTCGGCTGGCTGAATTCTTCAATTGATATCGATATGCTCATAAAGGCGCAGAAGGAAAATATCAATGCAAAGCTGCTTGCAAATCCGAGAATTCTCGTTCTCGATAACGAAGAGGCTGAAATAAAAATCGTCGAACAGATACCCTACCAGCAGCTCAATCAGGGCGGCGGTTCTACTACCTCTTTTGGAACTACGGAGTTTAGGGAAGTTGGAGTTACTCTTAATGTCATTCCTCATCTGACGCGAGACGGAATGGTCAGGCTGATGTTAAAACCAAAGTTCAGTGTTCAGACCGGAGAGGTAAACGTCGGTAGCTCAGGTGAAAATTATCCTCAGCCTGTTATTGACGAACGCGAAGCTGTTACAACTCTTTTAATCAGAGACGGCCAGACCGTTGTTCTCGGAGGCCTGCGAAAAAAGGATACCACTTTGCAGATAGACAAGGTGCCTTTCCTCGGTGATTTGCCTTTACTTGGTAATCTGTTCAAATTCGAAGGCGAGGAAACAATCGTAAGTGAGCTCGTCGTTTTTATAACTCCGAGGATTATCGACGAACCCGCATTGAGCAAAACTGAGCAGCAGCAGTATGAGGTAACGGAGTTTGATGGCCCCGTGCCGATCGAAACTAAGGCCGAAAAGGCCGAAAAGGCCGAAAAAACCGAAACCGAGTGTGGAAAATAAATCCTGTTTTTATCGGCGGAGGAGAATAAATCGGCCCGGATTCTTTCAACGTGTCCGGGCCGTAACTTTATGCTCAAAACTATTTGCCGAGTGAATTCATATAAAGAATACTTTCTTAAAATGATTTTGCTTTGACGAAAACTAACTTTTCAAGTATTCTAATACACAAATTTTCCAGTGGCTTACGAATGTAAAAATTAATGATTGGTTCAAAAAGTTTTTGGAGGTTAACTTATTATGAACTGTCCAGCTTGTCAAAACCTGCTGCAGCAGGTAAAAGCCGGCGATGTCACTGTCGATGTCTGCAGGGGTGGTTGCGGCGGTATCTGGTTTGATAATTCTGAAGTCAAAAAATTCGATGAGCCTCACGAGGCTGAGGGCCAGATTCTTCTGGATATCGAGCGCGACAGCAATGTTGTTGTTGACCATAACCAGCGTCTTAAGTGTCCGAAATGTGATAATATTGTGATGATGAGGCACTTCTTCAGCGTTAAAAAGCAGGTCGAGGTTGACGAATGCCCGGGTTGCGGCGGCTTCTGGCTCGACGCCGGTGAGCTTGCTAAAATACGCTCTTTATTCGAAACCGAACAAGAAAGAGAAAAAGCCGCTGAAGACTATTTCTTAGAGCTTTTCGGCGACCAGTTTGAAGCGATGAAAGCCGAAGGTGAAGCTAAAGCTGCATCAATACAGAAAATTGCAAATATCTTCAGGTTTATCTGTCCGAGCTATTATATCCCCGGAAAGCAGAGCTGGGGTGCCTTTTAGTTCTTGAAGAGAAGCTGGCCCTTTCTATACCGGCGGCTTTTTCAGAGGCGCACAGTGACCTTCTTAATGGTCTAAATTCAGCCGGGATGTGGGTGGAAACTTTTGATTATGAAAAGGAATTCAAATTTCAAAACTGCGATTTTTGACCTCGATGGTCTTGTCCTTGATACTGAAACCGTCTCTTACGCAGGCTGGAAAAGGGCAATGGCCGATTTCGGCTATTGTCTTGATGACGCCACTTATCATAAAATTATCGGCCTTAACATTCCTGATATGCAGCAAGTTTTTTATGACGCTTTCGGCACCGATTTCCCTCTCGAAAAGATTTGTGAAAAAAGACTCAGCTATATTTATGAACATATCAATTCTCACGGTATTAAAATCATGCCGGGCCTTTATGAGCTGCTTGATTTGCTCGATGAGGCGGCAATTCCGAAAGCCGTTGCTACATCATCAAGCACCGAATCTGCAAAACGAAAGCTTACTGTTACAGCTTTGCTGGACAGGTTTGACTATCTGGTTTGCGGCGACCAGGTAAAAAAGTCAAAGCCTTCTCCCGATATTTTTCTCGATGCCGCGGCGCATCTTAAAGTTCACCCTCAGGATTGCCTGGTTTTTGAAGATTCGGAAAACGGTGTTCGTGCCGCACACGCCGCTGGTATGACTGTAATTATGGTGCCCGATGTAAAGCAGCCGACACGAGAGGTAGCCGATTTGACCTGTCAAATTTTCACTTCCTTAAAAGAGGCTCTGCCTTTTGTGAAAAATCTTCTCTCTTCAGAAGAATAGAAATCCGCATTTCTGTTTTCGAGCAGTTCCAGCCCGGTTAGTTGGCGAGTTTTTCTTTTTTTGTGCCGAGAATGTGAAATGCTCCTTTAATTGCCGGCAAAGTCACGGTTGTTACTTTTGGGTCGTAAATATTGCCGCTGACATCCATCTGGACAATGCCCTGTCCGAGACCTTCCGTTAGGGATTGCAGTACTCCGGGCCTGGCACCGGCAAGTCGTCGTCCACGCGCGGTGAGAATTAAATCTATATTAAACTCCTCCAGGTCGAGATGCCCTAAGCCGTTGAATGCGATTGTATTGCCGGATATGTCCACCTTTTTCAAAAACAGATTATTGTTTCTAATATATGAATCGACCAACATCTGTTCGAAGGCGAAATCTTTGGGCTCGGTCAGGTTCAGAACGTACAGAAGCTTTGCTATCGGCGAAACTTTACCCACCTGCATGTCTGTTATTGCCAGTTGGCATCTGCCTATGCGTTCACCTTCGCTGCCTATCGTGCTGTTAATACTTAAAGACCCGCCCATATTTCCCTGGCTGTAGCCGTTTTGGTTGTTTCCTGGCCTCTGCTGAGCGGTTTCACCCTGACCTTGATAGCGGTAAGGGTCTGAAAGAAATTTTTTCAGATTAATATTGTAGAAGCCGGTATCCAGAATGTAGGATGCGCCGCTTGGCTCAGTTTTAAGCGCAAATCTGCCTGCTACTGTGCCATCATAGCATCTGCCCGTCAGTTGCGTACTTTGCCATTGCTTCAGCTCATTATCGTAAACCATATTAGCCTTCAGTTCCGTTAGCAGCTTGTCTTTAATCCGCCCGTTGAGGCCCTTGAGCTCTGAATGTCCCTCGATGAAACCGTATCCGCTCTTATAAAGGCCTTCTATTTGTAATGTGCCTTTTAGTTCCGTGATAGCCGGGGCTATATTAAAATTGCAACCTTTGAATTCCACTGAGCCGCTAAGCCCCATATATCTGGAGCCGTCCGGGGCACTGAAAATCCTGACCTCGCTGAAATTAACATCACATAGACCCGTAGGCGACGTATTGAAGTAAATTTTACTTAGCTGTTTGGGAAGGGCGGCGCCCAATCTCTCGTCAAGGCTGATATTTTCCGCATCAATGCGAAAAGCCGCTCCGCTGAAACCGTTATTATCCGCCCTTATTTCGCCGTCTATTTTTATACTGGAGCTCGACTCTGTTATCTGAATGCTCTCTGCCAGCCTCCCTTTTATGTTCTCAAGTTTGACAACTTCATTTGTAAGTTTCATGCTGCCAGTAACATCTTTGAGCGGATAGGAAATTGGTGTATAATCTATATAATTGCCGAGGCACTCAACAGCAATGTCATAATCGAGCCCGTCTGTTCCTGCCTTGTTTTCCATATGTGCTTTGAAGTTTACATTGCCCTCTATTTGAAGTTCGTCGATGGCCTTTAAAACATATTGCGGCATTAAAACCTCGATGTGTTTTGTGTACTCTTTGGTTCGGATAAAAATCGGGTCGACTTCTTCAGTCTCAATTTCAATGTCATACACAGGATTGCTGCTGTTATATGAAATTACCTTTCCATTAATTTTAATTTTCTCTTTATCTGATTTTGAAATAACATCGGTAAAAGTTATTTCGTTGCTGTCGAAAACCAACTCTCCGCTCAGGTTTTTCAGAGGATAGGGAAAATGACTCCACCGTGCACTTGTATTAAGAAGACCGATTGTAAGAACGCTCGATTTTTTATCAGGTTCTTTCCTGACGTTCTGCCTGATTCTTACTACACCCGCCGGTGAAAAATCGTCCCACACCTTTCGCTGCTGGGCTTTTAGCGCTTTATACAGGTCTTCATCCAGCACCATGTTGTTGCTGGTAATCTCGAAATCGTGCAGTTGTTCTCCGTCGCTCTTTTTAGTCCATCCGTTAAAGCAAAGCTCAACATTGCCGTGACGGCCCGAAAGGTTATGCAGAGTCGCTCCTTTTTCGCTGACATTTATACTGCCCGTTAATTCGCTTACCGGGTATTTGAACTGACTATCGCAGAGCCATACGTCCTTGCAGTAAACCTCGCCTGATAATTTGCTCTCGTTCAACCTGCTTAAGTTACCGCTGAACTCAATCGCAAGGTCGATCTTCCCACCGGGCCGGAAGCGGTCGAATATGTCCTGCAGCGTCTCGAATGCTTCGAGCTTCATAGGAAATAAAGACCGAAGAATCCTGAAATGCTCATCAACCGATTCTTTTTCGCTTGCAAGGTCCTTTATATCAAGCTTCAAAGAATATTCTTTATTTGCGCTGTAATTGAGCCTTGCATTAAGCTGGCCGGCCGACAGAACATCCGGTTCTGTTTCTCCTGCTGGTTCCATTTCACCGGTGAGTTCGACTTTGCCGCGCTGCCATTGTCCGTTCAGTGTGCTTTTGCCGAACTTCGACCATTGACCCGTTTGTATTCCAAAGTTATAGACATTTTCTCCCTCGCCTTGTCCGGCTCCCTGCTCAGGCTTGTCTGTTAATAGTGCCGGAAGCAACCTCAGATTGAAATCTATTTCAGCAATCCTTTCAGCCCGCTCTCCTGAGATTCTACTGTATAAAAGTGTCCCTTCGTTGAGAAATATTTTCGGGACTTTGCCTGAGCCGCTTTTAGGCCTGGCCATTTTAAGACCAGCCAGATTCCATCGGTTGTTCCGGCTGTCATATATGATGTTAAAATCGAATTCGCTTATGATTATACGCTTAAGGTGTGGCCGAAACAGCAGGACACTTCCCGTCTTAAAGTATGCGCGTACCTTCCCTGCTCTCAATATCGTGTTATCGTAATCAGATGTCTGCTCCGGCCTTATTACAAGATTCCTGATGGCAACCGAGCCGTCAAGGCTGAATTTAAGGGATTCTGTTGTTATTTTTGTATTCGTTAGTTCGCCAATCTGCTCGAGCGCAATGCCGCTCAGAGTTCTGCCGATAAAGGTAAACAAAATCCACAGCACAGCAGCTGAAATTAATACTTCAGTCGATATGCGAATGATGGTTTTGCTTTTCTTTTTTATAAATCTCGAAAAGTTCGTACCTGTTTTGCCTTTCACCGAATTACCTTTAGTATTCTTAATTAGTATTCTTAAAAAGCTTTATTGTACAAAAATCCGGTCTCTGTCGCTCATTTTCTTACGAATTTTAGCTGAGATTGTTTGTGCAGCCCCGCGTCTCTGTTCACTTTTCCACTTTTATCGCCTTATCTGCTATATCGCCTCTATAGCATGCTCCGTCGAAATGAATTTTTTCCACCCCTTCGTATGCTTTTGCCTTGGCTTCAGGGATTGTTCGGCCGAGGGCTGTTACACCGACTACTCTTCCGCCGTTGGTTACAATATCGCTGTCTCTTTTGGTTGTCCCTGCGTGGAATACGATTAAATCCTCCATTTTATTTACCTGCTGTAATCCTGTTATTTTTTTACCCTTCTCATATGTGCCCGGGTAGCCTCCCGAGACCATTACAACACAGACCGCAGGTCTCGGGTCCCACTCGATATCTATATCTTCGAGCCGGCCCTCGCAGACCGCTATAAGAACTTCCAGTAAGTCGCTTTTCATACGCAAAAGTATTGGCTGTGTCTCCGGGTCGCCGAACCGAACGTTAAATTCAAGCACTCGCGGACCGCCCGCAGTAATCATAAGGCCCGCGTACAATACGCCTTTATAAGTTGTGCCGTTGCGGCTCATCGCATCGACTATCGGTACAAGAATCTCGCGGGTAATCTGGCTCATCATCTTGTCGGTAACAACTGGTGCAGGACTGTATGCACCCATACCGCCTGTATTCGGACCAGTGTCATTTTCGCCTATGGGCTTATGGTCCTGAGACGATTCCATCACATATATATTATGACCGTCAACGAACGTCAGTATCGATGCCTCCTCGCCGAGAAGCTTATCTTCAACGACAATTTTGTCACCTGCATTGCCGAAAACCCTGTCAACCATTATCTTCTCTGCAGCAATGATACCGTCAGAGGGGTCATCGCATACAAATACGCCCTTACCTTGTGCGAGTCCTGCTGCCTTGACAACCACAGGCTCGTCTCTGCTTGCAATATAGGTCTTGGCACTCTTAAAGTTATCGAATGTTTTGGCTTCTGCCGTGGAGATTGATGCCGACCGCATCAGGTGTTTGGCGAATATCTTGTCTCCCTCGAGCTGGGCCGCCGCACTGGTTGGACCGAATGCCATTATGCCCGCCGCCTCGAATTTATCAACGATGCCTGCCGCTAAGGGACTTTCA
>Ga0307434_1001041_pt1 | contig 15885 bp, 10 predicted proteins | sample SalMarWE160220MG_FD_202156 | JGI IMG/M metagenome (GOLD analysis project Ga0307434, IMG submission 202156) | Salt marsh sediment microbial communities from the Plum Island Ecosystem LTER, Massachusetts, United States - WE1603-220 | ecosystem: Environmental > Aquatic > Marine > Intertidal zone >... | reverse complement strand
AGATTTCCGAATAACGTGATATGCGAGGCATGTTTCATTTATGATTTATACTATATTATAATCACACATTGAAGCTTTTCAAATCTTTCTCACCTCCCACCTATTTTTTTGCCGCATCCTCGATCGATGTGCCTGATGAGGTCCTTGGGCACGCTTGCTGTGGGGTGGAAGGATTTAGTTAGCGTTTGCGAAGTGAAGGTGTGCGCGTGGCTTGATCCATGCGCTTCTATGCCAAGGGGTTAATGCCTGAAGGGGACCGGTTCCCCAAAGGCAAGCGTCTAGCCGTGAGACCCTTCTTGTGCCTTTACGAGCTTAGTCAACTGAAAGATCTGATCCGTGTACCCAAGGGCAACGAGGGTATCTTCGGGTTCAACCCGCGCGGAAGCAGGGGGATTATAGGTATAGAATCGATCATCATGTTTTTTTATGGCGATTATCAGAAGCCCGCATTTTTCAGGCAGGCCGGCTTGCTTCAAGGTAAGCCCGCAGAGGATCGATTTTCCTTGGACCTCTACTTCCGCGATCCTGAGCCGGGTGTTTTTATCGCGGAGCATCTCATCGAGAAAATCGGCCACATGGGGCCGGGCAATCTCTGAGACGAGGCGGAGCCCCCCGATGGAGTTCGGTGAGATAACCGAGTTTGCACCGCCTTTAAACAATTTTTTGCCTATGTTAACGACATCGGCTGTTCTGGCGACAATCCTTATGCGCGGATTGAGTTGGCGGGCGGCCATGGTAATGTAGAGGTTATCCTTCTCGCTGTGAAGGACCGGGAAGATGCCGTAAGCATCTTTAATGTATGCGCGTTCAAGGATGTCATCATCCGTTGCATCGCCCACGATGTAGAATAGGTCCGGCCATTTAGCTACCGTCTTGTCAATGACCTCCTGTGAGCTATCGATGACGAGATACTCACGGAGCATCACCTCGCCGATTAACGTATCCTTTCCCACGGATTTTTTTCGGTGGGACTCCAGCTCCTCGATAATCTGCATGGCCGTTGCCCCAAGTCCGCATATAATGATATGATTTCGAAGTTCTCCTTCCATGCTTCTCCCCTACCTCCCCCTCGCGAGCTTCCGTAAGGCCACAATATTATCCATGGCACCGATGGCAATAAGGACATCACCTTCCTCGATTGCCTGATCTGCAGTGGGGTTGTGGATAAACTCGCCCTTTCCGCCCTTTCTTACCGCGGTGATCAAGAGGCCGACCCTCGTGCTGATACGCGTTTCCCTTAGGCTTTTTCCCGCAAGAGATGAATCAGGTGAGACGGTGACCTCCTCGACTCTCATGACGGCGCGATCATCCTTGAGCATGCGGTCAAGGAAGGTGGTTACCGATGGCCTGAACATCTCCGATATCATTCTTCTGCCGCTTATGTACTCAGGGGAGATAACGCAGTCTGCCCCTGCGCTCTGTATCTTTGGGGCCATTTTTTCAAAATTCGTACACTTTGCTGCGATCCTGAATGTAAAACCGCGTTCTCTCTTCTTCTGGCTCAATGACATGACGACAAAGAGGTTGTCCTTTTCGTCGGGCAGGGAGGTGATAACCCCTGCGGCATGTTCGAGTCCTGCCTGGTCAAGGATTTCGTCATGTGTGGCGTCGCCCTGGATATAGAGAAGCTCATCGAATTGGTTCTGGATTTGCCGAATACGCTCTCCTGATTTTTCGATGACCACGAAGGGCCTTTCGGTCTTCTCCAACTCCTGCATCATATAAAGGCTCGTCTCTCCAACTCCGCAGATAATGTAGTGGTTGCGCAGGGAGGCGATGAGTTTCTGCATGCTCTTTCTGCGTCGCTCATCCAGCAGTTCACCGGAGACGATATATTCAGTCATAACGCCGATACCATAGAGCAGGGCGCTCATGCCGAAAAGAATGATAAAAATGGCGAAGAACTTGATCAGGTAAGGATTTCCATCAGGCGGCATATTCACATGGGGACTGAAATCACCATACCCAACGGTCGCAAGGGTGACCACGGTAAGGTAGAGGGAGTCGATAAAGGTAAGGTCATCGAGGAGAAGGTAGAAGCCACTGGTTCCCACGGCGAAGACCAGCAGTATGAGAGCGAGCGCCTTGGTAATCCTTTTTCGTATTACTATATTCATTCTCTCCTCTTTATACCATAGCCCTATGGTCACCAACAACATCAAGATTTAGCCTGCAAACTATCTTTTTCGCAGTGAATCGGTCTCGCAGCTACTGATTATACTGTTCTCTTGTCTGAACTGAAGATCTTTTTTTAAAGCATTATTGACAGGGGTTTTTATCCCATATACAGTGAGCCGTACCACCATCGTTCAATACAGGGCCGGTGAGATGTCCCCAGGAAGCGTTCTCAAAGATTCTATTATCTCCTTCAGGAAAGACGGCTGTCTGAACCTTTCCGCAGCTATCGCCTTTTACGCGATCCTCGCAATCATCCCGGTTCTCTACCTCGTCGTTTCGATAATCGGTTTCTTTCTTGGATCCGAAGGCGAGGCATTGCCGAAGATCAGCGCTTTTATTACCCAGCTCATTCCCTTTATCAGCACCATGGTCTTGCGGGAGGTCGGACGGATAAACCTGGGGAGCGGGTTTTTCGCGTGGTTTGCCCTCTTATTCATGTTATGGTCAAGCACCCTCATCTTCGATTCCCTTGAGTTTTCCTTGAAAAGGGTATTCAAGGTGGAGAATGTAAGGCCCTTTTGGGTTTCAAAGATCATGTCCCTGCTCTTTGTACCGGTGGCAGGATTCATCTTTCTGCTTCTCCAGACCTTCAATCTGTTTGTCGATGCCTTTATAGGATTGAGCAATTACTTTTCCATCCCCATAGTGCCGCTCTTTTTAAACAATATTTTCTTGAAATATATTTCCCCCTTCCTTTTGACCTTCCTTTTGTTAACCGCCCTTTATGTAATCGTTCCTCCAGGAAAGCTTTTCTTGCGGCAGTCCATGGTAGGCGGCTTCCTGTGCACTGTTTTGCTTGAGGTAGCCAAACACGCATTTCGCTGGAGCATTAGCCGGAATCCCCATTATGGGCTTATTTATGGTTCACTGAATACGATCATCCTGATGGTCCTGTGGATCTTCTATGCCTCAGCCATATTCCTCTTTTGCGCCGAGATTATCGCGGCCTACCGGAAAGGGTATGCAAGCGGCTAACGAAGCTCCACCTCAAACCGGCAAGTAACCAGTGGATTAAACATGACCCAGATTGCTCTAATCATATGGCTTAAGGCTTAAGGCATAGGGCGTAGGGCAAATGCTACATTCATAGAATCTTTACCCTGAGCCTTGCGCCTTGCACCTTTGGCCTATTGAAATATCATTGCGAACGGATTAGGTGATATGTATGCGTCTGATCGTGGATCTTCATGTGCATTCTCACTATTCGATTGCTACGAGTAAGGAGCTAACCCCTGAAAATCTGGAACTTTGGGCTCGCCGAAAGGGGATCCATGTCATTGGGAGCGGTGATGTGTTTCACCCGGGATGGTATGAGGAACTGAGGGAGAAGCTCGTTCCCGCCGAGGACGGCCTGTTTGCACTCAAGGAAGACTACCGGATACGAGATGAGCTGTTTCCTTCACAGGCCCTCCAACCGGTCAGGTTCATGCTGTCAGGAGAGATAAGCAGCATTTACAAAGACAGGGGCAGGGTGAGAAAGGTTCACAACCTGATCCTGTGCCCGTCGTTTGATACGGTGAAAACCATTCAGACCGCCCTGGAGGCCGTGGGAAACATCAGATCCGACGGCAGGCCCATACTCGGGATCGCCTCGAAGGATCTGCTTGATATTGCATTAGAGGCGGGCAGCGGCACTGCCTTTATCCCTGCGCATATCTGGACCCCCTGGTTTTCCGTGCTGGGATCAAAGTCGGGCTACGATACCATTGAGGAGTGTTTCGGCGATCTCTCCGGGGAGATCTTTGCACTGGAAACAGGGCTTTCGTCAGATCCGCCCATGAACTGGCTCTGCTCGTTTTTGGATAGATACACGCTTATTTCAAACTCGGATGCCCATTCTCCTGAAAAGCTGGGCAGGGAGGCCAATCTCTTTGACGCAGCGCTCTCGTATTCGAGTATCGTATCAGCGATGAGAAAGGAGGGCGATCAGAGGTTCCTGGGCACCATAGAGTTTTTCCCCCAGGAGGGCAAGTACCATCTCGACGGGCACAGGAAGTGCGGGATCTGCTGGAGGCCGCAGGAAACCCTCGAGCATGGGGGCATCTGTCCCGTTTGCGGCAAAAAGGTTACGGTGGGGGTGCTGAATAGGGTCATGCAGCTTGCCGACAGGAGGGACCCGGAAGAGCGGCCCTATAAAAAGAGCTACTTCTCCCTCACCCCGTTGAAGAACCTCATTGCGGAGATAAAGGGCGCCGGCCCGGAAAGCAAGGGGGTGCACCTGGAATACGAGCGTATTTTGAAGAGAGGCGGTCCTGAGTTTTCTCTCCTGCTTGAGCTTCCCTATGAGCGGATTTCGGAGATCTCCGATGAGATACTGGCAGAGGGCATCAGACGGATCAGGAGCGGGGAGGTGTCCATAGAGGAGGGCTATGACGGGGAGTTCGGCCAGGTACGGGCCTTCAGGAAAGGGGAGATACAATCCCTCTCCTCCCAGATATCCTTCTTTAATCGGTCATTCAAGACCCCGGACAGGGTTGCCGGAGCCGCTGAAGGCATGGGGACGGGGTTCATTCGACAGGATCACTCGCCCTCTAAAGGATCTTTAGAAGAGCAGATCGATGCTTCCGGAGGAGGTGCCGTGAACTTCGCTCAGCAACAGGCCGTGGATCACTTTGCCGGTCCTTGCCTGATCCTGGCTGGGCCAGGCACAGGAAAGACCTTCACCTTGAGCATGAGGATCGTCCGGCTCATCGAACAGAGAGGGGTAAATCCGGCCTCTATCCTCGCCATTACCTTCACCAATAAGGCTGCGGAGGAGATGAGGAAACGGATTATGAGCACCGTGAACGCTAAGGACATGGCGAAGGAAATCACGATCAGCACCTTTCATGCCTTCGGCATGGCCCTGCTCAGAGAGTATGCCCCTGTATTCGGAAGATCGTCGGGGTTCGCTCTCTGTGGAGATGAGGAGAAAGCATCTGTTCTCCGCTCCTCTCTCGGAGCGAGACAAAGGGACCTCCGCTCCCTCTCAGAGAAGGTCAGCTTGGCCAAGAGCAGGATGGAGATTCCACCTGAGGGGGCTGAGCTCGAAGCCCTGTATAATGCCTATGAGGAAGCCCTGAAGTCCGAGGATGCCTTTGATATTGATGATCTCATCGTTTACCCGGTAAGGCTCCTGAGGGATCACCCTGATATAGGTACCATGGTGAGAGCACGCTATCCCTGGATCTGCATCGACGAGTATCAGGATATCAATTGCGCCCAGTACGATCTCATACGGCTTCTGGCGCCTGATCCAGACTCCAACCTCTTTGCCATCGGGGATCCCGATCAGGCCATCTATGGGTTCCGGGGGGCGGACCGCAGCTTTATAGGGAAATTTAAGCAGGACTATCCGAATGCGGCGATCCATGAGCTACGCATATCGTACCGGTGTTCACAGACTATCCTGGATGCGTCGGCTCAGGTCATGGGGTCTCATCGAAGAGGCGATATGTTGGAAGGGTTAGGGCAGGGCGTGTCAGTTCACATTCAGGGATGCGCCACTGCTAAGAGCGAGGCGGAATTCGTGGCGAGAACCATAGAGACCCTTATGGGCGGCGTGAGATTCTTCTCCATCGATAGCCGAATCACCGACGGAAGCGATGAAGGGGAGGAGCTGTCCTTTTCCGATTTTGGCGTCCTGTTTCGGGTATCCAGGATGGCCCCGGCCATAATCAAGGCCTTTAATGACCACGGCATTGCTTACCAGCTCGTAGGTGAGGAGCCATTCTACAGGCAGGAGCCGATCAGTGCCATGGTTGAAGTTCTTCGCCTCAGCACCGCCCAGCCCTTTGATACGGCGCTGTTCCAAAGGCTGCGGGAAAAGCGTATAAAAGGATTGTCCGAATCAGCCCTTTCGGAGATACGGGACAAGATCGGGGTCTTGACTGTGGAGGAGTCTATCGCGGAAATTGTGAAGGCCTTTTTCCCGGAAGCGATGGCTGAACACCGGGACCCTGTCGACAGACTCCTCTCCTTGGCTCGGGAGCATGGATCCGGGATCTCATCCTTTCTGTCCTTTCTTCAGCTTGGAAGCCCTGTGGATACCTTTAGAAGGGCAGCCGAGCAGGTAGCGCTCATGAGCGTGCATGCGGCAAAGGGCCTGGAGTTTTCCTATGTGTTTATCATTGGCTGTGAGGATGGGATTGTGCCGTACACGATGTTCGCAAAGGAAAGGCCTGACATCGAAGAGGAAAGGAGACTCCTTTACGTAGGTATGACAAGGGCCAAAAAGGCCCTTTTCCTGTCTCACGCAAAGACCAGGAACCTCTTTGGCATGAACCTCAGCCTCCCTATCTCGCCCTTTCTCTTAGACATAAAAGATGAGCTGATCGAGAGGGGAGAGGCGGAGAGGGGGAGGAAGAAGCCAAGGCACAGCCAGCTCTCTCTATTTCGCTAGAATCCCGGGATGAAACGCTTTTACAACATTCTATCGATTATTGCCTAACTCTGCAGAATAATAATGGACATTTGTTTTGGCTACCATTGCTGTGGTGAGGGATATGGAATCCCCTGAAGGGGGTTCCTCCTAACGACGGAAATTCCACAGGGTGAACCTTTAGCGGGCACAACAGCATTAGACTCTTCGGTGTCAACCATTTATTTCAAACAGTACATATAAATTCAGTATAGCAGCCTAACGACTTAATAGATCTATTAAGCCGTACTGTCAAGACCCCTTCCTCTTTGGAGGAGGGGGCTTTTCTATGACCTCAATCTTTCACCCATCCAATATTACGTATTCCATACCAGTATATCGCATAAATAAAAAGGTTGTCTTTTCATTGACGTTCTGGTATTAGGGAGGTGGTGCTTTTCCCTGGATGCGAACTTTAAGCGAGGGGAAGCTATGAAGCGAATTCAAAGACCCCATTTCTCATATAGAGAGGTGGGGTCTTTGTATTAGAATAACTATTGTGTAGTTCGTTGGGATTAAAGGCTATGGCAGAAATGGGGGGGGCGGTGTGTAATGAAAAGGGAGATAGAGATGCAAAAAGAGCAGAATTGAGCCCTTTTCTACAAGCGGACTACAGGGTGTCCCAGGATCATTGAAAGTCCAGGCCAAAAAGTCACATAAAGGAGAATTCATGAAATGAGCGTTAACAAAATCCTAAGGCTAAAATTTTTCGCAGCATTCGTATTTATTCTTATTCTACCTAATTTCGCTGCGGCAGACAGCAAAAAGAGTATCAGGCAAGATAGCGATATTTTGTTTGTTGATTTTACTGATCATCTTTCGGTGCAGGCTCAAGACGTAGACATAAATGAATTGTTTAAAGAAATCAGCTTAAAGACATGCGTAAGAATTATTGCCGAGTTGCCTATCGACTGTCAGATATCAATCGATTTCAAGAAAAAAGGTTTTACCAAGGGAATGAAGCTGATTCTTTTCCAGTTAGGGCCTGATGAATATAAAGGCAAATTGCAGCTGGGCAACACTTTTTCGGGCAGCATTTATGCGATCCGCAGGATATCTGAACAAGAGATTTCCGTGAGACGAGAAAAAGCGAAACTATTAGCCAAGAGTGAGTATATGACACTATTAGTTGAGAAAGAACTGGAACTTATGAAGTAATGGTCTGACAAAAAACCACGGGACAAGTATCTTAACGATGGTGATACCGATGATTAAAACAAAAAGACCCAAAGCAGCCATTATATTCCACAGTTATCAAACTTTGAAGAGTGTTCGGCTCCTTTTTGCTCGCTTATTCAGCTCCACCAGCACTTCGATATCCCGCTTTTTGATCGTGATACTGGGACTGAAGGTCGGTTCAAACCCAAATGCAAAGATGGATAGAACCGGTGCAATGAAAGGCAAGCTCGGTTCCCTGAAATGTTGCTCTCTCTTCACGGTGTTGCTGGTGGGCGTTTTCCTCACTTTCGCATCAGCCGCTCATGCCACAACTTATGAACAGACATATTATGATGATGGCGACGACCACTTTATGGATGTCTATTTGGAGAGCGGAGGCACCCATTCTTTTTTTGTAAACGGAGTCCCAGTTGGGAGTTATAACTATGTCGCCTATAAAGATACTGGGAGTGGTTATAACGAAATATGGAGTGACAGTACTTCGATTGGATGGGATCCGACGTTTTCAACCTACGTGAGTGACGGCTATATAGTAAAGCTGGTCATATATGATGGTAGTTGGGATGTGAAGTCCGTTTATTATTGGTATGCAGACACGGAGCCTCCGACTATTCCCTCGCTAGTTTCCCCATATAACGGTGCCGAGACCAACGACAGCAAGGTTTATTTGGATTGGAATGATTCATCGGATTCAGGCACTGGGATTGATTACTATCAGGTGCAGGTGGATAACTCCAGTTCTTTCTCAAGTCCTGAGTTTAGCGCTGCGCTGAGTTCTTCTAACACTACCACCTTGTCATTATCGGATGGGCTGTACTATTGGCACGTAAGAGCAAAGGACAATGTGGGCCACTGGAGCAGTTGGTCGTCTTCAAGAACGTTTCGTGTAGACACGGAGCCTCCGACTATTCCCTCGCTAGTTTCCCCATATAACGGTGCCGAGACCAACGACAGCAAGGTTTATTTGGATTGGAATGATTCATCCGATTCAGGCACTGGGGTTGCTTACTATCAGGTGCAGGTGGATAACTCCAGTTCTTTCTCAAGTCCTGAGTTTGACGCTACGCCGAGTTCTTCTAACGATAACACCTCGTCATTATCGGATGGGCTGTACTATTGGCATGTAAGAGCAAGGGACAATGCGGGCAACCCGAGCAGTTGGTCGTCTTCAAGAACGTTTCGTGTGGATCAAACAGGCCCCTCCGATCCTACGCTAGTTTCCCCATCTAATGGTGCCGAGACCAAGGACAGCACGCTTTATTTGGATTGGAATGATTCATCCGATTCAGGCACTGGGGTTGCTTACTATCAGGTGCAGGTGGATAACTCCAGTTCTTTCTCAAGTCCTGAGTTTGACGCTACGCCGAGTTCTTCTAACGATACCACCTCGTCATTATCGGATGGGCTGTACTATTGGCACGTAAGAGCAAAAGACAATGTGGGCAACTGGAGCAGTTGGTCGTCTTCAAGAACGTTTCGTGTGGATAATCTTGCCCCGACCACAGGCACCATAACCATAGTAGACAGTGACGGTTACACTAACGATGCCACGCCCACCCTGGAGGTGAATTCCTCAGGAGCGGATTACATGCGGCTTGCCTTAACGGAAGCGGGTCTCTCTTCTGCCACCTGGGTCGCCTACCAAACCGGTTACAGTGGCTTTGATATACGTTCAGGAGGAGAGGGCTCGAAGACTATCTGGGTGGAATATAAAGACGAAGCAGGCAACATACAGACAACACATGCATCAGACGCAACAATCTATGATACAGTAGCGCCGAGTTCCAGTGCAACTGCTCCGACCTATGAGAACAGCACTATACCTATAGACTGGACAGCTTCGGATGCCACCTCTGGTGTGGCCTCGACCCAACTCTGGTATAAAAAGGCTGACGGCACCTGGGCTGATACCGGCCTTACAGCCCAGACGGGGACCGGCGGTACCTTTTTATATAGCCCTACAGAGGGGGAGGGTACCTATTATTTTGCAAGCCGTTCGACTGATAATGCGGGCAATGTGGAAGCAGCACCTTCAGGAGACGGAGATGATAGCACGATCTATGATATAACACCTCCAGAACCTCCTGTTATCACCACGAACGAGGGTAATGATTATTCAACGCCTGATTCTTCAATAACGTTAAGCGGAACCTGTGCGGCGGATACTAATGGTATTTATGTCAATGGCTCTACGGATGGAGTAACCTATACGGCTGGTGAAACTTCCTGGACTTATACTGGCACCTTAGAATCAGGTGAAAATACTTTTGAAATAACGGCTGAAGATGCAGCCGGTAATGTCAGTGATGTAGATTTAATTACTGTTACTGTTGACAACTTCAGGCCGGATAAACCAGATCTTTATTTGCCGGGAGATACTGATGAGGAGGTGTCACTGACACCTGAACTGCAAACAGGCAGTTTTTACGACCCGGATGTTGATGATTCCCACGCTCAGACGCAATGGCAGGTTATGAGGGAGGATAACGACCTATACGTTCTAGATATAACGAGTACTTCTTATTTCACGGCACTAACTGTGCCGGAATTTATTTTAGATGAAGACACTTCTTATTATTGGAGAGTAAGATTTTATGACAATCACTCCCTGCCATCAGACTGGTCGGACACCTATTCCTTTAGAACTGTCTTCATTGGAGATGACCAAGACTCAAATGGTATACCTGATGATCAAGAGGTCGATAGTACAGTAGATTTGGACGGTAATGGAACTCCCGATATTAATCAGAGTGATATGAAATGTGTGAACACCATGGTTGGAGACGGGCAGATCTGCATAAAAGAGGGCACAAACGTTGGATCTATTGAGTCGCTTTGCTCCATTGATCCGAATACCATTTCTGACACGGAGAACAGACCAGATGACATTCCCTTGGGTCTTATTAGCTTCAAATTGGAAGTAAATACTGCCGGTGATATTGCTGCGGTAACCGTATATCTTTCTGAGCCTGCCCCCAGTGAGGTTAAATGGTACAAGCATGATTCCATAAACGGCTGGCAGGATTATTCAGCTCATGCCACATTCAGTGCGGACAGAACATCGGTTACCTTAGTGCTCAAAGATGGGGATTATGGTGATGCTGATGGAGCGGCAAATGGGCTCATAGTTGATCCTTCGGGCCCCGTCTTTGCTCCTGATGCCGATGGAAGAGCGACGTGTCGGGTGACGATGGAAGAAGGATGTTTTATTGGCACAGCAGCCTATGGATCTTGCACGACAAAGGAAGCGATTGCGTTGAGGAATTTCCGTGATGATGTTTTGTTGACCAATTCACTGGCCAGAAGTCTCGCAGAATTCTACTGCAAGGTGTCCCCGCCTCCAGCTGAGTACATAGGTGAGCATAAAACCTTGCGAACAGTGGCAAGATTTTCACTTGCGCCTATTGTCTACGGAGTTAAACATCCAAAGACATCTGTCTTGATATTCCTCTTCGCGATTATAGCTATAACATTGACTTTAAGAACAAGAGGTTCAAATAGGTTCTAACCCACATCCATTCATTGCCTGTGAAAAGGGAAGGTAAACAAGTTTAATCTATATACCAAGGGCCATGACTTCAAATGAGGAAAGAGATAGGCGGAAACAATCCTTGTCCATGAGGTAATGGAAAGAATACAAAACGCGTTGCACGCATGGCCATCAAAATGAAGAACATCTTCGGTCAAGATCTCGATTTGAACCTGGTAGCTATCGCGATGTAGATGACTTTGCACCTTCAATCGCCTGCTCGAAACTTGTTAAGGCAAATGAACGGGGGTACCACTTTGTCTCGTAAAACTATGGAAGGCAATCAAAGGAAAGTTCTGGTTTGTTTTTTAGTAGTCCTTGCACTCTGGTTATTTCCCAAGGAGGTTATTGCTTTCAGTGTTCAGCCGCGCGGTGGAGGCGGGGTGGTCAAAAGTGATCAATTTGACGATTCATATTACAGTCAGGGCGGACTGGACATCTTTTTTTATGAAGGGAAATATGTACATTTCTTTCTTGGGGGTGAATCTAGCAGCTACACAGCCGAGAGCCCATTCTCTTATGGTGCCATAGGATATTCTGTTGACATCCTAGCAGCATCTTTTGGGTTACGGTTTAATGTTAATACAAAAGGACGATGGAAACCCTACCTTTCCCTTCGAGGGGTAGCAGGGACTGTGGAATACAAGGTGACAGAGACTAAATACAGTCAGGAGGGCTGCGGATTTTCCGGCGATCCTTTGCTTTCCAGCGATTTTATGACATACAGTGCCGGGCTTGGAATAGATATAGGTATCAGCAAGAGGTTCGGCCTTGGGATTGAGGCCAACTACACAGGCGGACTACCTACCTTTAAGGTAGACTGTGACAATGAACATAATTATGAAGAAGAGATTCACCCTGGTGACTATATGGTCGGTCTTAATCTGGCGTTGAGGTATCATTTTTAGAAAAGAGTCTGATAAAGGAGCTTGAGATGGCAGGTAGAGTCTTAGCAATATTTATTTTTTTGGGGTCTTTTCTGCTGGGTGGCTGCAGTGCGCAGGAGATTGTTGTGCCAAGACCAAGCGCCTCAGCAATACCTTTACCTGCCAAAGTGGCTGTAGCCCCTGTGCGACTGGACGTTGCACAGATCGAACTCCCTTCCACCGGCAGAAAGAACATTGCCACACAGCTTTCAGCAATAGCAAGCAAAGAAATAGAGATATATACGAAAAAAGAAGGCATATTTTCTGATGTCCTCTTAATCAGTGAAGACACACTGCCGACGTCACCCAGCCCCCTGGAGCTGTCCCAGGCCGGTAGAGAGATGGGTGCCGACCTTGTCCTTCTGGGAAAGATTGTGGAGCTTGAAGGAAAACTCAATTACGGTTTCAGGCCATCCCTGGCCGAACAAATGGTTGTGGAATTGATTCTATATGAGACTTCAACGGGTGTGAGTATCTGGCACAAAAAGGAGGACGTGAATATTTCAAGGCATGAGCCTCTCACCAACTTGCCTGAGAAAGAAATAGAATCTCAATATCTCCATATGGCAATCAAAGAGGCGTTGCCTGCCGCACTGGCAGTTCTTATCCCTATACTTTATAAGGATATGGCAGAGTACAAACCGCCAGTGACTGACAAATTGGCTGGTGCTGAAAAGGGGAAGGCCTTTGCAGTGGTAATTGGCATATCCGACTATCGTGACACACGAATTCCATGTCTCCGGTATGCTTCAAATGATGCCAAATCATTCTACAAATGGCTTATCTCACCCAATGGCGGTAAGTATGCCCCAGCAAACGTGAGAGTTTTGATTGACCAGAATGCCTCTTATAGAGATATTCGTGATGCCCTATTTGTCTGGCTCGAACAGGCCCTTGAAGAAGATGTTGTCACTATTTACTTTGCTGGCCACGGTTCTCCCAATTCACCTGACTCGCCTGATAACCTTTTCCTCCTTCCATACGACGTCCAATATGATAGTATTGCTACTACTGGCTTTCCCATGTGGGATATTGAGACCGCACTTAAACGTTTTATCAAAGCCAGGAAGGTAATCGTGATTGCGGATGCCTGCCATGCGGGAGGCGTCGGTCAATCTTTTGATATGGCAAGAAGGGCCAATAGGGGTATCAAGATAAATCCTATTAGCACAGGCTTACAGAAGCTTTCCAAGGTTGGTGATGGCGTCTGTATCATCAGTGCATCTGATGACAACCAATTCTCCCAGGAGAGTGAAAAATGGGGTGGCGGGCATGGAGTATTTACCTATTTTCTGCTCCAAGGTCTAACCGGAGAGGCTGATTATAACAATAATAATAGCGTTAGTCTTGGGGAACTGATTCCTTACCTGTCGGAGCAGGTGAGGATGGCAACAAGAAACGCTCAGAGTCCGACAGTTGCGGGGAAATTTGATCCTGCATTGAGTATTGGCAGGTAAAAAGTAATTTTAATTTCAGCATATTTTTTGAGAATTAACCAGCCACAGAATTCACAATAATGCTATGCTACTGGACTTATAGAGGACCAAATCACTTATAACTACCGAATAAAACCTCGATCATCTATGAATCTTCTCCGATCATTACCTATGGCACGTAATCAATCGAATAGTATGATTCCAGCTGTATACAAGATATTGTACCCACTAAAAGGATATTCAACCCCTTGTGATACTCAAATCGACTTTTATACCTGAACGATATCCAATGGTTTCCGGTTTGTTCTCAAGGCTAGATCGTGGCAAGAGATCTGCAATTTCATTCCATTCAACTGTACCACAATATATTGAAATTAAGGTTATTTTTCGGTATAGTTAGGGTCGTTTTTAACCAACATAAGGATATCAGCAGAATTATTGAATTTGTCGGGATTTAAGGATAATGCAAGAATTATTAACCGAAAATGACTGTCCTGGGTATGATTAAATTCCCATAATACTCCACTATAGTTTTAATTAATCTATTTTTATGCTTAACTCTGCTCATCAAGGATATATCTACCAAGATATCTTAGGAGCTTATTTTGTAGCTCAAGAATTAGCCCATGGAAAAGGGACGACAAGGTTTCATTTTGATTATAAAAAAACACCGAATGGAGTTCTTGATAAATTTGATGATCTAGTAATCTATCATGAGGAAGCAACATCCTTTATACAGATTAAGTATAGCAATGATGAGCATAGGCATGTCCTGACCAAACAAGATTTTTCTTCCCGTTCTTCCTATAATTTAGCGCTATTTGATCTATTTGAAACATGGAAATCACTTCATAGCCCTGGATGTGTGTGGAGGGTATGTTTAGCTTGGGATAAACCAATCCCTAGTGACCCAATCCGAAAAGCGCTTATCCATCTTCCCGATAGTGAATGTTTTTTACCTGGAACTACGTGTTATCAGTTTGATTGTGATGCGTTATGGCCAGAGGATGGTGAAGTTTTATCTTCATGGAGAGCATTAAGGACATGGTCAAAATCAATTGATCGGACAGAGTTCCAAGCGTTTTTGGATTGCTTAGTTTTAGAGGTGAGCTGTCCTAAATCAACACTTCTCCAAGACTATAATCAGGGACTCGAAAAATTGCTAGCTCGTACAATTGAGAGGATAGGGATTGGTATTTATCCAAACGATCATTTGACGGTTCGTCAAGTTGCAGAGAGCCTTTGCACTATCGCAAAGAGAAGGAGATCTACAAATGATAGCACTCCCATTAGCTGTGACGAGATCGCTAAAGACATCAATATCATACAGACATATGGAGGAATTGAACAAAAATTTACTATTGACGAAAATGTTTTGATAGCCACGCCAGATCGTGTAGATCAGGTAGTCTCCGTCTTGAAACAACATCCTGCTGTTATTCTGACCGCTGAGCCAGGTGCTGGAAAGTCATGGTTTATTGAAAACCTCCAAAATCATATTCAAGAGACAACTAAGGTGGTAAAGCATTACTGTTACATAGCACTCGATGACCCTTTAGCACTTAAAAGGATCACCGTTAACGTAATGTATGGTAGCCTTATCACTCAAATTTTGCAAAATGATGAAGACTTAGGACATTATATGACCAGGAGGTATGCTTCTAATCTGGAACAGCTCAATATCCTTCTTGGGAAGATCAATAAGAAAACGCTCCTGATCGTCGATGGGATAGATCACATTTGGAGAGTATATCAGAAAAATAGAGGAGGTCTCACAGAAGACGAGACGGAAATCCTCCAAGCACTTGCTAAGCTCGACCTTTCAAATCCCAACATATCTCTCCTCGTCGTCTCACAGCCGATTGAGCAACTGGCAGAGCTTACAAAATTTTATCAGTGTACTCTCGCTAAATTACCCGAAAGCTTCGTAGAAGCACTCATAGAAAAACATGCGATCCAAAACACAGTAGTTGAAGAGATCTCGCTTGCTCAGGTAATTCATGAAAAGAGTAACGGGAATGCTCTATACTGCAAATACCTAATTGACCATGCCGTGACTAACAAGACACATACTTCTTTTAAGTGGATCGCTGATCTCCCTGCCTATGAGTTCAATCTTACAGGCTATTATCAGTATCTATATGGACAGATTCAAGGTGATACAAGAGTCCCATATGCTTTGTGTGGAGCAGATTTTTCGGTAACCGAAACAGAGCTTGAAGAGATCACCCATCTGGG
>Ga0307434_1001040_pt1 | contig 15889 bp, 13 predicted proteins | sample SalMarWE160220MG_FD_202156 | JGI IMG/M metagenome (GOLD analysis project Ga0307434, IMG submission 202156) | Salt marsh sediment microbial communities from the Plum Island Ecosystem LTER, Massachusetts, United States - WE1603-220 | ecosystem: Environmental > Aquatic > Marine > Intertidal zone >... | reverse complement strand
ACAAAATCAATCAATACTCAATCATATACGGCCGCCGCCTTGAGATAAAGGTGTAGTGTTTGATAACGCTGCATCAAAATTATGCGAAAATACACAAGTAAGTACCACGGGCTTCAAGCCCGTGGTAACACGGCCAAGAGGGCCGTGATACGTGTGCAAACAAATTTAGGAGCCTTTTAGAAGAACCATAATGCTAACCGGCTGTCAGATGGAAACTGGCAGCCATTTTTATTTATTGAGATTTCAAAATTAACTGATATACTGATAGACCGATAAACTGATACACTCAAAAAGGATTTTTGGGGTAAATATGCCGACTAAGGTACCAAGGTTAGTCATAATCGGGGGCAGTTACGTAGATATTACCGTCAAGTGCAGTCAATTCCCTTTGCCGTCTCAGCCGGTCAGCGGCGGTTCTCTGTCGTACAACGTTACAGGCCCCGGGCCCAACCAGGCGGTCGAGGCAGCACTGTGCGGCTGTCATGTCAACCTGATAAGCAAGGTCGGCGGCGACCCCTTCGCTGCAAAAGTAAAATCCACTCTCGCCGAGTATAAAATAAACACCGATTACGTCTTTACTGCTGAGGCAAAAAACACCGGAGCCGTCATAACAATAGTTAATTCCATCGGAGAAAACGCATCGCTCATCTACACCGGGGCCAACAACGCATTGCACACAAACGACATCAGGCTCGCAGAGCAGGTAATCTCCGAAGCAGACATCTGCCTTATTCATGGAAATCTGCCCGAGGACGCAATTGTTGCGGCTATCAGTTGCGCAAAGGTGCACGCCACAAAAATCATACTAAATCCCGCCAGACCTCTTGACAAACCTGACAAGGCCGCCGAGCTACCGATAGAGTATTTTTCTGCCGACGTATTGATACCAAATCTTTACGAGGCCGCAGACATAACCGAGCACTCAGCAGCAAACATCCGCACTGCCAAGCTTGTCGGCTCGGACATTGTTGCTCGCGGTGTCGGCGTCGCGGTCATAACGATGGGAAGACATGGTTGTATGGTCGTTGACAGAAACTCCGCAGACCACATACCTGCTTTTGAAGTTGAGCTTGTCAATCATTCCGGCACGGGTGACGCATTCGCCGGTGCCTTGGCCGCCTCGTTCGGAGCTAATGACGACATAAGAAAGGCTGTCAAATTCGCCTGTGCCGCTGGAGCGCTTATCTGTACCAGGTTCGGCTCGCTCGATGCAATGCCAACAAAAGCCGAAATCATCGAGCTCCTGCAAAAAGAAAGTTAAATGCTCAAACTCCAGCAATTATTTATTGACCTTCAGCTCGATAATGCCCGCCGACCAATTGTCCTGCAATTGAATCTCGACCCGCAGGCCGTCCGTCTCTACAGGCTCAAAGCTGGTTTTATTGAACTTGTCCTTATCGACACCGTAACCGCCTGGATTCGAGACCTCTTTGTATTCCTCACCATCCTTATACAGCAGCTTCCAGCTTTTCGGCACGCGGCATTCGCCTCTGCCCGTATCGTCGTACCAGTAGAGCTCGACCGATGAGACAGCCGCCGGCTCGTTAAAATCGAGCTGCACCCATTCGGCGGTCCCTTTATTCGGCCACCAGTGAAAATACGAATGTTCGCCGTCAACGGAATTCCGAGGCTCGAAGCCGTCAACGATACAGCGTCTCGTCCCTTGTCCGCTCGATATCCTTATTCTGCTTTCGGAAGCGATTGTAGGTCTCATTATAGGCTCAGCCGATTCTTCATTTCTCGCCAGCCAGACCGTCATCTCGCCGCTGCCGCGATGAGCCCAGGCGTAATAAGGTATAAGCACAAGCTCGTGCCCGGTCTTTATGATTTTATCATCTTCACCTTCTTTTGTTTCGTAGGCCTTGCCTCTGATAGTAAGTATTCCGCCAAGCATATCATTAGGCTCAGTTCTGAGTTTCGCATCATCAGTTAACATCAGGTTCAGCACGCGATTATTATTGTCCGGCCATTCCGCACAGAACATCAGAGGCCCGCGCTCTATCGCAGCCCTGCCTCTGTCCGCCTCAACCTTTTCGTTCGCGATTACGCGTCTTATCGGCATCGGCAGCGACAATTCAATCGTGTCAGATTTTTTCCAGACACGCTCAAGGCTGATGAAACCTTTATCAATATTCAATTCGACCGTTTTACCGTTAACTTTCAGAATCGGCTTCTCGCTGCTTTTGTTCAGGTAATGATAAAGGTCGGTGGGCACAACTTCGTTTCTCGCCCAGCCGGGAATGCGAACCTTGATTGTAAACTTCGATTCGGCCGCAGGCTCGACTGTCATTTTAATATCGCCGTCCCAGGGGTAGCGCGTCTTCTGTGTAATCCTGACCTTATTATCTCCGAGCTTTATATCTGCCGAGCCGCCGGCAAATAGGTTCACATAAAGCTCATCGCCCTTCGTAGCATACAGATAACCCGGCACCGAAGCGACAAACCTTGCTATATTCGACGGGCAGCACGCACAGCCGAACCACTCGCTCCGGGAGTGCTGACCCCTGGAAGCAAGCGGGTTCGGATAGAAAAATCTCTTGCCGTCTAATGACACGCCGTCGATTAATCCGTTATAAAGAGTTCTCTCGAGCACGTCGATATACTTTGCGTCACCGTGCAGCATAAATAACCGGTGATTCCAGTACGCGTTTGCGATAGCCGCGCACGTCTCACAGTACGCGGTCATATTCGGCAGCTCATAAGCATCGGCAAAACCCTCGTGACCGCCCGCAGCGCCTATCCCGCCCGTGATATAAAGCTTTTTGCCGACCACGTCATCCCATATCCTGTCGATGGCATCTATATAACTCTTGTCGCCGGTCAGCGTCGCGACATCAGCCATTCCTGAATACATATAAAGCGCCCTGACAGCATGACCTACAGCCTCGCTCTGTTCGGTGACTTTCTTGTGTGCCTGGGCGTAAGTGCCTCGACGCGCGTCTGGTCCCCGCGTATCAAGAAAAAATTCCGCAAGGTCGAGATATTTTTTCTCACCGGTTGCGCGATAAAGTTTGCAAAGTGCCATCTCGATAATCTGATGACCCGGCCAGTATTCGTTTTTGCCGGGCCCGAAAGTCTCACAAAGCAAATCCGCATTCTTCGTTGCTATATCGAGCATCGTCTTTTTGCCCGTCGCCTGATAATGCGCGACGGCAGCCTCGTAAAAATGACCCATATTGTATAACTCGTGACTTAAATCCCTGACTTTCTCCCATCGTTTTTTGCCCGCCCATTCGTGGGGATGTTCTGGATTAATCGTCCTCGCGGTATAAAGATAGCCGTCGGGCTCCTGTGCAGCAGCTATCTTCTCAATAAGCTTATCAAGGTATTTTTCCATTTTGGCGTCGGCCTTTACTGACAATCCGAATGACGCTCCCTCCATCGTCTTGTAAATGTCAGTATCGTCAAAGCTGTAACCGCGAATCCTGTCGTCTTCGAGCTTTTCGCCGCGAAGAACCTTTGCAGCCCTCTCGAAATTTTCCACCCTGCCCGTCTCTTCGCATTTCTCGAAAGCGTGCGGAATCGTAACTGAGCGGTTGGTCTCAATCCGCGGCGCCCAGAAAACATCGTTAAGGTGAACGTCGGTAAAAGGAACCGCTTTGATAATATCGAGCTGCTCTTTGACTTCGACCGGCTTCTTCTCAGCGGCAACAGCCGATTGAGGATTGCCCGCATCCGGCAAAAACGGAAAAACAAAAACCAATAAAATTAAAAGTAAGATTGATGAGATGATGTGCTTTGATGATTGATTTTTAGTCATAACATACCCCTTAAATTTTACAAGAACACAAACAAGGCTGGCATTTTATCAGATAATTTGAAAAACATCAAGGTAAATTTTTCGATACTCGATACCAGCGACGAGTCACGAGAGGGCGTTTGCAAGTTTGACATAATCAGCGGGACTCAACTGTGCAGGCCTAAAGTTTGAATCTATATCGCAGCTTTCAAAAATTTGCTGCCAGCTTTGAACTCGCTTGAATTCTTTCTGTGAGGATTTTATTATGGATTTGAGCATTTTTCGTCTCTGCTGCATAAACAAGTTTACAATTCTGCGTAACGTCTCGATGTTTTTTATTCGTTCCGTTTTTTTACTGCTGCGAACGAAACTGACCATAGCTGAATCGACTTTCGGTACAGGCCAGAAAACGCTCGCCGGCAAAGGCCTTTCAATTTTGACATCGCCCGTCGCCTGTAATAACACACTTAGCGTACCGTATTTTTTTGTCCCCGCCTTCGCGGCCATCCGCTCGGCAACCTCTTTTTGAACCGTTACATACATACCGTCGGCAGCAGGTGAGCCGGTAACAAGATTTATAACCAAAGGCGAGGCGACATTATAAGGAAGATTCGCCACAAGCAGAAATCGGCCGGCAAAGGTTTTTCGCAGCTTCATTATCAATTTAATAACGTCAGGATTGATAACGCTTTTTTTCTGCAATATGTCAGCGTTGATAATCTGAACGTTTTTTTTGTCAGCCAGTTGTTCCCGTGCAATTTCAGCCAGGGCGGTATCTATCTCAACAGCAACCACAGCTCCTGCCTTTTCGGCGAGCGCCTGTGTCAATGACCCCGTGCCGCAGCCGGCCTCCAGAACTATATCGTCTCCGGTGACATTCGCAGTTGCCAAAAGAAGCCGCATAAGGTTAAGGTCGATAAGAAAATGCTGACCCAGACTTTTATTTGGGCGTATTCCTGCTGATACCAGAAGTTCCTGAATTTTTGTTTTACTCTGCATTAAAACAGCCTCTGACTTTACTTACAGTATTATAAACCCGAATTTACTCAAGTTTAACTTAATAATTATCGGTCTATGTCAACTTATCAATTCAATAAACAAAAAGTATTTGCTTGCAATTTGAAAGGTTCCGTTTTAAAATACAAGCATGATTAAACGAAGTATTACAAGCGATATAATTGGAACTCTGCGGGATTTTCCGGTGGTTGGCATTCTGGGAGCTCGGCAGGTAGGCAAAACTACACTTGCAAAAATGATAAAAGAAACCAGCTTGAAGAATGCTTTATATCTTGACCTGGAGAAAACCTCAGACCTTCAGAAGCTTTCGGACCCGCAGCTTTATCTTGAAAAACATTCGGACAGGTTAGTAATAATAGATGAAATACAAAGAAAGCCGGAATTGTTTCCTTCAATAAGGTCGCTGGTTGACTCAAAATTCAGAAACGGCAGATTTTTAATACTCGGCTCAGCATCGCCGGATTTATCAAGGCAATCTTCAGAAAGCCTTGCCGGAAGAATTTGTTATCACCAGCTTAATGGTTTCCTGCTGTCAGAAGTCGGCGGCACAGAACAACAAAAGACCTTCGAAAAACTATGGCTGCGAGGCGGATTCCCGAGAAGTTTTCTTGCAAAGTCCGATGAAACATCTTTTACCTGGAGAGAAAACTTTATCAGAACGCATCTTGAAAGAGACATACCGGGGCTCGGCATTTCCATTCCGGCTTCTATGCTTTTAAGGTTCTGGCAGATGCTCTCTCACTGTCACGGTCAACTCTGGAACGCAAGCAAGATTGCAAACAGCTTGGGTATTTCGCCGCCTTCGGCAAGAAAGTATCTCGATATACTGCAGGATACTTTTATGATTCGCCAGCTCCAGCCTTACTATATCAACATAAAAAAACGTCTCGTAAAATCTCCGAAAGTTTATATAAGAGACAGCGGATTGCTGCATTATCTTTTGGGTATCGGGGAACCGGATTCGCTTATAGGGCATCCGTCTGCAGGTGCTTCATGGGAGGGCTGGTTAATAGAGCAGATAATGGCTTTGATTCCGAAACACTGGACAGCTAATTTCTACCGGACGGCGGCAGGAGCGGAAATCGACCTTGTTTTGCTGCCGACTCAGCTCAAGCCGCCGATAGCGGTCGAATTTAAATATTCTCTGGCGCCGAAACTGACTAAAAGTTTCTGGAATGCATTCGAAGACCTCAGGCCGAAAAAGGCTTATGTAATTTATCCCGGCGACGAGAGCTATCCCCTGGCCGAAAATGTCTCGACCCTGCCTGTATCACAGTTACATAATATTGTGAAGTAATTTATAGAGGATAATACGCAGCGGCAGCTTTATTCATTTTTGTTTTTCAGCTCTAACTTCTCGGTTCTCAGTTCTAACTTTCTTTTATGCGTTACCATATTTATCGCAAGTTTTATCGCGGCTTTCATACTCGTTGGGTTCGCGATATTCTTGCCTGTGATATCGAACGCTGTCCCGTGTGCGGGTGACGTTCTTATAATCGGTATTCCAATCGTGATATTAACCGCGGTCTCGAACGCCAAAAGCTTTATTGGTATCATAGCCTGGTCGTGATACATCGCTACCACGCCGTCGAACTCGCCTCGAACTGCTCTCAGAAAAAGCGTATCAGCGGGATACGGCCCGTAACAATCGATACCCTGGTTCTGAGCGAGAGTCACAGCCGGTGTGATTATGCGCTTTTCTTCGTCGCCGAATTGGCCGTCCTCGCCCGCATGAGGATTCAGGGCTGCGACGCCGATTTTCGGATTCTCAATATCGAAGTACTGCTTCAAAGCGTCATTGAGCAAATCTATCGGCTCAAACACACAGCCGATAGTAAATTTATGACGTACCTCGAAAAGAGCCTCGTGTATCGTCGCAAGGGCAACCTTCAGCCTTTCGGCTGCGAACATCATCACTTTTCGCCTGGACTTTGTTTTCTCGGCGAACATCTCGGTATGACCGGGCCACTTAACATCTGCCAGCTTCCAGCTGGTTTTGTTTATCGGTGCGGTTACAACTGCGTCGATTATTTTTGCCTTCGCAGCCTCGATTGCGTCGAGACAGAACCTGACCGACGCCTCGCCCGAGACTTTGCTCGGCCCCTTTATCCAGGGCGGCACCGAGTATTCGTCGTAGTCGGCTACAACAACCTTATAGGGAAATCCTCTGCTCAATTTTTCGTGCTGGCATCTGCCCCAGAACGGCTCGAGCTCGGCCTTGTCGGCTGCAAACAAAAGCTGCTCGTTCATTCCGAATATGATAAACTTCGCAGCCTTTCTTATCTCAGGCTCAGCCAGGGCCTTGATTATAATCTCCGCGCCGATACCAGCCGGGTCGCCCATCGTTATCCCTATCACCGGCTGCTCCGTTATCGAATTGTTATTAAAGTTATGGTTCATATTTTTCAGTTAAAAGCCGATTGTTTTTAGCTTCTCGGCGGTCAAGCCTTCTGCAGGCAAAAACTTCTCCACGTATTTCCTTATCGTCTTTATTATTATATCAGTTTCGATATTTACTTTATCACCGACTTTTACCGCTCCCAATGTCGTACTTTTAAGCGTCTGCGGTATCAAAGCAATCCTGAAGCCGTTATCGTCCAGCTTTGCTATCGTTAGTGAGATTCCATCGACGGCGACCGAGCCTTTGGGTATCATATTATCAAGCAGCTCTCTATCAGCCGTGAATGTCATTTCAGCAAATTGTCCTTTTTTCTCAATTTTTTTAATAGTTGCGGTACCGTCGGTATGGCCGAGCACAAAATGGCCGCCGAACCGGCTGTCAGCCTTCAGGCTTCTTTCGATATTGACCTTCGAGCCGGCCCTTAATCCGCCGAGATTCGATTTCGAAAGCGTCTCGCCGCCCACATCAAAACAGCCTATCCTTTTCTCAAGAGCGGTTACGGTAAGGCAGACACCGCTTACACTTATGCTGTCGCCTATCCTACAGCCCTCGGCGAGACTGCCAAGCTCGATTTTCAGCTTCAGCGTATCGGCTGAGCCGAGCGCCGATTTTACCTCGCACAGACCTTCTATTATTCCCGTAAACATAAATCAGAACAACCAATTCAATTAAATATCGAGTTTGCTGTTGAAAAAACGCAAACAAAACATAAAATTGATTATATATTATTTCTATTGAATAATCAATAATCGTCAAAACGAGGCTGAAAGACTATTTCGGAAAGGCAGGATACGTTATGAAAGATAAAATATCTGGCACGGCTCTTGCGGTATTGCTGATAGCTTTTGTCATTGTCCCTGTCGGCTGTAAGAAAAAGACCGAGCCTGGGAAAACGTTTTATGACGTCGTAGCCGAAGATGACGCGAGGCTGCGGGCTGAGCCGCAACCGAGAGAAACGGTTATCGAAGAAAAGCAAACCTCCCAGCAGCCGACGCAGCAGTTCCGCGAACTTACAGAAGAAGAACAAGTCGAGGCTGAGCGGCTTCTGGAATGGGCTATTCAATCCAGAAAAATGGGCAGACTCCCCGCGATAAGCTACAAACAGACTATCGATGCCTGCAGACAGATTGTCGAGAATTTCCCGGATACCGAATACGAGTTCAAGGCCAAGCGAATCCTCGCGGACATCCCTGAGCAGTACCGCAGACGATATAATATTACAGAAGATGAAATCGACCTCGGCAATTACAAATAGGCAATTTTAACAGGTTCACGGAGGAAAAATATGACAGCAGCAACGTCAATGATGCAGATACCGGTCATAAATATTACAGCGGATTGTTTACCTGAAGCCTGGGAGAAGGCTGTGCTGGCGGTCTGGGACAACGGTCTGCAGATCAAAACCCAATACGACAAACCAGGCGAGCCGCTCAGCAGAGATGCGACCGTTATCGTAACAATCGCCGACCCTTTCGCCGAGCCGAGAATACACAAGAATTTTCCCGGCGGACCTGCAGAGCTCGAAGCCTATCGCCAGGAAGTCGTCGACGGTATTCACGACCACTGGATAGACCCGGCAGCCGGCAAGTGGACTTATACATATCATGAAAGATTATGTGCGTATTGTCCTGTCGAGGATTTGCGAACAGCTGATTCGCCGAGACCATTCAAAAAAGTCGACCAGATTCAGTACATCATCGACAGTCTCTCGAACGTCGCCCATACACGCAGGGCACAGGCGATTACCTGGATGCCGAACGCCGACCCGAAAACAGACGACCCGCCTTGTCTTCAGAGGATATGGTGCCGGTTGATAGATGACGGCAGGGGGGCGATGTTACTCAATATGAATACACACTGGCGAAGCAGAGACCTGTACAAAGCCTGGTTTATGAATGTCTATGCGCTTGCCGATTTGCAGAGAATAATAGCACAGAAGATTTCAGAGAAAATCGGCAAAACCGTTACCGCCGGCAGATACGTCGATATAAGCGATTCGCTTCATATTTACGGCAGTTATTTCGAGGGCGTCTCCAGGGAGGTTGAGAAGATGCGGTCGGGCTCATTCGAGCAGCGAAGCTGGCGCAGCAACCATCCCGCTTTTGAGATGATGACGAAAGAAGCCCGCGAAAAACTGGCCAAAGACCCCGACTGGTTCGCTAAAGCACGAGGATAATCAGTCGCTCCGCCGTAAGGCGTCCTGTAGAGTGACTTGTGGCCGGTGACTCGTAACTTCTTATTTCAATATTCCTTGTTCGATATTCGGTATTTCCCTTCCTACTTTTATCGGTCTGAGAAGAAACAAAAAATTTTTAAGAGGCAATTTGTCCATTTGCGATTTTTATATTAGACTTTGTACGGATAGGACAATAAAGGGGTGTGGCCGGTAAAAGACGGCAGCTCATCAACTACATAATAGTTAATTTTACCCTTTACGGGCATCCTGCCATGGGGGGGAGTTACGGACACCAGGGCAGGATTGAAAGAAACGTCCTTATATTAGGATAAGGACTTTCAGATATTTTTGGGGGCCATAAAATTTCTTTCCGGGTAGACCCCTGTGCTTCTTAGCACAGGGGTCTTTCTTTTACTAGGATAAGCCCTCGTCCATCTTTCGTAAAATCTTCCACGTATGAATTAACGCCACCAATGTATTCAGATAATATTGCGGCTGATACCCACCATAAAAATAAAAATTAAAAATTTTCATTTGACACACTACATATAGAGCGTAAAATCCAGCTGTTCTCAAGATATGGTGTTGTTGTCGAGGCAGGTTTTCTCGTGAGGTGTCCTTTTTGCAAAGAAGACAGAGATAGGGTTGTTGACTCTCGGGCCAGCGATTCAGGAAGAGTGATAAGAAGAAGGCGCCAGTGCCTGGCCTGCGAAAGACGCTTTACAACCTACGAAAAGATAGGCGAGAGCTTTAAGTTATATGTAGTCAAAAAAGATAATTCGCGTATTCCTTATGACAGGGAAAAAGTTATTGCGGGATTGCAAAAGGCCTGTTATAAAAGACAGGTGTCAGCAGAACAGATTCAGCAGATCGCCGACAGAGTCGAGGAAGATATTTTCCGGGACTTCGACAAAGAGGTGACGAGCGCATTTATCGGCGAAAATGTGATGAAGCACTTAAGAGACGTCGACAAGGTTGCGTACATTCGTTTCGCAAGTGTATATCGTGATTTCAAGGATGCGGGCGATTTGATTGACGAGGTAAGGCAGGCTATCGGAAGAACTGAACAACCGGGTCAGAAAAAGCTTTTTGAAGGTTAACGAAAGTAAAAGAAAAATTTGGGGCTCTTGGATGCATTATGCAGGGAGGCTGAAGGGCCGATGAAAGCACAGCTTAAAGTAATAAAACAGGATGGCAGCAGCGAGCAGTATCTGTACACAAAGGTTATAGCAACCATCGGCAATGCTTTTGCACAAGCGGGAGAGCCGGACATCGTAGCCGCCGAACAGCTCGCGGATGTGATAACATACACACTTTACGAGAAGCAAAAAAAACGCATTATCAGCAGTTCTGAGATTTTATCCGTAATTAAAGCTGCTCTTTCGGCTACGGGCTACGAAGAAGCTGCGATTTCACTCGGCGAGCACAATATGGAGCGAAGGCTCAAGCGTTCGCGAATCGATGTTGTCTCAGTTGATATGGATAACTTATCAGATGCCCGGCAATTCGGCGAAGACGGCGACTCGGTCACAAGGAGCCGCTGGGACAAGTCACGAATAGTTACCGACCTGATGGAGAAATACGGAGTTGAACGTCCGGCAGCCCGCGCGATTGCTTCGATGGTTGAGCAAAAAGTTCTGGCGATGGATTTTTCACAGGTTCCCGCCAGTTTGATAAAGCAGCTTGTTCTGAGCGAGGCGGCTGTTATGCTCCGTGCCCAGAGCCAGTTGCAAAAGGCATAAACCTTCCCGCCTCAGTAGTTATCTAATCCGAATTTACTTTAAATTGGCCAAGCCGGGTGCAGCTTAAGACTTATAAAATCTCTTTAACGCGGGCGAGGATATGTTCGGGCGGTTCATCCTCTTCGATGTCGAGCCAGTTTACATCGGGGAAGGTTTTGAACCAGGTTCGCTGGTGCTTGGCGAGATGTCGTGTATTTTTTTTGATAAGCTCGACAGCATCTTCGAGAGCAGTTTTGCCTTCCAGGTAATCGATGATTTCTGCATAGCCTATCGCACCCGCAGCCTGTTTGCTCAGGAGCTTGTCCTCAGCTAAAAGGCTTTTGACCTCATCGATAAGGCCGTCATCGAGCATTTTTTTTACCCGGCTGTTGATTCTTTTGCTTTCGATTTGTTTTGGTCTTCGCAGGGCGATGATTTTGAATTTACGAAGCACATTCTGTTCTGTCTTTCGGTTTTTCGGCCATTGCTTCTGAAAGTCTGAGATTGGTTTGCCTGTGAGATGATAAACTTCCAGCGCTCTTATGATTCTTTTTCCATCGTTCGGGTGTATTCGCTCTGCCGCATCGGGGTCGATTTTTTCAAGTTCGCTATAAAGTTGCTCCAGGCCGAGCGCCTCTGCCTGCTGTTTCAGTTGTTCTCTTATTTTTTCGTCCGAGCCGGGTCCTTCGAACAGGCCATACAGCAGGGCTTTTATGTAAAGCGCGGTTCCGCCGACAGCGATAACAGTTTTGTCCCTGCTTTTGATGTCTGTAATCGCCTCATTTGCCAGCTCGAGGTATCGGCCGAGACTGAATGACTCGCTCGGCTCGACGATATCAATCAGGTGGTATCTGATTTTTTCTCTCACCTTTATGGGCGGTTTGGCTGTTCCGATGTCCATCCGCCTATATACCTTCATCGAATCGACGCTGATGATTTCTGCGTCGAGCTTGCCTGCCAAATCAAAGGCAAGCCTGCCTTTGCCTGAAGCTGTTACGCCGGTTATCAAAATCATATTTTTTCCATAATAAGAAAAAGAAAACGGGAAAAATTTTACCTTCTGGAGTATAATTCCGGTACGCAGGTTTTGCAATTTTGTTTTTCTAAGGATTGATATGGCTGCTGGTGAGCACATACACAGCGATTTTTATATTGAGCTCGAAAATAAGCGCAGGATTGTCAACACGTCTATACAGAGGATTTTCGCCGAGGCTCGCGATATTAACCGTGATTTGCGTGAGGCTCTTCGATACACAATCGAGGGGCAGGGCAAAAAAATAAGAGCAGCCCTTTTGCTGTGGTGCTGCGAGCTCGTCTCAGGCTCGGTCAACAGCAACGCAGAGGTTTCCGCCGCCTCTGTCGAGATGATACACACGTCTTCGCTCGTTCACGACGATTTACCGGCGATGGACGATGACGATATGCGGCGGGGCAGACCTACCTGTCATAAAAGATTCGACGAGGCGACAGCGATACTCGTCGGCGATGCACTTTTGATTCTTGCGTTCGAGTCACTCGCTAAATACATAAGCGACAGCAACGTCGCTGCTGCACTAATCGGCGAGCTCGCCTCTGCCGCGGGACCCGAGGGGATGATTTCGGGTCAACTGGCGGACCTTAAAGCCGAAAAAACAAAAGGAACCAAACAGATTCTCGAGTATATTCACACCAATAAAACGGCGAAGATGTTTCGCTGTGCCGCTGCGATGGGCGCGATATGCGGCGACGCTACGGTCGAACAATATGATTTGTTGTGTGAGTACGGGCTGAAAATCGGGCTGGGATTTCAGATTGCCGACGATATTCTCGATGTAAGCGAATCGAGTGAGCAGTTAGGCAAGACTGCAGGCAAAGACGAGCAGGCGAGCAAGGTTACGTACCCGGCTGTTATCGGTCTTGAAAAATCGAAAGAAATTGCCAAAAAATTCGCCGACGAGGCCATTGCCGCTCTTGAGCCGTTCGGCAAAAAAGCTCAGGTCCTGCGTCAGCTCACGGAAGCACTTCTGCAGAGAAAAAAATAGACTTAGTATTAAGCTTCTCGATGCTCGATTCTCGATAGGATGTTCCATCAGTTCTATCAAATTCTAAAAAGTTCTGTTTTTAATACGAATCCGAGCAAAAAGTTTTTAAACAATATAAGAATTGCTTGAACAATTGGAACCTACGAGTGTGCGATTTCTATTGTGCATTCGGGTATCGCCGATAAGAACTGTTGGCCGTAACGCTTATTGATTATTCGGCTGTCAAGAATAACAATAATACCCCTGTCGGTTTTGTTACGAATCAGCCTGCCGAAACCCTGCTTGAATTTTATTATCGCCATCGGCAGCTGATATTGGGTAAAAGCATTGCCGCCTTGCTGCTGTATCTGCTCGATTCTTCCTGCGATTAAAGGCCTGTCTGGAACTGCGAAGGGCAGCCTTACTATTATCACATTGCTGAGGGCCTCTCCCGGCACGTCCACACCCTGCCAGAAACTGTCTGTCCCGAACAGGATTTTTCTCTTGCCTGTCTTGAAATATTTCAAAAGGCTGCTCCTATCGACGCGGCTTGCCTGCTGTAAAAGCTCGATATTGTTTTCCGCGAGCCAATTTTCAATCTCAGCGGCCATACGCCCAAGCATCTCGTAGCTGGTGAACAACAAAAATGCCCGGCCCTGGGTCTGGAGCAGATATTTTTTCACCGCCTCGACTGCGGCGGGCACAAACTTTTCTTCGTTCGGGTCCGGCATATTCTTTTCAATATACATCTTAACCTGCTCTTTGTAATTAAAAGGCGAGCCGAGCTTTAGCGCATCGAAATCTTCAAGCCCGACCCGTCCCGCAAAAAATCCAAAACCGCTCGCTTCGTTCGAACCGTCACTGCTGAGCGTTGCACTTGTTAAAACAGTCGAGTGAAACTTATCAAACAAACATCTTTTGATGTCGGGTGCAACGTCGAGAGCCGCACTTCGCAGGTGAATAGTTTTGCGCCCGGCACCGGAGGATTCCACCCAGTAGATATGGCCTCCGAGCTTTTGTAAAAGGAAACTGTCAAGCTCTGATATAAGCTCGCTACAGCGATTGGCGTAGCGGATAAGCTCAAATTTATCATCGACGCTCTTTTCAATATTTGCGAGAGCCGACAGCTCGATTCGCAATTGCTTCAACTGGCCGGAAATAAAATCATCGACAAAATTCTTATAGCATCTGCCGGCGAATTCTTTTATGTGTGTTTCGTACCATCTTCTGACGCCCCTGAAGAATTTCTCACTCGCCTTATGCGCCGCAAGAACGATATCTATCGCTTTATTCGAACCTTTATAGCTGCAGAAGCCTTTATGCTTTGCGGGATTATAAAGCTCGTTCAGCAGCCGTCTTACGCGATAGCTGCTTATATCTATACCGAAATGGTCCTCGGCGACGTGCTCGATATTATGCGCCTCATCGATTATCACGTTTTCATATTCCGGCAGCAGGCTGAAGCCCTGTTCTTTCAGCACAAGGTCACTGAACATAAGAGAATGATTGGCTACTATAATGTCGGCCGACTCAAGTCTGCGTCGCGCCTTTCGGTAAAAGCAGTCTGCGAAATGCTCACACTGTCTGGCTGCACAGTTGCCGTGCTCGCTGTTAACCGCATCCCAAACAGCAGGTGTCGGCAAAAACGGCATATCGCTTAAAGAGCCGTCGCTTGTTCCGACAGAGAATTCATAAATCCTGTCCAGCTCGTCTGACCATTCATCGAACAGTATTCTGCGTCTGCCGATAACCGATTTTAACCTTCTCCTGCAGAGATAATTACCCCTGCCCTTGGCGATTGCCGCATTGAAACCGACCGAGAGATTATCCCGAAGAAAAGGAATGTCTTTATCGATAAGCTGCTGCTGCAGACAGATTGTATAGGTGCTGACGAGAATTTTGTTTTTTTTCGTACTGACTGTTTCTATTGCGGGGACAAGGTATGCAAAACTTTTTCCCACGCCGGTACCGGCCTCAACCGCAAGGCGTCTGCCGGCGGCGAGTGCCTGTCGCACGGCGTCAGCCATTTTGACCTGCTCTGAACGATACTCAAAACCGGAAAATGTGCGGCAAAGCAATCCTTCTCTGCCGAAAACACCCTCTACATCCAAAATATTCTCACAGCTTTTCACCTTTGGTAAGTATCTCGCAATCCGTCGCTCGGAACTCAGTATCGAATCCGTCTAAAGCCCGGCCTTCGACGTTGAGTATCCGAATTTCTGACTGTCCGTTTCTTAGCTCGTTATCTGGAGCTTTCTTCTATAGCTTTTTTAAGTATTAGAATCGCTTCGTCTTCGGGCATCTTTTTATAAGCTTCGTTAATAGCAACACTTGCAACAGTTGGCTTATCAATTTGATAACAGATATAAGCCAGCAGCAGGTAAAGCTCGGCCGACTTGCTGCCGGTGGCCCATTTTGCAAGGTCTGCCATCCTGTTATTGATAAGCTCCTCGTCTCCGAATATCTCTACAAGGTCAACCTTAACATTCGCGTAAGCCGGGAAAATCTTCAAAGCGAAGGCGAGCAATCGTGCACTACTGAGGTATTCACCTGCTCCGAACAAGGCGTGACATTTACCGGCGTATGACAACGGGTCCATAGGCTTATATATTGATGCCAGCGAATATGCATCCGAGGCCTGATAGAACTTGCCCTCTTTCAGATACTGCTCCGCTGCGTCCATATAGTGATTAAACTCGTCTCCGCCTTCACTTGCGAAAGTTTTAAATCTTTTACGTTCGGCTGTTTCTTCCTGCTGTGGGGCTGCGCCTGCGCCGCTTCGTGCCTGCTGTATTACCTGAGCCCGCCGTTCTTTTCTGCGCTCTAAAATCTTTT
>Ga0307434_1001033_pt1 | contig 15940 bp, 13 predicted proteins | sample SalMarWE160220MG_FD_202156 | JGI IMG/M metagenome (GOLD analysis project Ga0307434, IMG submission 202156) | Salt marsh sediment microbial communities from the Plum Island Ecosystem LTER, Massachusetts, United States - WE1603-220 | ecosystem: Environmental > Aquatic > Marine > Intertidal zone >... | reverse complement strand
GCGAGGGAGAGGCAATTTCCTGGCACCTGGTACAAGCGGCCAAGCTGGACAAGGATGGCATACCCGTTCAGCGCGTAGTTTTTCAGGAAATAACCAAGGACGCAGTTCAAGAGGCCTTCCAAAGTCCCCGCTCTATTGATATGAACTTGGTGAATGCTCAGCAAGCTCGGCGTATCCTCGATAGACTTGTGGGCTACAAGCTGAGTCCGCTCCTGTGGAGAAAGGTACAGAGGGGACTTTCCGCAGGCAGGGTTCAATCGGTGGCTGTACGGATGATTGTTGACCGCGAGCGGGAGATTCAAGACTTTATTCCCCGGGAGTACTGGATTATTGAAGTTGAGTTGGCCCCGCCTGAGGAAAAAGAAGCGAGTTTTAAAGCCAGACTGTTCGCACTGGCCGATGGCACCAAGCTGGATATTGGCAACAAAGATGAAGCATACAGAGTTATTGCTGACTTAGAGAAGGCTGAATATGCAATTAAGGCGGTGGTAACTAAACAGGTATCTCGTCAGCCGGCCCCGCCTTTTATCACCAGCACCTTGCAGCAAGAGGCCTGGCAGAGGCTGCACTTTACCTCCGGGCGAACTATGGTTATTGCCCAGCAACTTTACGAAGGCTTGCCCTTGGGCAAGGAAGGCTCGGTGGGACTTATTACCTATATACGTACCGATTCTACTCATGTTGCCGCCTCTGCCATAAGCGAAGCGAGGGAGTTTATTGGCGAGAAATACGGAGCCAAATTTCTCCCACCAAAGCCACGTAGCTTTGCCAGGAAAGCAAAGTGGGCACAGGAAGCTCACGAGGCAATTCGGCCCACCAAAATTTACCGCCAACCAGAGCAACTCAGGCCATTTCTTGATCCAGCTCAGCTAAAGCTCTACGAGCTTATCTGGAAGCGCATGGTCGCCAGTCAAATGTCAGCAGCTTTATACGACACAACCAACGTGGAGATAGAGGCAAGCAATGCTGGCGGTGAAAAACAACTTCAAGGATATCTACTCAAAGCGAGTAGCTCTGTGGTTAAATCTCCTGGTTTTATGGTTATTTACAGCGAAAGCAGGGATGCAGATGAACGAGGGGAAAGCTCCGATTTCATCGGAGTTTCCTTGCCCAAGCTGAGAATTGGAGATAAATTGATTTACATGGGAACCTTTTCCGAACAATGTTTTACCCAGCCGCCACCCTGCTACACTGAGGCCACATTGATAAAAGCACTGGAGCAGAGAGGAATCGGACGACCCAGCACCTATGCCCCTATCCTGTCCACCATCCAAGAGAGAGATTACGTTAACAAAGCCGATGGCAAATTCCATCCTACGGAACTAGGGATAACTGTCAACAAAATCTTGACTGACCATTTCCCTAAAATCGTTGACCCTGGTTTCACAGCTCAGATGGAAGAACAACTAGACGAAATAGCGCAGGGTAAATACGAATGGGTAGCTGCTTTGCAGGAATTTTATCCCCCCTTCCAGGATATGTTGGATAGAGCTTGGGTAAATTTGGAAAAGGTTAATATGACCCAGATGAGCGAGGAGACATGCCCCAATTGCGGTCGCCCCATGGTCATAAAGGTCGGGCGTTTCGGTAAATTTCTCGCTTGTAGCGGCTATCCGGATTGTAAAACAACCATGCCCTACATAGTAAAAACGGGAGTTCCTTGCCCCCAGTGTGGTGGGGAGCTCGTGGAAAGAATCAGTAAGAAGAAGAAAGTGTTTTATGGGTGTAGCAATTTTCCCAAATGCAAATTCGCCGTAAACCGCAGGCCAATAGCTCAGCCTTGCCCCTACTGTGGTAATCTTTTAGTACAATACGGAGCGGATGGGGCTAAATGCGTGGCTTGTCGACGTAAAGTAAAATTATCCGGGCAGGAGGAACAAAAGGAGGGGTAGCCTTATGAAAATTCTGGTTATCCATGGACCAAATTTGAATATGCTGGGCAAAAGAGAACAGTCAATTTACGGAGAAAAGACCCTGGGCGAAATTGATGCCCTGCTGAAGAAGGAAGGCCAGGCCTTAAATGTCGAAGTGGTGACATTTCAGTCTAATCATGAGGGGGCGCTTATAGATTTTATTCAAGAGCAGGCGGATTCTGCCCTGGGCATAATAATTAACCCTGGTGCCCTCACCCACTACGGATTTTCTCTGTTTGATGCCTTGGTTGACAGCAAATTACCGGTAATTGAAGTCCATTTATCCGATATTTACCACCGTGAGGAATGGCGCGCCAGGTCTGTAATTGCCCCCATAGCTGAAGAGCAGATAATCGGCTTGGGATGGAAGGGGTATATTACTGCTTTGCAGGTCTTGGCCGGCAAGCTGAAGAAGGAGTCTTCACGTTAGGATTTTAAGCGGGAGACTTTACCTGGAGGTGGCAAAAAGGGCCGCTTCTATTGATAGTCTCAGGATTGGCGTTTCTTGAAATCTTCCAGGTCAAGTGTATTTATGAAATCCTTATATGCTGATAGCCCTTTTAGCTCTTGTTCATCAACTTTACCTTCGGGAACAGATTTACCTGTTTCCTCCTCAAGTATAATGCCCGCTTTTTCAAGCACCGATTCTTCAGCATATATCGGGGCCCCAACTCTTACAGCCAAAGCCAATGCATCGCTGGGTCGAGAATCGATATCTAATTTAACACCGTCAACGCTGAGAGCGAGTCTGGCATAGAAAGTATCTTCCTTAAGTCCACTTACCACAATATAGTCAACTGAAGCCCCCAGGGTAGAGATTACAGATTGCAGCAAATCATGCGTCAAAGGGCGAGATAGCTCGACATTTTGTAGCTTTACGGCAATAGCATCTGCTTCAGCAGGACCAATCCAAATGGGTAGATAACGATTAGTCCCCTTCTCCTTTAAAATCACCACCCTTTGATAATTCATCAAGCTAACTCGGATGCTGTCAATCGTCATCTCTACCATGCTATGCCTCCTTTGTAGTGTTTATTTTATACCCATAATCCTAATCAATCAATGAGCACAAGTCAACTATCCAGGCTCAAAGAAATTAAGTTTCTTCCAGGTTGCCATAAATTCTCAGGCATTAGATAATTATTGTAGGGAGCCATGGCAGAACTTATCCTGGCAAGACACGGAGAAACCGTCTGGAATGTGGAGAAGATATATCGGGGTAGAACGGATGTAAATCTGGATGAAGTGGGCATTAAGCAGGCAGAGCTATTGGGCAAGTATTTAAGCGGTTGGGAATTAGAGGCTATTTATTCCAGTCCCTTAAGGAGGGCGATGGACACGGCAAATATCATTGCCCGTTATCAGAAAGTTGGCGTACACATTGCCAAGGGCCTTATAGATTTCGATTATGGGGAATGGCAATCTCTGCCAGAGCAAGAAGCGAGGAGGCTATACCCGACCCTCCACAACGAGTGGCACAATAATCCTCACAAGGTAAAAATGCCCGGCGGAGAGAGTCTGGAAGATGTAGGGAGGAGAGCTATCGAAGTAGTTAACGATGTCCTTTCCAAATGTAAGGGCAACGTAGTGTTGGTATCGCATCGGGTTGTGAACAAAGTCCTGATATGTTCCTTACTGGGACTGGACAACTCATACTTCTGGAATATCAAGCAGGATGTAGGCGGAATCACGATTTTCAATTATGCAGATGGGCGTTTCGTCTTGACCAGGCATAACGATACCTCACATCTGAGAGAGTTGCAAAAATCCGTACTTGGTGATTTTTAAGCGCGCCTAGAGCGATTTGAACCGACTACTGAATAAATGAACGAATTGGCTCACGCTGAGTGCCAGTCCTCGTCGCAATAGAAACTTACACCAACGAGCCCCGGTCCCATATGAGTCCCCAGCACCGGTCCCATCTCAAGAAAGTGTAGCCCAACCCAATTGAAGTTTTCACGAAGCCCTTTCTCTAATACCTGGGCTGCCTCGGGGACATGGCTGTGAGCAACCCAACCATGAAGGAAGACGTTCCTTTTCACCTCTTTCCCCACAAATCCTAAAATATACTCTATGGCCTGGGCCCTGGTCCTTGCCTTGTTTAAGACCTTGACCTCTCCACTCTCCTGGGTCAGAACAGGCTTAATCTTCAGCAAGGTACCAACCAGAGCTCTAGCTGCCCCAATCCGCCCTCCTTTCCAGAGATACTCCAACGTATCAAAAGCAGCAATAACCTTTATGTATTTGTTTAGTTTTTCTACAAAAGCCGCAATTTGAGATAGCGTCTCTCCCCTTTCCGCTGCTTCGGCAGCAGGGGAAATTAACATTCCCATGGCTACAGTTAACGCGTCCACTATCTCAATTCGAGCCTGGAGAAGCGCATTCTTGGCGGCCAAAGCTGAGGCACAAGTTCCGCTTAATTTGCTAGAAATATGAATGGACAGGATGGAATGTCCCTGCTCTGCTAGCTCGCGATACACTTGGATAAAGTCGGCAACAGAAGGTTGTGAAGTCGTAGGCAGCTTTCTGCTTTTGGCTAGCCTTTGATAGAATTCCTCGTTAGTAATGTCCACCCCTTCAGAAGAAACCTCACTTCCAAAGGCAACCCTGAGCGGCACAACACGGATATCATGTTTGGCGACGACATCTGGCTCAAGGTAGGCAGAGCTATCGGTGACGATTTTAACTTTAGCACTCAAGTCCTCACTCCTCATCAGCGAAGCACGCGGTTAAACTCTGAAGCTAGTAGAGGTCGAAGTTTTCCAAAACGTGGCGGGTAGTCTACACAGCTTATAGTTTAATCTACACGCTGTCAAGGAAACGCTGGGCATCATGAAAACTATGTGGGGTTTGACGTTTCTGTTGATCTGGGTGATAATCACAGTGACCCATGACTAATCCAATCACATTCGGTACTGATGGGTGGCGAGGAATTATCGCCGAGGATTTCACCTTCGACAATGTGCGCATCTGTGCTCAGGCTGTAGCAGAATATCTCAAGCAAAATAGACTTGGTAAACAAAGCCTGGTCATTGGCTATGATACGCGCTTCGCCTCTGAGGATTTTGCTGCCGCCGCTGCTGAGGTGATAGCCGGCAACGATATCAACGTCCACCTCTGCCTCAAGCCAGCCCCTACGCCGGTGGTGAGCTTTGCTGTCTCGGCTACTAAGTCTGTCGGGGCTATTGTGATAACTGCCAGCCACAACCCTGGTTCATGGAACGGATTCAAATATAAATCTCAGGACGGGGCCAGTGCCCCAGGGGAGATTACCTCTCAGGTGGAAGGGAATATCGCTTCTCTAACCCGGCAGGGAGGGGGTGTGAAAAGGCTTGCTCTGGATAAGGCCTTAAAGAAGGGGATTGTTGACTACCTGGACCCCTCTCCTGCTTACTTCGACCGCCTTAGTCACTTTGTTGACATGGAAGAATTACGCCGCCAGAAATTAAATATCATAGTTGATCCCATGTATGGTGCTGGCATCGGCTACTTTAAGACAGCCCTGCAAAATGGCAACCTGAAAATTACCGAAATTAATGCTGAAAGAAATCCCTCTTTCCCCCAAATTCAGCCTGAGCCAATTGCCAAAAACCTGGCCAGGCTTTCACGGTTGGTCGTTGAGCAAAAGGCTGACGTGGGCTTAGCCACCGATGGAGACGCCGACCGCATTGGCATCATAGACGAAAGGGGACGGTTTTTAACCCAGCATCAAGTTTTTGCCTTGCTTTGTCTCTATCTCCTGGAAGTTCGCGGTGAGCGTGGCGCCCTGATAAGGACGCTAACTTCCACCATGATGATTTCCCGCTTGGGGGAGCTCTTTGATGTGGCTGTTTATGAAACGCCGGTGGGTTTCAAATATGTCGCTCCCTTGATGATGGAGAAAAACGCCATTATTGGTGGGGAAGAGAGCGGAGGCTATGGTTTCCGCGGTCATGTCCCAGAGAGGGATGCCATGCTTGCCGGGCTTTACTTCCTCGACTTTATGGTAAAGACAGGTAAAACACCTTCTCAGCTTCTGGATTACCTTTACAGCAAGGTTGGACCTCACTATTATGACCGCAAGGATTTACATATTTCCGCGGCTAAGCGCCAGATAATACTGAACCGGCTAAGCTCCAGTTCCCCGGATAGTGTAGCCGGCTCAAAGGTGACTAAAGTAGATACTACCGAAGGTTTTCGCTTCTTCCTTGGCGATGAGTCCTGGCTGCTCATCCGCTTTTCCGGCACAGAACCGCTGGTCCGCATCTACTCTGAAGCTGAAAGCCTGGAAAGGGCAAGGGAGCTGCTGGACGAGGGCAGAAAGCTGATAGGCCTCTAAAGTAGCCCAGCAAAAAATTGGCAGCATGTCAAAGAGCTGTCATTCCTTTGGATTTTCCCTGTGCCATACCAAGCGCCTGGTTGAGAAATTATGAGAAGCTAGGGAGCTTTCAGGACTCTCTTGTTCCGGTGTCAACATCCAGCCTGGAATAAATTCCCCCAGAATTTCAGGGACATATGCTGAAGCGAGATGGTTTTGCTGGAGAATGTTCAATCCTATGTAGGGGACGATGTTCCAGCTAAGCACCTCTGGGGTTCTAGGCGAGTATGGCTCTTTTTACCAGCGTCCTTGTTATCTCGACTTTGTATGCGTTCATGGCGAGTGGTATTGCACCTGCGATCGCTGCCTCCGCTGCCGATTCTGCTGTTGCAGCATTGATGGTCTTTCCCTTGAGTGCCTGTTCCGCCATGGTTGCCCGGATTGGTGCTGGGGCAACTGCTCCCAGGGCTATCCTAGCGTCCCGGCAAACTCCGCCGTCCATAGTGATGACCGATGCGACGCTGACGATTGGGAAATCAACGGACTCTCGCAGTCTGAATTTGGAGAATGTTTGCTTGGCTCCATCTGGCGGCTGAGGAACTTGGATTTCGGTTACCATCTCATCCGCTTCAAGGTCATTCCTCAAGGAACCGAAGAAGTTCTCAATTGGGATTGTCCTGGTGCCTCGTGGTCCGGCAATCTTTACCTGTGCCCCCAAAGCTACGAGCACTACGCCCATATCCGACGGATGCACCGAAACACAGCCGCAATTGAAGCAACGATTTGCCTCTCCTTCGATTTCACCCGAACTCAGACCGAGAGCATCCTCAACATCTATGCACCTTTCAGCTACCGGTAGCTTCGGCATCTTGACCCTGCTTTTATTTTGGAGGTAATCGCTATTGAACTTCAAGAAGGGCTCAGCCGTTTTCTTATCACTGTCTTCAGCCGGTGCCCTTGCTCCCTTTAGATAGATATCTATAGCGGTGGCTGCCCTTCTCCCTGCGGCAATCGCCTCTATGACTGTAGCCGGGCCATGCGTTACCGCGCCACCAGCGAAGACGCCTGGAATGCTGGTGGCCTGAGTTTCAGGGTCAACCGCTATCAGACCTCCCTCCACCTTCAGGGCACTGCTGGGCTGGATGAAACTAAAGTCAGCGGCATAGCCTACCGCCATCATTATCTGGTCGGCCTCCACCGTGTCCTTAACCCCCCTATCATAGGTGGGGGCAAAGCAGCCCTGTTTGTCAAAGACTGAGGTGCACCTGACCAGCTCCATTCCCTTTACCTTGCCATCGGACTTGAGCACCCGGTGGGGCCCCCAGCAGTTCATTACCTTGACTCCCTGCTCCAGCGCCTGCTCAATCTCCCAAGGCAGGGCTGGCATCTCCTCCCGGGACTCCAGACAGACCATAGTCGCTTCCTCAGCCCCCAGACGCAGGGCGCTGACAGCCACGTCAATGGCGGCATTGCCCCCGCCTATTACCAGAACCTTCTTCCCGGGGATCTCTCTAATCCCGAGGTTGATATTGGTCAGAAAGTCCATGCCGAATCTGGTGGACTCCTCGCCCTCCAGCCCTATGGATATCGGGTTCCAGAGCCCGTTGGCGATGAGAACGCTGTCAAAGTCTTGCTTAAGCTCATCCAGAGTTACGTCCTTGCCGACATCAACATTACATTTGAATTCAACACCTGTTTTTTCAATCGCTTTTACTACCCGCCTCACGATATCCTTGGGTAGCCTATAAGGGGGTATCACATAAGTCAGCATCCCCCCGGCTTCTTTCATCCGCTCAAACACGGTGACATGGTGTCCCGACATTCTAAGATAGTACGCCGCTGAGAGACCGGCTGGTCCCGAGCCTATAATGGCTACTTTTTTGCCGCTGTCGGTTCCCGGGGCTTGGATGATTTCGCCTGCATTCTCAAGGATATAGTCACCCATGAAACGCTCAATGTCCCTTATTGATACCGGTTCATCGAAATCGCCCCGGTTACACTCCTGCTCGCAGAAGTGGGGGCATACCCGCCCAGTTATCGAGGGCAGGGGGTTGTTTCGGAGCAGCGTCCTGGCGGCCTGGGGAAGGTCGCCCTCCCTGATCTGGCTCAAATACGAGGGTATGTCTATCCCTCCCGGGCAGGCTGCAGTGCAGGGCGTAGGGGCATCTCTCCAACCACCGAATATGGAGTGGTACTGGTTCTCCCTGGTCAGGGCATAGCAGCCCTTGCCTCCCTTCAGGTAGCAAAGAATTCGTCCCCCTACGCTGTGGGGATAGCGGTAGTACCAGCAACGCACGTCCTGACACAGGTTGCCGCCGATAGTCCCCATTCGGCGGACCTGTGGTGTAGCTACAGCTTCAGCGGCCTGGGCCAGGAGCTGGTAGTTCTCCTTAATTAGGGGAGACTGAGCTATTGCCTCCAGCTTGGCCAGGGCTCCTATCTTGAGTCCTCCGCCGTCCTCATTGATGTGATCCAGATTCGGGATGGTCTTGATGTTGATGACAGTTTCAGGGTAAGCAGGCAGAATTTTATCTTTAAGGGTGCTGAGCAGGTCAGTTCCGCCGGCAATCAGCTTGGCCCTGCCCTGGTTATTTTTGAGCAGTTCGACAGCTTCAGTTACGGTTTCGGCATTAATATGGTTGAAAGATTTCATCGCTCTTAGTCTCCTCTATATTTTGCCCAGAGCCTTGAGGATCTTGTCAGGGGTTGCTGGATAGTCCATTAATCTCTTGCCAATTGCATTAGAGATTGCCATGAGGACCGCGCTGGGACCGGGGGCGGGGGATACTTCACCCACCCCTATCGCCTTGAAACGATGACTGGGAAAGGGGGTCTCCAGAATCACGTTCTCGAACTCAGGGAGGTCAATAAAGGTGCGCCACTTGTAGTCAATCATATTACAATTCAATATATGGCCCGTATCTTTGTCCAGAACAGTTTCCTCGAATAAGGCGGTGTCTATACCCGCCGACCCTATGGAGCCGTGAAGCTGGCCTGCCAGAACCAGGGGGTCGATGATTTGGCCACAATCGGTAGCGGCTACCACGCGCCGCAAGTCTGTTTTCCCTGTCTCGATATCAACCTCAACCTCGGCAAATATCATCATGCAGTTGCATAAGGAAAAGTCGGTCTCAAAGCGCCCCTGGCCGGTCAGGGTACGGGCTATGCCCATGGCCTTATGCCAGGGAATAGCTTTATCCTCTCTACCTCTCACGTATATCTTTCCGTTTTTAGTTTCTAGGTCTTCTGGCTTGGCACCGAGCACCGGGGCAGCTAGAGCAAAGAGTTTCCGCTTGGCATCTTCGGCAGCTTCTATTACCGCTGAGCCTACGGTATAGGTCCCCCGGGAGCCGACTAGACCAAATTCAAACGGGTTCACCATTGTATCGGGGGCCGTTATCTCGACCCGCTCAAGAGGTATGTTCAATACCTCGGCGACCATCTTGCACACCGCCGATCTCTCTCCCATCCCGGCCTCGGATACGCAGGCATGGAGCACGGCCCTGCCATCAGGGTTTATTTTCACATAGGCCTCTGACTCATCCTCACCGACATCGGCATTACCGTGTACCCCCACGCCGACGCCTATCCTTTTGCTGCCGTTAACCGCTGTAGGCTTGCCCCATCCCTTCCATTTATCCTTCCAGCCAAAGACCTCAGCACCTTTCTGCATTGCCTTGGAGAAGTCTACGCCCCGGTAGTCCCACCAGTGTCCATCCCGCCAGAAATAACCGTCACCAGGCTTGACGTAGTTCTTCTTGAAGAACTCCAGCGGGTCAAGATTTGCCTTCTCCATGGCTATCGCCATAAGCGGCAGGAGTGAACTCTTGAGTTCCTGACCGCCAAAACCTCTGACGACTCCTGAAGGGTTGCGGTTGGTACATACCAGCGTGGGTTGAAGATTCCAGTTCTTACACCTCAGTGCCAGCTGCGCTTCACCGCAGCCAACGGCAACCTGAACTTGTGCCATTTCGGAAGCGGCCCCGGTATCGACAAACCATTCGCCCTCCAGAGCCGTTATCGTGCCATCCTTCTTGATGCCCACCCTGGCGTGAATGCGCGAGCCCAATCGCAATGAGTAGGCATTAAAATGCTCTTCCTTACTAAAATACACCTTAACCGGCCTTCTCGCCGCTTTAGCCAGCGCCGCAGCGTAAACCATAGGTATCATGTTGGCGTTTTTGGTCCCGTAGCTGCCGCCGCACTGGGCGCTGATAACCCGTATGTCAACCAGCCCTAGAAGGGGTTGATGGAAATTACGGTTCATGGCCGCCGATTGTGATGAGGTGTAGATGACCAAGTGCTCGGGGTCTTCCCAGGTGGCTATCACTCCCGGAGGCTCAGGTGGCAGGGGGTTGGGGATGTTTTCGTAGCCGCAGGTTCCCTCGGTGATAAAGTCGGCCTCTTTAAAGCCCTTCTCCACGTCGCCCATAACGATTTCCTGCAGGGCTTTCTCTCCGATGGAACGGAAACCACGGGGGAAAACATTGCCCGGAATCTTTTCGTGGAGCTGGGGTGCACCAGGCTTGGTGGCTGCCTCCATGTCATAGACGGCCGGCAGTTGCTCGTATTCTACTTCTATCAGTTCCAGCGCCTCCTCGGCGTTCTCAGCGGTCTCGGCTGCCACCAGAGCCACGGCGTCGCCAACGAAACGCATGGTGCTATCCAGGACAGGGCGGTGATAAGGTATTCCACCTATCCAGGGGGGGACATTCTTATAGGTGAGTACCGCTTTAACCCCGGGGTGTGCCTCTGCCTTACTGGTGTCGATGTGCTTTATACGGGCATGGGGATACGGACTACGCAGAACCCTCCCCTCTAGCATCCCCGGAAGCTTGATATCATCAATATACTTTGCACTGCCAGTGACGATTGCCCGAGCGTCTTTGCGCTTGGTTGCCTTGCCTATATGTCTGTATTTCTCGCCCATTGACGTCACCTGCCTTTCTCGGCTACCGACTGGATTGCCTTGATGACCAGATAGTGGCTGATGCAGCGGCAGTAGTGTCCTGCCAGCTCTTGCTTTATCTCCTCTTCCGTCGGCGAAGGGTTTTTATCCAGCAAAGCCTTGGCACTCAGGATTATGCCTGGGGTGCAGAACCCACACTGAAAGGCAGTGTGATCGATAAAGGCCTGCTGGAGCGGGTGCAACTCGCCGGATTCTCTATTTTCCAGGCCCTCGATGGTGGTTATATCCTTACCATCGCACTCAACGGTCAGGATCGTGCAGGACAGAACTGCCTCCCCGTCCATAAGAACGGTGCAGGATCCGCAGGAACCATGGTCACAACCTATCTTTACTCCGGTGTAGCCCAGCGTTTCCCTCAGGGTATAAGCCAGCGTGTGGTCGGGGTTGACGTCCTTACCCACCATAAGCTGGTGCAGCTTCCTATTCACTGTGAGATTGATATTCTTCTCAGCGGTTCTGTTCGTGGTTGCTGCACTTTGGCTAATTCCCCTCCTTTTCCGCCCTTCAACTCTATTTATCTTTTTCATTGCTATCTCCCAACTTAAGATTTAAAGCCTTGCCTGAGTAATCGGTCATTTCCTTCAGAAAATCAAGAAAGCTACAAGTGCATATCTTAACATAACCAAGGTTGGGCGGTAAAGCCTGTTTAGTACTTAAGCGGTTTCGGACAAATCGATGGTGCCAAAATGATATACTCCCTCGATTTTTGGCAAGTCATCCCATCTGTTCACGTACCCTTAAATTCTAGTCGATGCGCGCCTAGGATGAAAAATCAGGTAGATTGCCAATTAGGGATGAGAATATCTTGCGGGGTAACCGGTCACGAGTGCTGATAGTTGCCTTGAAGATTGCAGGGTTATCGCCTAACTGAGCTAAAAAGTCGGAGAGAAGCTCTTTTCGGATAACCAGAATAGAGTTTTTGACCCTTCCTGTCTTGACGAACTCCAGGCTCTTGGCAAACCCCTCACCATTCAGTTCCAGATGCCCGAGTTCATCTATAATAAGAACGTCCGAATCAATAGCTTTGTTTATTGCCCTGATACCAAATTTGATAGCCTCAGGATTGAATGAATATCTGGGAGTTCGCGGGCCGCCAAAGGTATTATCGGCACTGGCCAGAATCGCCCTTTCTCCAGTTTGAATGTCTAAAGCGATAAGACTTTCATGCGCTGCTTTATGTGTTAGAATGCCACCACACGAATAGCCTGAACTGTGGGCTATCTTTACCACCTTTTCGCAGACCGTAGTCTTACCAATACCTATGGCGCCAGTGATAATAATGACCATATTCTGGTTAAAGCCCGGCCCGCACGGCTACCGCACTGATTACCAGGCAAAAACAGATGATGGCCGCTGATGTAGCGTAGTAATAAAGAGGTCTGCGTAAAAACACCGGAGAAGTAGCCGCCAGCTTCTTACCTACCAGATAACCCAGAGGCGCCAGCATACCAAAGAAAACCGCCTGTATCACGCCGTGGCTGGCGATAAATTCGGGAACACCGCTGACCCCCATACGTTCAAAGAGGGGGGCATGCATTATGTATACACTGAAATAACCATAGGCAGTGACGCTTATAAGGCCAGCCAGAAACGCAGCCCAGGCGCCAACGTAGACATTTTTATCTATCAGGTACATCAAAAAAGTTGCCACCAAGCTAAATGCCAGAGATTCCAGAAAGATGGCCATAGCCGGGTTGATAATATGTATAGCGTTGGCTGGTACGAACAGGAGCCAGGAATTGAGCCACTTAAACGAGGCAGCAACAATACCTATGCCCGGCAGCATAGCTGGCTTCCGATAGATAGCCAGCGCTGCACCCATAATAGCCATACCGATGCCGCCCATTATGGCGCCCTTGTTGGGGAGTATAATCATATTGAGAAAGCCACCCAGCGTAGCTTCAAACAATCCCCAAATAGAGCCAAATACCAGAATCCCAATTATGACTCGAGTCCAACTCTGCCACTCACCATAATTGCTTTTGCTATCTTTCTCCATATCTGTCCTTTCTTATCTTTTCTCTGGATTCAATTTTATCATCGAAGTATAATTTTCCGCGGTATCAATGTCAAGCAAGACGCCTTCACAGTTGACCGTCATTTCAAGCGCGTCGTCAGGGTGACGCTTGATTATTTCCCTGCCACCGATGTCTCCCTTTAGATTCAAGAGTTCGCCTTTATACCTGATAGCGAAGATAACGGGATTTCCCCTTCTGCCTTGATAAACCGGGATAATAATGCCTCTACTATTAGCTATAAATGCTTCTACCAAGCTAGTGATGGTCTGGCTGTCAACAAAAGGCTGGTCCCCCAGGGCAATAAGCACTGCCCGGGCTCTTTTATCAATCTGTTTTAATCCAGCGATTATGGAGGTACTCATCCCTTGCTGGTAATCTGGATTTATTGCTATCTTAACTGGTTTACCGGCTATAATTTTTCGTATCTCTTCATCTCTGTATCCCAGCACCACGATAGTCTCGCTTACTGCTGAATTCAGGAGATTGTCAATGGTTATTTCCACAATGGTACTCTGGCCAAAAGGCAGCAGTTGCTTTGGCTGCCCCATGCGATTTGATTCACCGGCAGCTATGAGTATTGCTGATATCATCGCGGTACAACTATTTGGTAGTATGTCAAAGAGCTGACATTTTCTCCAGATTTATATTTGATGGCGGAGGGAGAGGGATTCGAACCCTCGACCCCGATAACTCGGAGTAAGCGCTTAGCAGGCGCCCGCACTAGACCACTATGCGATCCCTCCGCTTCCTGCGACTTAATTCATTATGCCATATGGTAAGTGAATCAACAAACCTTGAAATCTTTTCACAAGCAAAGCTGGCGAGGGTTAGTGTACCTTAGGTCCCGTCTTCCTCATTTGCACCCGTTAGTTCCTTATGTCACTGCGGGCTGGCTTTTCTTTCCGTTGAGAGGGCCAAAATGTCTTCAACGCGGCAGCAAAAGGTACCAGCAGGAGCGACAACTTCAACTGTTTGCCCCTTTTCTTTATCCAGGATTGCTTTGCCCAGGGGGGAAGCAACAGAAAGTTTACCCTTGGCTGGATTTGCCTCTCGGGGATCGACTAAAGTATAGTTGGACTCTTTACCTGAGGATAAATCACGAAGCACTACTGTGTCTCCGAATTTTGCTCTGGATGTGTCCTGGCCTTCCCCCACTATCTTCGCCTGATTTAAGGTTGACTCTATCTCCTTAATTCTTCCTTCCAAATGTGCCTTACGCTCTCTAGCTGCTGCCAGGGGGGCATTTTCTCGAAAGTCCTTATCGGCGGCTGCCTTTTGTATCTCATCAGTAACTTGGGAGCGTTGATTTTTCAGTTTGGCTAATTCTTTCTCTAATTTTGCGTAGCCTTGTGCAGTTAGGGTAGCCTGGACCTGACCACTTTGCCAAATGGAGACTGTTTTTGAAGAAGTTTTTTTCGCCCTGAGGTGAGGAGCTAAACTTATGCTGCTGAATCTCTTTTTCCAGATGTACGTAAGGAAAGACTTGAGGGGTTTGGCTGCCGGTGGGGTAATCTGTTCACCGTAGCTAGCCACGTCCACGGGGCTAACGTCTTTTACCTGTCTGGATAAGCCAAGCCATCTGGCGAATTTAGATATCTCTGCCTGTGTTTTTACCCGTTCCTCCGGCGGTAAATTTGATAGGAAAGCGTCAGCCACTTCAGCAAGTGTCGGATTGTGCTCGGTGGTGTTTTCCACTAGGAAGTAGATAATAGCCTAGAAAAATGGGCGCTGTCAATTTACGTCGGGGACTCATAATGCGCCTTGAGTCTTTGGGCTGATGAAGATATAATGTAGTTTTCCGGAATAATTGTGGAGGTGGCTGGAGTGTCTACTCGAGATACTCAAGCAATCCAAGGGCTGAAAAGTGTTATTGCTGAAGGCAAGAATTGGTATGTGGCTGTGCTTGACGTCATTCGTCTCTGGAGTAGTCCTGAAGAGGACTACGGCGGGCGACATTATCAGTATCTTTTTGACAACGAAGCCTTCGATTGGCTAGTTCTGGCGGAGAGGTTGTGTGAAGAGCTTGATGGACTTATTCCAGAAAAGGAGCGGGCAAATCTTCTTTTCTTCGGTATACCACCAGTAGAATTATCTAAAGACGAGTTTAAGAATATAATTGGTGACTTCAAATACCAGGCTCACCTCAACTATTTCTATGGCATTCTTGTGGAAAAATTTCTCATTTTGGCTGTAACTGAAGAGATACGAAAGAAAAAGAGAGTTTTAGGTTTAAACAACGATAACGGAGTAGTCGTCGATGCCTACCAACGCATTTATGGTGCCACTCAATTTGCTCTTTTAAAGCAGTTCAGAAAAGAGAGACATTATCCTCAGTTCAGGTCTATGAGCCTGAGCGAGCTTAATGAATTTACCTATTGGCTATTTAAATATCGTATAAAAAGGTGTGATAAATCCTGCGTGGCTAGCGATACCAAAAAGGCCCTGACAAAGTTGCATGGGATATTAGACCTCAAAACTAAGCCACTCCACTCTTCACATGAGTTAAATCCTGAATTCTAGTTTCTAAGCTTTAGACAAACTCAAATTTTCTATGCTGTGAATTCAAAGTATTCTGGTCGTTGTTGCTTTATATTGTTCAGGATTTCGTATTTAAATATCAGTTGACGGTGAGTTCAGTTGAGATAATTCCTGGTGTAACCTTTTCAATTTATCTTCGAACATAGCAAGCTTTTGCTTCTCTCTTTCAATAACCTGAGATGGCGCTTTGCTTAAAAAGGCGTTA
>Ga0307434_1001030_pt1 | contig 15984 bp, 13 predicted proteins | sample SalMarWE160220MG_FD_202156 | JGI IMG/M metagenome (GOLD analysis project Ga0307434, IMG submission 202156) | Salt marsh sediment microbial communities from the Plum Island Ecosystem LTER, Massachusetts, United States - WE1603-220 | ecosystem: Environmental > Aquatic > Marine > Intertidal zone >... | reverse complement strand
TTCAATACAAGCTTAAAACATTCCTTGTCGTAAACACCACGTCAGTACAAGCTATCAAGGACAGGATTGACTCGGCGATTCTACAAAACGGATTAGTCATTTTAACGTTTCACCAAATAGTGAATGAGGATGCCATTTATGAAACGCAGTATCTCACATCTCAATTTGAACAAATCTCCGACTATTTGAAGTCAAGAGAAGCAAACATAGATGTCATTACACTTTCAAAGTTATACGAGGTATATAACGAAAACCGCTAATAACTGAAACACCCCTAGCAATGACGGCACAATAGTTGACGTAAGGCGGAAGCCTTGAACAGCAACAGCCAAAAGTTTCTTCCACAATTATTAGATGCTGAGGCAAAGTCTTGAAGGGAAACCGAGCAAAAACTCTGAGAAGCAGAGTCGCACGAGAAGCCGCCCTCCTACTCTATACGTCTCAAGAAAAGGAGTATAAGCAAGCCAAGAAAAAAGCTGCAGAAACGTTGGGGGTTCGGGTTCTTCCCAGTAACCTTGAGGTTGCGGAGGAACTTGACAGAATCGCCGAAGAGAGGGAAGGTGCCTCAAGAAGGGAGCTGCTTCTGCGGATGCGAAGAGAAGCCCACAAAATAATGGAGGCTCTTGAAGAGTTTAATCCGTGTCTTGTGGGAAGCGTTTGGAGGGGAACAGCCCGCCAAAACAGCGACATAGACATACTAACATTTTCTCAAGACCATCTTCGGGTTTTAAAGCAGCTTCGAAAACACAACTTTGAGGCTGAGAGTTCAGAGTGGCGTTCAGTAACTAAAGAGGGAAGAAAAGAATCTTCCTTTCACATTCACCTTCTTCTCTCTTCTGGAGATGGAGTGGAAGTTGTGGTTCGTAGCCTAGATTGTCTGGGGCAACCAGAAAGATGCGAGACATACGGGGATGCTAAGACAGGTTTGAATCTCAATCAGCTTACAAAAATCCTCAGGGAGAATCCACTTCAAAAGTTTGTGCCAACATAGAAGAGTATCTGTTGCAAATACAACTAATTATCATTTAAATAGAGGTCTTCTCAAAGGAAAATATTAGGACAAAAACTCTCAGCAGGGATGTAACATTAGCGAAAAGGAGAATGTCCTAGAAGATGGATATTGAAAAGGAAAGGTTTCGAAGAATGTTTCCGAACTTGGCTCAAGAACTGGAGAGTGGAAAGTGCGGAACAAAAATAAATTCTGTGCGATCTGACACTGCCACTGGCGAGAAAGCGGCATCAAAGAGGCTTACTGACTATACGCCGGATGTGATTGATTTCCTTCGCAGATGCGACAAAGCGGAGCAAGCGGAAGAGATAATCGGTTACATGGAGGAGAGGGGAGAGATAAACGGTGAATATGCCAGAAAACTTAGAAAGCAGCTGAAGAAGAAGGGCGTCAGAAGCTTTGGGTCAAAAAAAGAGGATGACTACTATCTAAAACAAGGCGGATTTTAATCCAGAAAAAGAGAAAAGAAAAAACATAGGTTTCAGCAAATTTGGGTTGAGGCTGCCGATTCTCAGCGCTTCAATTTTATCTCCATTGTTGAAACGTTTTTGGTTCCCTCTTCTCGCTGCAACTCTTCAGTTCCAATTGTTATTTTGGCGGCTTTAAGTTCTTTCAGAAACTTGCGGCGAACTACCTCAGCAGTGTCAACAGCCGTTGTAATTGCACGTCCTCTAGCCTTCAAAGAAACCTCTTTGACATCAGGCGAATTGAAGTGGGTGATCACCGCCAACACGTAGCTCATTACAGGTTTCGTTCCAACATAAATTGTGTTCGCATCCTTTGACATATAGACACCTCCTTCTTTGATTGTTTAACAGTCTCGTTTTTTGCATGTTTGGAATCAGATTCACAATAGCGAACCTGCTTCCACTCCCTGCTATTTTCTTATTTTACCCTTTTTTAATTTTTGGCAAACAAATGGGGTTGAAACACTTTTGTTTCATTAAATCTAATAACAAGACTGGCATTGATTGGTGTTGATGATTATGAAGCGTGCCCTGATTTCCGTTTATGACAAGACAGACCTAGTACGTTTTGCTAGAGAACTCAGCAAACTGGGATTTGAGATAATTTCAACTGGCGGAACTTTGGAAACCTTGAAAGATGCGAGAATCCGGCTCGTTAAACATGTCTCGGAGGTTACGGAATTCCCTGAGATACTGGAAGGCAGAGTTAAAACTGAGCACCCAAAGCTGATAGGCGGTATACTTGCCCTGAGAAACAAAAGAGAACATGTAAAAGACCTTGAAAAACATGGAATAGAGCCTATCGACATGGTTGTCTGCAATCTGTATCCCTTCGAAAAGGTAACAGCTCAAGGAGCTGACCTAAAGACAGCCCTAGAGAACATTGACATAGGTGGACCTAACATGATTCGGGCGGCAGCAAAAAATTTTGAAAACGTAATTGTAGTCGTTAACCCCCGCAGATACGATCAAATCCTCAGCGAAATCAAGGAGAACGGCGAGGTTAGCGCTGAAACCAGAAAAGCTTTGGCTGTGGAAGCCTTCAAAGAAACCGCGAGATATGACACGGCAATCTGCAGGTTCCTAGAGAAAGCTCTTCACTCTGATTCATCCCATTCTTGATGGCGTGTTGACGGGGTAACACGTTTTATATTCTGCTCTGTGGAAGTAACTTTTGTTGTGGGGCTACATTCGATGATCAAAATTTGCTGTTATGGTGGAGTAAACGACATAGGAGGAAACAAGCTTCTCGTCAAATCCGATGAGGGGTCAATCTTCCTCGATTTTGGTCTTTCATACGGTGAAGAGAGCCAGTTTTTTGAAGAGTTCCTGCAGCCGCGGTCAGGATGCAAACTTAACGATCTGCTGAAGCTGGGTCTGCTGCCGCACATAGATGGCGTCTACAGGCAAGATGCTCTTTGCCCTAACGGTTTCGAAAGTTACGATTGTCGGGCAAAAAGCTTGTGGAAAGTGGATTTGCAAAGTTTTGAGGAGGCGGTGAAAGCAGGTTCTTGGCATCCTGATGCGGTGTTTATTTCGCATGCACATTTGGACCATTGTGGGTATGCTCCGTATTTGGGTGCATTTCCGTTTTTGTGTTCTGGAATGACACAGAAGTTGATGGATGCGGTGGCTGAGATTGGAAATCTGCAGGGTTTGGATAAGCAGCTGACGGTTACGAAGAAACGAGAGATGGGAAAGCTGAAAACGGGATTTTTTTCCGGCGAACCGAAAGTGGACTACTCAAAGGAGCAGAAAGACAGAGAATTCTGTGATCTGGAGCATAAGAAAGCCCAAACAGTCGGAAAGGGATTAACGGTTACTGGCTTCAACGTGGATCATTCGATACCGGGTTCTATGGCTTGCCTTGTTGAATCGAAAGACTGTCAGGTGCTGTATACGGGAGACATACGGTTTCACGGAAAGTCAGGTTACAATCTGGGAGAAGAATTAGACGGTCTTGCACCGGACATCATGTTTTGTGAAGGAACCAGAATCGACCAAGACAAGCCGGACAACGAAAAACAAGTAGAAACAGACCTCACCGACATATTCTCAGGCTGTGAAGGATTAGCTATAGTGGGATTCACTTGGAAGGACATAGACAGGTATGAGACTGTACGGGACGCGGCGATAAACAGCGGCAGAATTCCGGTTTTTGATCCACGCTTAGCTTACTTGCTGGCTAAGATCGGCAGAAGCGTGTACGATGAGGGAGCCAGAGTGTTTCTTGAAAGATGCGGGAGTATGCTCTACTCTTCAGGCGATTACACTAACTCTAAGCACAAAATCGGAGACATGCCGCTTTCAGAGTGGAGCAACAAACCGGATAACATCGTGGTGGACACGAAGCATCTGGACAAGGGAATATCCGCCATTGAACTCAACGAGAATCCATCCAGATACGTTTTGCATCTGGACTACTTCAGATTCAAAAACATCTTAGACTTTGAGCTTCCGGAAGGCTCCGTATTTGTTAGGGCACAATGTGAACCGTTTAACGAGAAAATGGAGCTTTCTCAAGACCGTATGATAAGGTGGCTAGAACACTTCAAAATCAATGCCAAGAACGGTTATAAACCGTATCAGATTCATGCTAGCGGTCACGCTTCTGGTCCCGAGATACAAGAGATGATAGACAGAATCAAGCCTAAGGTCTTGGTGCCCGTTCACACAGAACATCCTGAGTTGTTCAGGAATGCTGCAGGCAAAGTTCACAGACCAAAAAAGGGCGTAGAAGTGCGTGTACAATAAGGTTTTTTAGAGCCGAACACGTACTCCCTTTGGGAGATGTAAGTTTTGAGTAGCGAAAAAGAATACTCTTTGACTGAACTGAATAAACCCAAGGACTGGAACAATCTTACGGAGATGGATAAGAAGCATGTGCCCATCATCGAGGCGCCCAGCAAAGTTAAAGCTAATGAGCCGTTCACGGTGAAAATTAAGGTTGGCGGAATCGACGGAGTTGAGCACCCTAACACTTTGAGCCACTGGATAAACTGGGTTGCACTCTACGCTGGAGACCGCTGGATAGGCAGGGTGGCGTTTGCTCCTGAAATGACAGACAAATACGTCGTAACTTTCAGCGTAACCCTGAGCGAATCAACAACATTAAGAGCCCAAGAGTTCTGTAACCTGCACGGAGTCTGGGAAGGAAAAACAAAGAAAATCACTGTCGAATAATCTTTTAGAGTTTGGATGCCAGGTTTTTGGCGTCCATTCTTATTTTTTGCAGGTCTTCTTCGGTAGGTTTTCCTCTGATGTCGCCCATTCTGCCTTTTGTGCTGCGTTCCTCATTGCCATGATACTCGCTGAGGATGTACCATTCATCCACTACCGTGAATCCAAGATGTTCAAAGAATTGACCCATATAAAGCCCCACTGGCGTTGCTTCGCGGAGTCCCGTGTGCGGTCCCGAATAGGTAACAAACATTAACGCCTTTTTTCCGGGAACTTTTGGTGCACCAGTCTTGATTTTTTCCTGCTTTTGATAATGTTTAAATTTTTTGAGCAGAAATTCTGTAACCTGCTTGGGCGGATGCCACTGAATGGAGGGGGAGCCGATACAGACGAGGCTGTAGTAGAAGTAGTCTATGTCATCTGCTTCTGTTGTTTTCATTAGAGAAACGTTCATTCCCGCCGCCTCTAAGCCCTCCTTTATCGCAAGCGCTACCTTCTCAGTGTTTCCGGTGCTAGACCAGTGAAGTATTAAAGCACGCTTCACAGTGATTGCACTTCTTTTTTGTGCTAAATAGAGACAAAAGATGGTGTTGGAGATAAAGCTACTTTTTTTCTTCCAGAATAAGCATGGTGATGGTTGACCGAACCTCTTTTAGGCTCCGCACCTTCCAAGTGACGATATCTTTGAGTTTGTCCATGCTGTCTGCTTTAACTTTAGCCACTACATCGTAGACGCCGTAAACAGGATATATCTCCTCAACAGAATCAAGTTTCTCCAAAGTCTCTACGACGCTCTCCATGTATTTCGGTTCGGTGTTGATTAGCACATAAGCCATAGGCATACAATCTTCCCCACACCTAATGCGTCTAGATATCCTAAATAATGTTTCTTTTTTGGCATGTCCTCAGGTTTTGCAGCTTTCTTCAATGCTCTACTGGAAGCGAACAAGCACGATGTAACTGGTTCAGTCTTTCATGTAATCAAGCATTCTTTTTTGTATGCCCCCATCCTTCAGCCCCATAACAAACTCTATCACATCGTTAGGTTCCTTAAACCGCAATTTGACGAGGCTCTGGAAGCCCCAATCTGAACATTTAATGCGGGAGATGATGGATGCGGCACTCACAGACTTGCCGAAATCTTCGGTGAGATTGTATGTGGCTAGAAAAGCTCCACACCAAACGTCTCCAGCGCCTGTAGTGTCAACAACCTTGTCCGGCGACAGATTCAAGGCGGGAACCATCTGCATGTCACCGTTTTCTTCGCTGATTATAGCCCCAAAGTTTCCCAAGGTGACAATCAGCCTTTTAGCTTTCAGAAGTCTAACGGCAACAGAAATAGAGTCAGTCTGAGCTAACGCCTTAGCTTCTGTGTCGCTTAAAATGAAAAAGTCCGCCTTCAAAGCAATATCCTTTAGGATTCTCCTGTTTCTCCGCCCCTCTTTGACATAATCTATCCACGTGTTAACCGAAACTTTGGTCTCCGGAGACTTCTGCTTAATCTTATCTAATATTCGGGCAACTTTCGAGGGGCGCATCGGCGAAATGTGAAATATGCTCTTGTGCCTAAGCCACCGGTCCGAGATTCTGCGGGACGTTATTCTGGAGCCAGCGCCATGATCGGCTTTGAGGTAATGGGCTTCCCAGCGCCGGTCATACCTGATGTGAAACATTGTGGAGGGCGCGTCATAGATTTTCACGTCCCTGTAAGGCAACATAGCTAGAACATCAAGGAATTGGTTGTCTTTTCCAGTGGCAGAAATCAAAGCTACGTTTGGTGACAGTGTCCTAGCCGCCATCGCCGCATATAACGCTGCTCCTCCCGGCTGAACCCGAATGCCATTGACGTTCTCGACTTTGTCAACAGAGATGTGACCAACAAACACCAGCCTTCGCGCTAACAGCCTGTTCCTCCCACCCTAAACATCCCTCAAGATTCTGTTTCTATCCACACAAATAGTTAACTTCGATTTGAATAATCTTGCCCTCCTACCCAAAAAGAAACAGAGCAGAGAACAAAGCGAAACAAAATAGCTCCCTCTTAAAACAAGTTTTTTGTTGATTCCTTCCTAGCTTCGTTTGGAATACACATACACACCTATTGCAGCTGCGATTATCACCAAAATAACCACAGATATGACCAAAAACCAAGGAAATGTTGAGTCAGAAGATGGGGAACCCCAAGCACTGAGAACCCCATTACCCACCACATAGACTACACCATCAGCCACCACAGGAGAACCAGCACTACCACTGGCACTAACAGGGGAAAAGACACCTGCTGCAGAACACCAAATTTCAACGCCAGAAGAGGCATTCAGACAATAAACATTACCATCATATGACCCAGCAAAGACGCAGCCTCCAGCCACTGAAGGCGGAGCGTAAACCTCTGCACTAGTCGAAAAATTCCAGATTTTCCCGCCCGTTAACGCATCCAAACAAAAAACATCAAAATCTGAAGACCCCACATATACGCAACCATAAGCCACGGCAGGATCTGAAACTGTATTTCCCCAATGATATCCGTGGGACGGACCAGCATTGTTGTACCATGTTGTGTAATTCCAAATCTTGGCTCCACTGGAGGCATTAAGGCAATACGCGTTACCATCCCTAGAACCAAAATAGATGAATCCGTCAACAGCCACAGGAGAACCAACTGCGTCTCCCACTGTAAAATTCCAAACACACACACCTGAAGCGGCATTGAGACAGAAAACACCTCCGTTGAGGTTAGTAGCGAAAACATAGCCCTCCGAAATGGCGGGTGACAAACTATCAGCCTTAGCGCCTGTTGGAAAACGCCATATCTTCTCGCCACTTGCGGCGTCAAGGCAATACACCTCACCCGTCCTGGACTCGACGTATACTCGACCATCAGCAAAGTTCACCGGCGAATTCACTGAAACACCAACCGAGTGATTCCACACCTGAGCGCCACCTGAAGAGTCAATGCAGTAGATGTATCCATCCCCTGAACCCACATATACTCGACCATCAATAACAGCGGGAGAGAATTGGGTTTCACCTCCAGTAGCAAAGCTCCAAACTTTTGTTCCAGTAGAACCCTCAAAACAATAGATGTTGTTATCTATAGAACCCACATACACAAGCCCGTTAGCAACAACAGGAAAGGCAGGAGCAGACAAAGCACTAACGTCAACAGTGTAATTCCACCGTTGCACTACCGAGGACGTTGGCGCCGTACCACTCGAAAAACCACTGTTAAATGCGTCATGCCGAAAAAGCGGCCAATCATTCACAGAAGATGCAGCGTAAGAAGCAAATTGGGAAGAAAATACAAACAATAAAGCTAGAAAAATCAAGGTAAGAACAACTAGAGTTTGGCTAATCTTTCTCAATGGTTTAACTCCACAAAATCATCTAAAAAACAAGTTAATTAACAGTTTCGTCTATTCTCGCAAAACAAATGGTTCGTGGGTTGGTCTCCACTTTGGATATAAATGAAATATAAACTAAAACTCAAATTAGGAAAGATAACTTTTATCAACCCAGCCACATTGTTAGCTTTATATTCAAAGAGTGAAGTGAAAAGTGAGTTCTAAACGAACATCTCTCCAACGATTCAGATTAAAACGGGATTTAGAGCGGTTAGCCTCTAAAGAGGGCAGGGGAACCGAACTTGTCTCACTGTATGTGCCGCCTGGTCGCCAAATCAGCGACGTAGTCACTATGCTCAACGACGAATACGGAACGGCATCAAACATCAAATCTAACACAACCAGAAAGAACGTTCAGGACGCCATAACAAAAGTCACGCAGCGAATGAAAATGTTCAAGAAGGTGCCAGAAAATGGGCTGGTGCTCTTCTGCGGAGCAATCCCCCAAAATGGTCCTGGAAGCGAAAAAATTGAACTGTACATAATATCTCCTCCAGAACCGATCCAAATCTATCTGTATCGTTGCGATGCGAGATTCCACACTGAGCACCTGCAGGAGTTCTTGAAAGAAAAAGAAACATTTGGAATCATCGTTTTGGATGCCTCAAGCGCAGCTTTTGCTACGATTCAAGGAAAACGTCTCGACATAGTGAAACAGATTACCTCGGGGATTCCCGGAAAGTTCAGGGCAGGAGGGCAATCTGCCAGAAGATTTGATCGACAAAGAGAGGCAAAGATGCAGGAGTACTTCAATCGGGTGGGAGAATACGCCAGCGAAATATTTCTTCCAATCGAAAACCTGAAGAGCATACTTTTAGGTGGACCTGGACCCACAAAAGATGATTTTGAGAAGGGAAACTATCTTCATTATACGCTGAAGGAGAAGATTGCAGCCACAATCGACACCTCCTATGTGGATGAGCAGGGAGCAGAGGAGGTCGTTGAGAAGTCTGAGGATATTCTGCGGCGGATACGCTATGTTGAAGAAAAGAAAATTATGCAAAAGTTTCTGCGTGAGATTGGTCAGGACACGGGCTTAGCCACGTATGGCGAAGACGAAGTGCGGAAATATTTGAACAACGGAATTGTTGCCACTCTTCTGCTTTCCGAAGACCTTGAGAATATTAGGGTTACAGTGAAATGCAGTAACTGCGGCTACACAAAAGAAGAGACCTTGAAGAGGCATGAAGTTGCGGAGTTTGAGCAGGACATATCTGGTAAAGGTTGCCCAAAGTGTAATGTCCCGACACTTGCAGTGGAGGAAACCAAGGAGCTTATCGACGAGTTGGCTGAGCATGCTGAGTTGACTGGAACAGATGTTGAAGTTTTGTCCGGTGAAACTGAGGAGGGGCAGATGCTCAAGAAGTCTTTTGGCGGAGTGGCTGCGATTCTCCGCTACAAAGCCGCAGCCTAATACTCAGCATCAAAATAAACGTTCTTGAATCCTTGAACTTCTCGTCCTTTTCCTTTAGCAGATTGGACATCAAATTCTTTTACTTTGAGGGTCCCAGAGATATCTTCCTTTGCACTGCGCAGAATCTCCACAATTTTTGGGTCTCCTGAGCGTAAGGTTAGCTTGGTGATTGGCGCATTCAGTGGCTTCTGGTTTTCTGCCTTGTCTCTGCGGATTTCTCCCATAACGGCGACGATGAGGTCGCCGCTTTTTTCGGTTTCAGGGTCAATAAACTCTCTTTGTGTAGCTGGCCATTGCGTAACATGTATGCTCTCATGTTTCTTGTCGTCAGCATACATGATTTGGTATAATTCCTCGGTTATGTGGGGAGAAACGGGGGCAAGAAGCTGGAGTATCCTGTAAATTGCGGTGTATATTGTGTACTGGGCAGCTTCCCGTTTTTCTGCGCCATAGGTTTCAGGCTGGTAGAGCCTATGTTTCACTGCTTCGACGTAGTTATCACAGAAGCTATGCCACGTGAATTGCCGTATTTCGTTAGTAGCCACGTTGAATTGGCAATCTTCCAGAGCCTCGGTTACTTTCAGGGTGACCTGCTCCAGCTTGCTTAGGAGCCAGCGGTCTACGAGTTCCAGTTTAGGCGGTTTACTGTTCGGGTTATAGTCTTCTAGGTGCATTGCTGCGAAGCGGGAGACGTTCCAGAGTTTTCTGAGATATCTCCACGAGTATTCCACGTCTTCCCATCTGAAGGGAATGTCTGATCCGGTGGCGCCTCCGCCTGCAGCCCATTGTCTTGGTGCATCGGCGCCGTATTTTTGGAATACGTCTGGGGTGGCTACGAAGTTGCCTAGGGATTTGCTCATTTTTCTGCCGTCTGTTCCCAGGACCATGCCGTTGATGAGGACGCTTTTGTAGGGTTTCTGGTCGAAGAGGGCGAGGCTGCGGACCATAAGGTAGTATGCCCATGTGCGGATGATGTCGTAGCCGGATGGATGCACATCAGCGGGATACAGTTTGCGCCACTCTTTGTTGTCTGGCCATCCTGCGTGCACGGCACAGGTTATGGAGGAGTCGAACCATGTGTCCAGCACGTCTGTTTCTGGAACAAATTCTGTGGAGCCGCATTTTGGGCAGCGGTCAATTTTGGGGGGTTCAGTTCTTGGGTCAATCGGAACCCAGTCTGGCTCCGCGAGGATGATTTCTCCGCATTGTTTGCAGTACCATATGGGGATTGGGGTGGCGAAGATTCTTTGTCGGGAGATTACCCAGTCCCAGTCCAAGCTGTTCGCCCAGTCTATCATGCGCTTCTTCATGTAGTCCGGGTACCATGTGACTTCTAGAGTGCTCTTTTTGACCTGCTCCGTGAAGATGCGGGTTTTCATGAACCACTGTTCATGCTCCAGAATTTCTATGGGGTTTTTGCATCTCCAGCAGGTTCCCACTTCCTGACTGAGCGGTTCCGTTTTTTCCAGCAGCCCCTGTTTTTCTAGGTCTGCGACTACGGCTTTTTTTGCTTCTTTGACGGTTAGTCCAGCGTATTTTCCGGCGTTTTTGTTCATTTTTCCTTTCTCGTCTATGAGGATTATTGAGGGCATGTGGTGTGTGGCTACGGCGTTTACGTCTGCCTTGTCGCCGTATGTGCAAATCATGACCACGCCTGTTCCGAATTCGGGGTCAACAAGCGGGTCTGCGATGATTTTGACGTTTCTGTCTGCTATTGGAACCCACAGGTTTTTGCCTATGTATCGTTTGTAGCGTTGGTCGTCTGGGTTGACGGCTACTGTTACGCAGGCGGGCAGCAGTTCAGGTCTGGTGGTGGCTATCTGCAGATGGTTGCCGTCTTCCAGCTTGAATTTGATGTAGTGGATGGTGCCCTGTTTGGTTTCATGTTCGACTTCTGCGTCTGCTATTGCTGTTTCGCAGCGTGTGCACCAGCTTATGGGGTGTGTTCCCTTGTAGATTAAGCCCTTTTTGTGGAGCTGAACGAAGGATAGTTGGGTGCGTTTCCAGTAGTCTGGGTCCATGGTTCTGTATTCTGTGGTCCAGTCTACGGAGCAGCCGAGGCGGATGACGGCTGTTTTCATTACGTCTACGTATTTGCTTATGAGCTGTTTGCAGAGTTTGATGAATTCTGCTGGGGGCAGGTCGGTTTTTTTGATGTTGTAAGTTTCTTCGGCTTTGACTTCTGTGGGGAGTCCGTGGCAGTCCCAGCCCTGTGGGAACAGAACATTGTAGCCGCGCATACGTTTGTAGCGGGCTAGGGCGTCTATGTAGGTCCAGTTGAGGACGTTTCCCATGTGAAAGTCGCCTGAAGGGTATGGGGGAGGAGTGTCAATAGTGAAGGAAGGACGAGAGTCATCTGTTCGGTTGAACCTGTAGATGCCCATCTCTTCCCAGTTCCGCTGCCACTTCTCCTCAATCTCGAGCAAATCGAATTTTTTGGGGAAAGACTTCATCAGCCAGCCTCTACGATACTGTTTTATCGTAAAATTAACGGGGAAGTAATTTAGCTTTTAGGTAAACTATAGACGGTTTAGACTGAGTTTTCAGGTAGGTTTTATTGAAACAGCATTGTCTTAAGTATTATTATGACAGTTTGTTGAAAAATGTTAAACCATCCTTTAACTTTGTTTCAACGTTTTTTTCTATCTCGTCTTTGTTTATACCACATATTTTGATGTTCTCAATAATACTCAATTCGGGAGAATCCGTCGTTAAAAATTCGTCAATTACTTCTTTAGCAGTGTAATCATCATTATAATAGTAGCTAGTTCCACCTAGGTCTACAATAGTTCCCTTTTTTATACAACTCTCTAAATGTCTTGATAATGTTTCTAAGTTGTTTTTCTTTGTAATAACTGAACGTTTGAATCTTCGTTGGATACGTAAGGTGGGAACTCCGTTTTCGGAATATTCGTCGCCAAAAGGAAACATGCTCAAAAAGATGACTCCTTTTTTCATATATGAACCCAAATATAGTTCATATCCATATTCTATGTCGTGTCTTATTGCTGATTTCTTCTGAGGCATAAGATTAGTAAAAGTTTGTTTAAGACCGTCTAGTAAGTCATATGATTCTACGGCAATGCTCTCAGCAACCTCAGAGTATTTTTCAAAATAATCGGAGCGTTCTTCATTTCCAATAAAATCAGGAAAGAAATTACAAATCTTGTCTTTTGCAAAAACTTTTCTTTCTTCTAAAACTAGACTGCTCATAACAGGTTCTAGTATTTCATTACAAGATGATTTACTTACTAGTAGTAAACCAAGCCTGAGATTCTCACATTCTTTTTTGATGGCATTTTTATCTTCCTTAGTGATGCTTTTCCAAGAAGCATGTGGAAAGAAAACATAAACATAATCTGCAAATCTTTGAAGAGTGATTGCTTGACCTTTACATATATCAAAATTTCTTCCAGCAAAAGTGTTCTTTCCTTCAGCCATATAAAGTGTGAAGTTCTTACTCCGTGAATTTTTCAGACCAAAAACATCAGGTCTTATTGTTCCACCAAAGATATTCAAAGAAAAAGGTCTCGAGGTCTCTGACCCAACTTCATCACATGCCTTTTTTTCAGTTAGAAACCTTTCCACAACAGAGTAGAGATGCTTTTCATAAAGAAACTCTTCATCTTGGTCAACTTTGCTTGGCATATTATTATGTCCTCAAATTCTTTAAGATTGCTTCAAAGTCATATAAAATTTGTTAAGCATTAATATTGACTAAATTTGTGATTTGATTATTGAATAAAAACAAAAAATTATTTTTGTCGATTCTTGAGAAAAAAGAGGGGATTTTGAACCATCACCATGTGATACATTAAATTAGCTTTTAGGTAACACAATATTGTTGCTGCTCAGTTTTTCAGAAAAAATATTGTTTTCAACATAGCACTGCTATTAGTCTCCTAATATGCCCATTCTTAGAGGGCACTTTTCAGAGGCATAAATACGTTACATCATGAGAGAATGCTATTCTTTGTGCTTAAGAGCAGAGGTGAATTAGAACGTTTGATTTGGGTGTATTATGAAAGGTCTAGAAAACGAAAGTATTTTACGGATTACCAAATCAAAGATATATTGATAGGCTGTGTCTTGTTGCTGCTTCACCAGAAGTTCTGCCTCCACCTAAAGCGGCTTCAGCTAATATGTCCAAAGGATAGAATGAGATGAAGAAAAAAGCGATTGGCTACTTAATCTTAACAGTGCTGATTCTTGCCTCAGCTTTTTTCAACGTCACCTTATCCACAACCATCGAATCCATTGGCGCTTCTGAAGTTTTGGCGAGTCCGTCAGAAACAGATGACTGGCCTATGTTCCACCATGACACGGCAAACACAGGCAACTCACGGTCAGCAGCGCCGAAGACAAACCAGACATTGTGGAAGTTCAACACTGGCGGTCCCGTGGATTCTCCCGTTGTCTCCGGCGGCGTAGTTTACTTCGGCTCGTTGGACGACAACGTTTACGCCTTAAACGCGTCAACAGGCGACTACATATGGAGCTACACAACAGACGGAAACGTCCTGTCCCCCGCCGCAGTTGCAGAGGGCATGGTCTATGTAGGCTCGGAGGACTTCAACGTCTATGCTTTGAACGCTTCTACTGGCGCTTATGTGTGGAGTTACAAAACAGGATACTTTGTAGACTCCGCAATCGCTTATTCTGAGGGCGTAATCTATGTGGCTTCGGAGGACTTCAACGTCTACGCCCTGAACGCCACAACAGGCGCATACATTTGGAGCTATGCGACAGGCGACCAAATCATGATATCCTCGCCCATAGTCGCCTACGGCATGGTCTACATAGGCTCAGTCGACAACAAAGTTTACGCTTTGAATGCTACGACAGGCACATACGTATGGAGCTACACGACAGGCGACGATGTGGTTTCTACAGCCGCGGTTGCAGACGGCAAAGTCTACATTGGCTCGAACGACAACAACATCTACGCATTAGACGCTGCAACGGGCGACGTGGTGTGGAACTACACAACCGATGGGGCAATATTTTCCGGACCTGCTGCCCATCACGACATTATATATGTTGGCTCAGTTGACGGACGAGTCTACGCCCTAGACGCCTCTACAGGAGCACACGTCTGGAACTACACGACTGGCGGCGCCGTAGCCTCATCCCCAGCAGTCAACAACGACATAGTTTATGTGGGCTCATATGACAACAACATCTACGCCTTGAATGCCACAACAGGCGAATACATATGGAGCTATGAAACTGGAGAAATGGTAATCTCTCTGCCCGCCGTCTCCGAAGACATAGTTTACGTGGGTGCATGGGATGGACGACTGTATGCGTTAGACGCTTCTACTGGCGCACACAGGTGGGAGTATGTAACAGGCGGCGTGGTGGATTCTTCTCCCGCCGTAGCAGACGGAAAAGTCTACATAGGCTCTTTCGACGGGAACGTGTACGCTTTAAGCGCCGCCACAGGCACCGTTCCGTTGGATGAATTCTCCAGCGAGGTCATATGGAGCTACAAAACTGGTGACATGGTTATGCTGTCCTCGCCAGCCGTGGTTAACGGTGTGGTGTACGTTGGCTCGTATGACTATAATGTCTACGCCTTGAACGCCTCTACCGGCGCACACATATGGAATTACACAACAGGCTTCGCCGTGGTTTCTTCGCCAGCTGTTGTTGACGGCGTGATTTACATTGGCTCAGAAGACAATAAGGTCTATGCTCTGAACGCCACAACGGGCAAGCTAATATGGGACTACACAACAGGCAACCAGATTCACTTGTCTTCTCCCGCGGTCGCCTACGGCTTGGTCTACGTGGGCTCAACCGACCGAAATGTCTACGCCTTGAACGCTTCTGACGGATCTCTGGTTTGGAAATACCCCACCGGAGATGTGGTGATTTCTTCTCCCGCCGTAGCAGACGGCACAGTGTACATAGGCTCTTTCGACGGGAACGTCTACGCTTTGAATGCCTCTAGCGGGGCACATATCTGGAATTACACGACTGGCGGTGCAGTAGCCTCCTCCCCAGCAGTAGCTGAAGGCATAGTTTACGTGGGCTCATATGACAACAACATCTACGCCTTGGAAGCTGCAAGGGGCACGGTGGTTTGGAATTACACGACTGGCGGCGCAGTGGCTTCTTCACCAGCTGTGGCTGACAACACCGTTTTCGTGGGTTCATACGACAAGAAGATGTACGCCTTAAACGCGTCAACAGGTGCTTATTTATGGAGTTATGTAACCCTTGATAAGGTAGTTTCTTCCCCCGCCGTCGCAGAGGGGGCAATCTACTTTGGCTCCTATGATCACCTAGTCTACGCTATCGGCAATTATTCATCTAGCCCACAAACCTGCGAAGTGTCATTTACTGCTTCAGGTTTGCCTCGAGGAACAGGATGGACAGTAACCTTCGATGGTCAAACGAAGAGCTCCACCTCAGACACGATAGTGTTTAACGTACCAAACGGCGTCTACTCCTTCTCGGTCACTTCGCCCCATGATTACATCGCTTATCCGTCGTCTGGGACCG
>Ga0307434_1001026_pt1 | contig 16055 bp, 9 predicted proteins | sample SalMarWE160220MG_FD_202156 | JGI IMG/M metagenome (GOLD analysis project Ga0307434, IMG submission 202156) | Salt marsh sediment microbial communities from the Plum Island Ecosystem LTER, Massachusetts, United States - WE1603-220 | ecosystem: Environmental > Aquatic > Marine > Intertidal zone >... | reverse complement strand
CTGGCGGCTGCCAGGCCGCTGGTATCGGCATGGTGTCTCCTGTTGGCGGTTGGGGCAGCGGTCTTCGGCCTCGAGCGGCTGAAGCATTACGTTTATGCCCTGCCCGAGTACAGCCCCCCAGTCAAACCGGAACTCGAGGTCCCGCCGGAGGCGGACTGGGTGGATCGTGAAGGCTGGCGGCCGCGAATCCTGTCCGCGATCCAATTGCCGCAGGGTCAGGCGGAGATCGGCGAGCCGTTACTCCAGGCAGTGGCCGACCGGATGATGCGCAGCGGGTGGGTCTCGCGGGTAAACCGCGTCACCCAGGAGATGGACGGAACGGTCCGGATCGCCTGCGACTATCGCCGTCCGGTGGCGATGATACTCAAGGACGGCGTGTATATCCCGGTTGACAAGGACGGTTGCCGCTTGCCGGAGGTCTATACCCGGGTGAGTGACTCCGGCTGGATACAGATCGTGGGGGTGGGGGCCGACTCGCCGACGCCGGAGGTTGGCGAGCGGTTCACGGACGACGATGCGACGGCGGGGATTCAGCTCGCGTCTCTGATGTTCCGGCAGAAGTTTGCCTCGAAGATCGGCGCCATAGACGTTAGAAACTTCGGCGGCCGACGGGACAGGCACGAGGGGCACATCCTGGTCTGGCCACGCAGGGGCCAGCCGATCGTCTGGGGCTCCGCCCCGGGTCAGGAGTTCGAGGAGACGATCGTTCAAGACAAGCTTCGCATGTTGGCAAAGCATTTTGAATCGGGCTCGCCGCAGGTACGGATCGACGTGAGCGTTTATCCGAACGCCTGGATCGAACGAACCGGGCACGTGGTGCGTACCGCAGATGGGTCGGCCCATCGGGATCGATGAGCGAATTGCCTCCGGGGGCGACTGAGTGTTAGACTGGACAATCTGGCATGGGGCCCGTTGAGATGGGCTGAGGTGCTGGATGGTCGGCGCCAAGGAAGTTGTCGATCTGGTGAGCGGCGCGGCGGCTCTCGTCCGCGACCATGCACTCCCGTCGGGGTATTGGCCTGATCCCACGACGGTAGCCGCAGTGGCGGTCGTGGCCGGTGCGGTGCTGGCATTGTGGGGCGGGCGCCTGTTACGCGCGTTCTACGTGTTGGCGTTCATGGCCGCTGGGGCGGCGGCGGGGGTGAGGCTCGCCCGGGTCGCGGGGGTTGACGACCTGATCGGATTGGTACTCGGGGGCGGCCTGGCAGGGCTGACCGGGTACCTGTTCTATCGCTGGTGGGTCGGGATGACGGCGGGCATTTGCGCCATGTTGGTGGTGGTGGCGGTGGCTGGCGCCCGGAACCTGCCGGTGATCCAGTCCCAGCTCCAGGCGTTCACCGATCACCGCCTCGGGGTGGGCACCGGCCGGTATGTACCGGGACTGCCCGAGCTCCAGGCAAATCGGGGCGAGCCCGTTCCGGCTTACCTCGCCGAGTTCGGTGCTTATTACTGGGACACGCAGCGCGAGGCAGTATACCGCATCGCGTTCATCCTGGGACTGACCGGCTTAATCGGGCTGGGGATGGGTCTTATTTTGCCGCGGTTCACAACGATTCTCGTGACGTCGCTAATCGGGGTATTGGGTCTGGCGCTCGGCACCGGGCTGCTGATCTCCACCTATCGGCCGGGATGGTGGGCGGTTATCCTGGGCCGGGTTGCCTGGTTCCTGGCGGGGCTGGGTGTTGTCCTGATCGTGTCCCTGGCCTACCAGGCCCGGCACGGTCGGCCGGTGTCAGCACCTCCGGCGGCGCCGGCAGCTCCCGCAATGTAAGAACGAAGGCAGGGGGGCACCGGGCCCTTCTTATGGGGTGAACAGGAGGTCCCGGGGGCGCTCTGCAGCAGGCAGGTGTGAAACGATGGGGCCTTTCGGTCTTCCGACAATGATCGACCTGGTCAGCACCATGGAGAGGCAGGAACTGGTCCTCGGGCTGTTCCTGCTCGGGGTGGGCCTGGTCTTCATGCTGATTGGCGTTCGCATCTTTACCGTCCTGGTGGCGGTCAGTTTCGGCGTCCTCGGATTCGGGCTCGGGCAGATGCTGCCAGTTTCCGAACTGCTGCGGTGGGTCTGCGGCTTTCTCGGAGCGGTGGGTCTGGCGGTGGCCAGCACGTTTGTCGTGAAGCTGTCGGTGGCGGTGCTGGCCGGGGGCTGGTCGGGATACGTGGTCGCCCTGTTGGCCGCCCGGTTCGGGCTGGGCGAGCAGACGGCCCTGATCCTGGGCGGGCTGGCTCTGGTCGCAGCGGCGTCGCTCACGTTCGTCATGTACGCGCAGATCATTGCTTTCGTCACCAGCCTTCAAGGGGCGTTGCTTTTCCTGGGCGGGTTGGTGGTCATCCTCAGCCACAGCCCTTCCTTCTGGAACTATCTTCGCGGCATGCTTATCGACAACCCGATATTCGGTCCTTTCCTCGTACTTGCGGGGACGGTCACGGGGTTCTACTTCCAGTTGGCCGAAGTCCGCCGGAAGGACACCGGTACGAGCGGCTGACCTCCCGGCAGATGACCGGGTATCCAAGCCCCGAGCCGGCTGTAAGGTGCGGGTTCGTTCCTGCCACGCGAAAGGAGAATGTCATGAGAACCGCGGGTGCAGTGGTGTTGGGACTGGTGTTGGCGATCCCGGCGTACGGGGCGCAGAAGATCAAGATCATGCCGGTCCAGTTGGTCGAAACACGGGCAAAGCAATTCAAGAAGAAGGTGAAGTTCCCTTCTACGAGCGAGTTGAAGCTGACCATCCACGTGGAAGGCGACCAGGTCAACGATGCGACCAGCTACGGGAAGATCAAGTTCGACGAGGCGGCAGACGATGCGGGGACCGACCTGAAGCCCAAGAAAGCCAAGGGGATGTCCTCTTTCGGCGGCAGCGACGACGAGTTCAAGCCCCTGCGGAGCGGCATGATGGGGATGCGCCAGGAGGAGGACGAGAAGGGATTCCGGCTTGAGCTGTCGCTGGGTCTGCCCTCGCGAAAGGCGATCCTGATCAGCCGGCTCAAGGGCGAGTTCCAGGTCCTGGCCGGCGGGACAGAGAAGACCGTCACGATCAAGAAGCCAAAGAATCTGATCGGCAAGAAGGTCGAGGACCCGGTGCTCGAGGCAGCCGGCCTGGAGGCCCGGATCCTTGATCCGAAGAAGAAAAAGGGCGGGTGGTTCAGTATGGGCGGTGAGAACTCGCTGTCGATCGAGCTCAAGGGTGATCTGAAAGCAGTGCAGAAAATGGACGTCATCGATGCCAAGGGCAAGAGCCTGACGTCGGGGCACATGTCCATGGGCGACCACAAGAAGAAGACCTACTCCTACGACCTCGACAAACCGCTCGACGACACGACGACATTGAAGATCGAGCTGCTCGTCGGACTGAAGACGATCACGGTGCCGCTTGATCTCAAGGACCTCGAGTTGCCGTAGGCGAAGACGGGCACAGCCCACCCTACGATCACGACTTGGATATCATTCGGAGGCGGGCCGGGTAGCCGGCGGCGGGAGGGTGAGCGTGATCTCGCGGCCCATGGCGGGGATGTGGACGGTGATGGTGTCGGACCGGCGGGGCTTGGCGTCGCGGTAGCGGTAGGTGACGAGGTTGACGTTCCGCCAGGCCGGGTCGTCGCCGGCGAGCGGGAGGCGGTGGACGAGTTCGAACCGGGGGTTGCCGCGGACCGTCTCGCGGAGCATGATGCGCGGGGGCACGTCCCACGATCGGTCGGTGGTTACCGGCAGGCGGTCCTCCATCACGATATAGCGGATGCCGTAGCGGTCGAGCCACCCGTAGAGTTCGTCCGGGGTCGAGACGTGCGCCTGGTAGTCGTAGCGGGTTCGGGCTGCCCGGGAATAGAGGAATTTGCTGGCCCGCATGGGGATAATGCGGCTACGGGCCTCGGGGCTGGTGCGAACGTCGAAGATGAACTGCCCGTCGCGGACGGCATCGACGAGCACCAGGTCGGCGTCGCCCAGTTGAACGAGGACGTCCACCGTGGGTTTGAGGGTAGGGAGCCGGCGAGCGGGCATGCCGAGGGCCTCAAACACCTGGATGCAGCAGAGGACGAGCAGCACCGCTGAGCCGATGCCGACCCGTCGCCGCCCGTCGAGCCGGGCCACCCCGCCCGCGGCGAGCATCGCGATGGCCGGTACGGCAAAGAAGAAGTAGCGCTCCTCCTTGGCGGCAAAAACCGAGCAGATCACATACCACAAGAAGAACCATACCGCCGGCAGCATCAGCGAGCCTTGTGGGATGTGTTGATTGGCAGTGTCGGCTTGCGGGGATGCGGGCGGGACGTTCGGCTCCTGAGCGCCGCCTCGCAGGACGGTTCTTAGGAGCCGGAGGTAGTTCCTCAAGTACGCGGCAAGGATGACAGTGATAGCCAGGGCCGCCCCGATCGCCATGGGCCAGCCGATGATGGTGGATAGCCGCCCGGAAGCGAGATACCACGTCCAGGCCTGGCTGTGCAGGACATGGCGCAGTGCTGGCGACCCGAACAGGAGATGGGGGGCCAGCGCGTTGTAGCCGCCGGTGGCGAGGCCATAACCGGCGATCAGCAGGAGGGCGGCGGCCATGGGTATCAGAAACGATCGCTTCAGCAGCTTGGGCCAATGGTAGTCCCACCAAGCGTGGAGCATAATGAGAACCAGGGCGAAGACGGCTGTCTGCTTGGTCAGGTAGGCTGCCGAACACCCCAGCGCGGTCAGGATGCCGGTGGTCCAGCCGGCCCGCTTGAGGTAGCGGCAATACCCGAGAAGGGCCAGCACGACGAAGAACGTCGCGGGCCATTCCAGCATCAGTTGCCGGGCCCAGATGACGCCCGCGGGTGAGGCGATCGACAAGACGGCGGCGGCGATGCCGGCCGTGATCCCGAACAGGTCGCGGGCCAGCAGGTAGATGAGCCAGACGGCACCGACCACGAAGATCAGAACGGTGAGCCGGGCTGCCCACACGCTGACGCCGAGCAGCAGGAAGACGACCGCCTCCACCGCGGCAAACAACGGCGGATAGTAGACAACCAGGCCCAGGCATTGATGCCGGAGGTAGTACTGCTCCGCCCATGATCTGAGTGAACCTTCGGGGCGCTCCTGGACGAGATCGTGGAGGAACACGCCGTCCATGGCGTGGAGCGGGGCATCAGACCATGAGAAGCCCCCGACCGCCAGGTCGCGGGCCCCGATGACCAGGGAAAACGCGCTCAGGCCGGCGAGGACCCCTACGTTGAGCCATTTCCGATGGCGAAATGTGGTACGAGAATCGGTCGCGTCGTTTCCAGGTGTTTTGCCTGGTATGGCGACCGCTTCGCCGGGCATAGTGGTCTTGGGCTGACGGGTCATTTTTCGGGGAAAGCAATGTCAATGGCCTGGAGTTCGACGGAGGTCCGGCCATTGAAAGTGTTGAGGATCGGCTGGAACGCGAGGCGGCATCGGCGGTGGTCGAGCAGAGGCTGCAACTGGTCCTCCTGGTTGAAGGCGATGACTCTGCGACGGTTTCGGCCATCGGTCAGGCTGAACTGGAGATGCCCGCCGGTTTTCCCGACCACGCGGGGTTCCCCGTCGAGCTGGAGCAGGTTGGATGCGAATCGTGGTTTCGGGTTGCCGGTTCCGAAGGGCGCGAGCTGCTGAAGCTGACGGACGAAAGGCTCGGTCAATTCGTGGAGTTCGACCTCGGCATCGAGCCGAACCGCCGGAGCGAGGTCCTTGCCGGTCAGTCGTTGATTGGCGCGGGCGATAAAGGCCTCGGTGAAGGGCTCGACGTTTTCGGACTTGATGCGGAGCCCGGCGGCCATGGCGTGCCCGCCGTAAGCCTCGAGGTATTCGGCACAGTCGGCCAACGCCCGATGCAGCTCGAAATGCGGGATGCTGCGGGCGGAGCCCTGGCCCTGGCCGTTCTCGATCGCGATCATGACGGTCGGCCGGCCGAACCGATCCACGATCCGTGAGGCCACGATGCCGATGACGCCGGCGTGCCAGCCCTCGCCGGCGAGCACGATCGCCCGCCGGGCGTCCGAGGCCAGATTGTGGGCTTCGATCTGCTCGCACGCCTCCTTGAAGATGCGTCGTTCGACGGCCTGTCGCCCGCGGTTGTGCTCCTCCAGGTAGATCGCAATCTCCTTGGCCCGGGCTTCATCGGCGCTGGTGAGCAGTTCGGCGGCGAGCTGGGCGTGCCCCATTCTGCCGGCGGCATTGAGCCGCGGGGCCAGCCAGAACCCGACATGCTCGCTGTTGATCTTCTGGTCAGCCAGGCGGGCCGACTCGATCAGTGCCCTCAGACCGGTCAGTCTCGATTCGGTCAGGCCCAGCAGCCCGAATCGCGCCAGCACGCGGTTCTCCCCCGTCAGGGGCACCACGTCGGCAATGGTGCCCAGGGCGGCCAGCCCGGTCGCGTCGATCAGGAACTGCCGGAACTCGGGTGTGACTCGCTCGGACCGGGACATGGTGCGGGCGACGGCCCAGGCCAGCTTGAATGCGACGCCGGCACCGCAGAGATCAGGGTTCCGGTAGCCGGTGCCCACTTCCGGGTGGACGATCGCATCGGCTTCGGGCAGGGCGGTCCCCGGCGTGTGATGGTCGGTGATGATCAGCGTCAGGCCGATCTCGCGGGCGACGCGAGCTTCCTCGAGGGCGGTGATCCCGCAATCGACGGTAATCACGGTCTCCGCCCCTTCGCGGCGTAACTGGCGCAGGGCGTCGGCGTTGACGCCGTAACCCTCCTCGAGGCGGTGGGGGATGTAGAACGAAACCCCCGCACCGGCGAGCCTCAGCACGTGCCACATGATCGCCGTACCGGCAATGCCGTCCACGTCGTAGTCGCCGTAGATGACGATCGGCCGGTGCCGGCGGATTTTCTCGCTGATGATTGCCGCCGCTTCGACGGCGCCCGGCAACTGCTCGGGCGGGTGCAGTGTTTTCAGTTCGGGATTGAGGAACGCGCGGGCGGCGTCGGTTTCGGTGATCCCGCGGTTGCACAGCAGTTGGGCAATCAGAGGCGGCGTGCCGATCCGCCGGGCGGCGCCCGCACAGCCCGGCCAGGGTGGACTGATGATCCATTGCCTGGGCATCCCTGCCTGGCCCTCCGTTCAGTTCGCGCGGTGATTCGCTCGAAGTGATCGCGAGTATAAGCCCCGACCGCCGGGCTGACAAACTTCCGGGGGGCGTGCTGTCGCCCGGTGGGGTGGCCCACGACCTCACTGGTCAGGGTGCAACTGGCCGCCGCGGATACGTACGGAGTGCTCGTTAACCGGGACTCGCTCGGCGCCAACCGGGGCGCCCAATCACCAGTCGGCCCGTCGCATGCTTGCAACATCCATTGGCCCTTATCTCACCTGTCCTCCGGAATCACCCTCGCGGGAACATCCGGCCGGTAAGCCGCTCGTACGCCTCGATGTACTTGGCGCTGGTGTTGGCCACGACCTCGTCAGGCAGCCTCGGGCCGGGCGGTGTCTTGTCCCAGTCGAGGGTTTCGAGGTAATCGCGGACGTACTGCTTGTCGAAGGCGATCTGGTCCCGGCCGGGCTCGTAGTCGTCCGCGGGCCAGAAGCGGGACGAGTCGGGGGTGAGAATCTCGTCGATCAGGATCAGCTCGCCGCGGTCGGAGCCCCATTCGAACTTGGTGTCGGCCAGAATCAGCCCGCGCTGGCGGGCGTACTCCGCACCCTCGTGGTAAATGGAGATGCTCCGGTCGCGTACCGTACGCATCAGTTCTCTGCCCGTCAGCTCGCACGCCCGCTCGAACGAGATGTTCTCGTCGTGACCCTCAACGGCCTTGGTGGCCGGCGTGAAGATCGGCTCGGGAAGCTGATCGCTCTGCCGTAGGCCCGCGGGCAGCCTGATCCCACACACCGTCTGGTGGCGCTGGTACTCCTTCCACCCGCTGCCCGCCAGGTAGCCGCGAACCACGCACTCGATGGGAAGGACCTTGGTCTTGGCGACCCGCATCGATCGGCCGCGAAGCTGATCGAGGTAAGGCCCAAAACCTTTGGGGGCGCGGTCCTCCACGAGTTCGATCAGGTGATGCCGGACACCGCTGAACCGCCCGAACCAGAACGCACTGATCCGCGTCAGCACCTCGCCCTTATGTGGTATGCCGTTGGGCATCACCACGTCGAACGCGCTGATGCGGTCGGTGGCCACGATCAGCAACTCATCACCCAGATCGTAGATGTCGCGCACCTTGCCGCGCCGAACCGGGAAGCCCGGAATGTCCGTTTGCAGAACGACCTTCGCCTCAGACACGTGCAGTCTCCTGTCCAGTATCCTGCCTGGTATCGCAACCGCCCGTCACCGCGCCGCCATTATACGTGCTTTGCCGAAATGCGAAACGAATCCGGCAACACAGGCGATTCCGGGCCAGAAACCGCAATCCTGAATCAGACGCGATTGCCCTGTCCAAGTGCCGGCGAAGCTGCCCTCGCCGGCAAGACGAGGGGGCTACTTCCTGTGCAGGTTCCGGACACCTATACTACCAAGCCGCGGACCGCCCCGGCCGACTCGGAGTGCTCGGCATGCCGTTCAACCAATACGTGCCCCGGAAGATTCCCGAAGCGGACCAGGCGGCCTTGCGTAACCGCTCCCGGCGGGTGGACGTCAATCCGCACGACCGGGGGCGGGCCGGCTCGCCTGGGAGGGCGCGGTTGCCAACACTGTCGCGCAGGCACGGAGAGCCACGAGCGGTTCAGAGAGAACGATGCACAAGAGCTACACTTGGGAATACCGGCTCGATACGCCGCCTTACGACAAGATCGTAGAGGTGCTGGAAGCGTTCTTCGCGTCGTACCCCGGCGGCGACTACACTTGCGAGCTTCGCGAGCGATACAAGCTGCGGTTCCGCCGGGGGCAGTGGCGGAAGTCGCTGATGGGTCTGGGCGAACTCGTGCCCGATCGCCTGGTTAAGGGTCAGTTCAACCACTGGCCGATCATTCTCAGCGTGCTCGTTCGGCCATCACCGGAGACCTTCATTATCACCGTGCGCTATGAGTTGTACCTGCCCAAGTCTGTTCCCGCCCTGATTCCCGCGGTGCAGTCGTCGGTGGATCAACATGCTCTGCAAGAGCTGGCAGAGTTGGCGGCTTATCTGGCCGAGTGCATGGGCCTGGACAACCCCCCCGCGGTCGTGGCTCAATGAGTCACCGAGCACGCACAGGAAAACAAACGAGGACAAGCGAATGGAGAAGCCCGCTCGAAGGTGCGAAGGTGGCGAAGTGCAAAGGCCGGGAAATAGAGGCCAGCGCTGCATCCTTTCCACCATCGCCCGTTCTCAGGTTCTCACGTTCTCACCTTCTCACGTTTCCATCCTCGCGGCAACAACTCACAACCTGGGCGTAACGGGGCTGAGGCTCTTTTTGCATCTCGCTGCCGGGCACATATAATGACCATCACCAATATCCCCAGCGAGGCACGATGCCCGGCACACCGGTGGATCACCACCAGGCTGGTGGGTCGGACCACCCGTCGGTAGCCCAATACGAGGCGGGCGGGCCGGATCACAGGGCCAGTGAGCTGGCCCCATCGGGAAAGGAGGTCCGATGCGACGCATTGCCATAATCAATCAGAAGGGCGGAGTCGGTAAGACCACCACGGCGGTCAACGTGGGGGTGGCACTGGCTCGGGCGGGTCATCGGGTGCTGCTGATCGACCTTGACCCGCAGGCTCACCTGACGCTGCATCTGGGTCAGGACCCCGCCTCCGGGCGTGCGGGTGTCTACGAGATGCTGACCGGATCGGCCACGGTCGCCAAGGCCCGCCGCAGGGTCGGCCCTAACCTCTGGCTGGTGGGTTCGAGCATCGATCTGGTCGGGGCGGAAGTGGAACTGGTCAGTATCGTGGGCCGGGAGGTCATCCTCCGCGACTTGCTCGACCAGCACGTCGGTGCGGGTGCCAGCGGTCGCAGCCCGCGGTACGACTACGTGCTGATCGATTGCCCGCCCTCGCTGGGAGTGCTGACGCTCAACGGGTTGTGTGCGGCCGCCGAGGTGTTGATCCCGCTGCAGCCGCATTACCTCGCATTGCAGGGGATGGGAAAGTTGTTGGAAACCGTCTCCCTGGTCAGCAGACGGATCAATCCCTCGTTGCGGGTGACCGGTGTCGTGGTGTGCATGAACGAGGCGGGCACGAAGCTCGCGTCGGAGGTTATTGAGGACGTTCGCTCGTTTTTCTCCGCGGCCCGCGACACGGGCGTGCCATGGGCGTCGACGCGGGTCTTTGAAACGGCGATTCGCAGGAACATCAAGCTGGCTGAATCGCCGAGCCATGGCAAGAGCATCTTCGACTACGCCCCGGACAGCAACGGGGCGAAGGATTACGGGCAGCTCGCGCTTGAGATACACGACCCGGTGGCATTCGGTGCGCGGATGTCCGGTGTCACGTCGACGGGTGCGGTCGATTCGCCGATGCCTGCCGTCCATTCCTCACCCCACGCGGTGGTGAGTCGAACCGCATGAGGCCGCCGCCGCTACTGATCGTTCCCCGGTCGTCACCTTAATTGCCCGAACGCCCCGGCGAGTTTGCCGCATCGTCCAGCCCGCCGCGGATAGCCTTCGCGAGCGTCATCAGGGAGAAGGGCTTGCGAAGGAATCCGACCGCCCCGCGGGCCATCAGCGACTCGACCAATCCCCGGGATTCCAGACCGCTCGCCAGGAGCACCGGAATCCGCGGGCAGCGCTGCAGGATCTGCGTGAGCATGTCCATTCCGGAGCATTTCGGCATGTTCAGGTTCATCAGAACCAGATCGATATCCTCGGAGTTGGTGTCCAGGAACGCGAGCGCTTCGTCCGTATCGGTGTGCGGGACGACACAATAGCCGAGCGTGGAAAGGATCTGCTCCACGGTTCGCGTGACCGCTGAATCATCATCGATTACCAGGACCGTCTCGGACCCGTGCGGGGGCTCGATCGGCTGGGGTGCGGTTTCACGTGCAAGGACTCGTACTGCCTCCCGGGTGGTCGGCAACCAGACCGACATCGTCGTTCCGCCCCCCGGCATGCTCTCGGCCCGGATCTGGCCGTGGTGGCTGTGGACGATCCCCTGGGTGGCCGCCAGCCCCATCCCGCGCCCCGTGGGCTTGGTGGTGAAGAAAGGCTCGAACACGCGCTGAACCGTCTCCGCATCCATCCCGCAGCCCTGGTCCTTGACTTGCAGGCAGACGTAGCGGCCCTCGACCAGCTCCAGCTCCGCTGCCCGATCGGCGCCGACCGTCTCCTCCGTGCTGGACACCTCAATCGTACTGGGCGGTTGAGAAGCCTGGACGGCGTTCAGGCAGAGGTTCATCACCACCTGCTCGCCTTGGCTCGCATCGGCCATGATCAGGGGCAGGTCCTTGGGCAGACTCAGGACAAACTCGATCTGCGGGGGAGTCGTCCGTTCCAACAGCCGCAGCACAGACTTGATGAGCCGATTCAGGTCGGTGGGGGCGGGTTTCTGCAATCCGCCTTGGGCATACGCGAGCAACTGGCGGGTCAGGGCCGATCCGCGGTCGGCAGCGTTCATGATGTCGTTCAGCAAATCACGGATCTCTGCCGGCAGCGTGGCTCGCCGCTGAAGGACCGACGTGTTGCCCACGATCACCGCCAGCAGATTGTTGAAGTCGTGCGCGATCCCGCCCGCCAGCGTACCGATGCTCTCGAGCTTCTGCGATTGAAGAAGCTGCTGCTGAAGCCGATTCCGCTCGGTGACGTCCCGGGCGACGGCGATAACGAACTGTTTGTTGCCGTGCCTGCCCGCGGAAAGCGATACCTCCGCAGGAAATACATCTCCATTACTTCGCAAGCCGGACAGCTCGCTGGTGGTGTTGATTGCATTGTGAGGCTCGCCCGTGGCGAAATAACTTCTTACGTATTCCGTGTGTCGTTTCCTGTATTCTTCGGGCAGGAGGCAGTCCAATGGCTGGCCTATCATTTCCTTTCTCTTTCGCCCGAACATCTCTTCGGCGGCCGGATTGAACAACGTTACCAAGCCGTCCTGATCGATGGATACCATTGCCTCCTTGGTCGCATTGATGACCGTGCGCAACAGGGTTTCGCTGTCGCGCAGGGCTTCCTCCGCGTGCTTACGCTCGGTGATGTCCCGTGTGATCTCGACGGCGCCGATCACATTGCCCTCCTCGTCTCGAGCGGGGTAGCCTCGCACCAACCATACTCTCCCGTCGGGGCTGGTCTTTTCCCCTTGGTGGCTCTGACCGGTTTCAAGTACCTTGGCGACAGGGCAATCCACGCAGGGCTCGCTGCGTTGCTGCCAGATCTCGAAGCAATGGCGCCCCGCCAATTGCTCAGGGGAGCTGCCCACCGATTCACCTGCGGCCTGGTTCGCCCATATGACTCTGAGTTGCCGGTCTTGGTAGGTAACGAGTTCTGATACGCTGCCGAGGATGAGCGCCTTCTCACGTTCCGACTGCTTCAGCTCCTCTTCTGCGACCTTGCGCTCGGTGATGTTGCTGTCCGAGCCTCTGTACCCGAGAAGCTCTCCCTGCTCGTCGAGCATGGGAACTCCACTTGTCGAAAGCCACACGGTTTCGCCGTTCTTGTGTACGTTTCGGTTTACGAATCCATAAAAACGCCGTTTCCGATCAAATACCCCAAAGGCCAGCGTCTTGAGTTCCTCCCGGTTCTCAGGATGGAACAGGTCGAAGAAATGCTTCTTGCCGACAAGTTCCTCGGGTTTGTAGCCAAGTACGTCCTCCACGACCGGACTTGTGTAGGTGTATAGACCCTCGGTGTTCACTTCCCAGATCCATTCCTCCGCGTTTGCCACGACTTGCTGGAAGCGTTCTTCGGATTCCCGCAGCGCGTCCTCGACACGCTTGCGCTCCGTCTCGGCGCGTTCAAGCTCGCGGACGCGCGTGCGAAGGGCCTGGAGTTCGGCGAGCATCTCGGCGGAAGGTGGCTTGGAGTCGCCCATCGCTTTCTCCTGATTTTTTCGTGTTATGATGAAATCCATTGTATGAAATCACCGGCACAAGACAACTCGATTACAGGCCGGCGCCTTGGCGTCTTCGGCAGCGGCGCCGGGGATCGAGCCGCCCCCGGGCCCTGCGTGGAGCGGCCGCCCATTCGCGGGGAGCCCATTCTGCCGGGGGCCGGGTGAAGTGTCAGAACGGGGAAGAACCAGGCGTGATCCCGTCATGGGTGGCATCGAGATCCCACAACCTGCAGGCATCTCACCCGGACCTGCATCCTCAGTTTTCATCATCTTTGGGCCGGAGCAGGTCATGCAATCAGCGGCCGGGTTCGTAACTGTCGTTCAATCAGCAGCTTACGGCGCAGCACAAGAAGGCGGCGCGTTCAACCGGCCCAGCAGAAAAACCACACGTCGCGGTAACTTTTCGCCGCTGCCGGCGTCTCTTAGGTAGGAGAATGGGAGCATTGTCGTGTACAATTAGCCTCATCGATACCAGGGCTCGGCGCTTCGGCATTGAGCCGCCTGCCGGGGAGATTTGTGCGCAGCTACTGTGACGATGCGGAAGGGGTCGGCGAGAGCGTGGTCTTTCGGCGCGCCGGCGGTGGGCGAGGACTATCAAGCCCGCCGCCATCCTGCCTGAATCGTGACTTGGCGAAGACCTGATACCGGAGGAGTAGACATGAAAACCGTGGTTTGCGGCATAGTTGTGGCGCTGACGCAGGTACTGCTGGCAGGCCCGGCGTACGGGCAGGTCTCGGGCGATGCTGCCGCGGCATCACCCGGGCCGGGCGAACCCTCGCCGCAGACCATCTACGAGTTCGCGCTGGATGCGGACCCCGGCTGGGGCACCACGGGCGAATGGGCGTTCGGCATCCCGGCCGGCCAAGGTGGCGGTGACTACGGTAACCCTGATCCCACCAGCGGGGCGACCGGGACAAACGTATACGGGATCAACCTCGGCGGCGACTATTCAACCGAGGTGGCCGGCCCCGCTCACCTCACCGCCGGGCCCCTGGATCTCACCGGGTATGAGAGTGTGGTTTTGCAATTCCAGCGCTGGCTCAACACCGATCGGCAGCCTTACGTGCTGGCCACGATCGAGGTCTCCAATGACGCGGTGTACTGGACAGGCGTCTGGGACAACGGCACAACCGACATCACGGACTCTTCGTGGACGCAGATGCAGTGCGACATCTCGTCCGTAGCGGACGACAAACCGACCGTGTACATCCGGTGGGGACACGAGATTGGCAGTATTGCCGCGCTACCCTTCTCGGGCTGGAACATCGACGATATCAGCCTGCTGGGCAATGTGAAGGACGTACTCTCGGTTACCCCTCTTGATGGCTTTACCTCAACCGGGCCTGAGGGCGGTCCGTTCACCCCGGCCTGCAAGACATACACCCTGACGAACGACGGCGAGACGCCGCTGGACTGGGAAGCGGCGGCCACGGCCAACTGGCTCGACGTGACACCGGCCGGTGGGTCACTCGACGCCCACGCCTCGGCGCCCGTAGATGTCTGCCTCAACGCCAATGCCGACGCCCTGGGCCGGGGCTTACACACCGGGACGGTGACCTTCACCAACACGACCACCGGGGCCACCCGGACCCGCGACGTCAGCTTAAGTGTCACCACCCCTCCGCCGGCCCGGGCATTCTACTGGTTCCCGATGGACCTGGACCCGGGCTGGGACACGGAAGGGCAGTGGGAGTTCGGCGTTCCCCTGGGCGGGGGGACCTATTGCGCGGACCCCACCTCGGGCCACACCGGCAGCAACGTCTACGGTTACAACCTTGCCGGAGATTACCCCAACAACATCCCGGCCCACCGCCTGACCACATTGCGGTTCAACTGCTCGATGCACGAGAACGTCTCGCTGAGTTTCTGGCGCTGGCTTGCCGTGGAGTCATCGTCTTGGGACCAGGCCAATGTACAGGTGAGCAACGACGGGACCCACTGGACGAACGTGTGGGTCCATGACGGGGGCAGCTTCTGCGACGCGGAGTGGCTACGGTACGAGTACGACATCTCCGCGGTCGCGGACGGTGAGCCGCAGGTTTACATCCGCTGGACCATGGGGCCGACGGACTCCTCCGTGACCTATCCCGGCTGGAATATCGACGACGTGGCCCTGTTGGGCGATCACATCGACGACCTGACGGTCGAACCGCGAGACGACTTCGCCTCCTCGGGCATCGAGCGCGGCCCGTTCACCCCCGCCTGCATGGGCTACACGCTGACGAACATCGGAAGCGAATCGCTGGACTTCACGGCCGAGGCGACCGCGGACTGGCTCGACGTGACGCCGGCCGGCGGATCGCTCGGACCCGATCAGTCCATGACCGTGGACGTGTGCGTCAATGCCAACGCGGAAGCCCTGACGAGAGGCGTTTACACCGACACGGTCTCCTTCTGCAATACGAACAACAGCGTCTGCCAGAGTCGCGGGGTGACGCTGGTCGTGGATCCGTACCCGGCCGAGGTCGAGGTGACCGACTCGATCCCCCCGCCGGACGATTTGGACATGCCCTTCGGTGACGTCTTCGTGGGCGTGAGCCGGACCGAGCAGATCACGGTGACCAACGCCGACAACGACCACGAACTCGTGATCACCAGCATCTCGTTGGGCGGCACCTACGCCGAGGACTTCAGCGACGGGCTCGCCCAGGGGTGGGATGAGGACGTGGACGCCGACTGGGAGGTGGTGAACCAGGAATACGTAGCCAATCAGGCCGTACCGGCGACCACCAACTCCATGGTTGCCACGTACGGGGGGGAGGAATGGGCCGACTGCTACTACGAGCTCAGAATACGGCGTTCGGCAAGCGGTTATGCCCAGTACGTGCTGGTCAGGGCAACCGCTGATTTCGAGGCCGCGCCGGCCATGATCGGGAGCGCGTACGGCTTCGGGATCGACGAAGGGAGTTATCTGATTTTCAAGATGATCAATGGGGCCGTCGAGATTCTGTACGGCTGGGCCGGCACCCCGTATCTCAACCCGCTTGACCAGGGAAACACGCTTGGGGTCAATTGCGCGGGCACCGCGCTGGCGTTCTATATCAACGGGAATCTGGTTTGGACCGGAGCGGACAGCTCGCTGACCGAGGGGCGGGTCGGGCTGCTGGGCTTCACCGATCCTGATTATGTGACCACGCACTACTTCGACGACGTAGTGCGTGGTCACATAATCAGG
>Ga0307434_1001023_pt1 | contig 16076 bp, 15 predicted proteins | sample SalMarWE160220MG_FD_202156 | JGI IMG/M metagenome (GOLD analysis project Ga0307434, IMG submission 202156) | Salt marsh sediment microbial communities from the Plum Island Ecosystem LTER, Massachusetts, United States - WE1603-220 | ecosystem: Environmental > Aquatic > Marine > Intertidal zone >... | reverse complement strand
TGGCCGCCGGCTGGAGTGATGAGGAGTACTTGAGAGCTTTCAACGAGGTCTTGGTTCCAGTGGCCCGGAGATTTCAGCCGCAGCTCATTCTGGTTTCTGCTGGCTTCGATGCTCATTGGGCTGACCACCTGGCTATGATGCGGGTAAGTGTTAAAGCTTTTGCTCAAATGGTAATGATATTGAAAAACCTGGCTGCCGAACTATGCCAGGGACGTCTCATTTTTACTCTGGAAGGTGGCTATAATCTTCGAGTAGTTTCCTCTTCCATAAAAGCTATCTTTGATGTACTTCTGGGTAATTCAGAGATAGATGACCCATTGGGCGAAGCAGAAGTGAGGAAGCCCGAGGGATTTGACGAGCATATTGAGGCAATAAAAGAAATACACCATATTCGTTGACAGCTCTCAGAATACAACTATTATGCAGTTCTCTTAGGGAAAGGCAAGAGTGCCCTCCACTCTCGCTTTTCCCACACCACCAAAAGCTGGCTGGAGATGCAGACAGAGCTGTAGGTGCCGATGATAACGCCGAGGAACAACACCAGGACGAAATAGTGTATGGTGGCTCCGCCAAAAAGGAACAGGGCTAAGAGCACAAAAATAGTGGTCAGGGCAGTATTTAAACACCTCCCCAGCGTTTCTATGAGGCTATCGTTTACAATCTCGGCAAAGTTGGGTCTAATGTGCCTCGATACATTTTCCCGAATGCGGTCAAAGACAACCACTGTATTATTGATGCTGTAACCTACAACAGCAAGCAATCCGGTAATAAACAAGGCATCAATCGCCACCCCGGCAAGCCAGCCCAGGATGGAGAAGATGCCCACTATTATGAACACATCGTGGATGAGAGCAATGACGGCGCAGGTGCCCCAGCGAAAGGGACTGGGCATGCGGCGAAACGCCCAGACAATGTAGAGCATCATAGCCACAGCAGCAATTATTACGGCGATGACGGCATTGCGTGCTGTTTCCGCCGCCACTGTTCCCGAGACAAAATAGTAATCGATTATTTCAACCTGGGAATCCAATGCTGTCCCGAGTTCCCCTGTCAACTCTCTTGCCTCATCCGAGGTTATTTCCCTGGTGTAGATGATGAAATCGCCTTCGCCGGCGTCTTGAATGCGTGCCTCATCGTAGCCCAGCTCAGCCATCTCCTCTCGCAACTGGCCTTGCTCGACCGCTGGGCTAAATTGAAGAATCATAGAAGTGCCACCTTTAAAATCGATTCCAAGCTGCAGTGGGGCTCCGAGTTGTATTTGGGAGATGACCAGGGAAACTATTCCTATAACTACGAGTATCCACGAGATAAAGAAAAACCACCGCTTCTTACCGACAAAGTCTATCATTTCAGGTTTCTCACTTCGTTTGGACTGGCGTTACTCCATAAGCTGCCAGATTTTTGACCGCCCGGCTGCCTATAATCAAGCGGAGGAAGGTTCTGGTGACCACAATGGCTGTTAACATGGATAAAGCCACACCAATAAACAGGGTCAGGGCAAAGCCTCTGACCATAAGAGCACCAAGCTCGCCGCCAAGCCAGAACAGGATGAGGCAGGCGATAAAGGTGGTGATGTTGCTATCTCTGATAGCGGTCCAGGCACGGTTGAACCCAGCCTCAACGGCAGCCGCTAGGCTGCGCCCCCCCCGTAATTCCTCCTTGATGCGCTCGAAGATAAGGACGTTGGCATCTACGGCCATGCCCAGCGATAGGATGAAGCCGGCAACACCGGGCAAAGTCAGGGTTACGGGCACGAGCTTGAAAATGGCTAAAAGCACGACGCCGTAAATCCCTAAGCTAAGGCAGGCCACCAAGCCTGGTAGACGGTAGTAAACAAGCATAAATATCAACAGTAGCACTATCCCAATCACTGCTGCCATTATGCTCTTCTGGATGGAATCCTGCCCCAAGGTAGCATTCACAGTCCTTTCATAGAGCGGAACACTAGGTTCAAATACTTCATCCACCCACCTCCCCAGTGGAACGTCGATTCGTCCAGCATTGAGCACCCGCGATAGTTCTTGAGCATCAACAAGGTTAAGTCCTCTAATTTGTCCCCTGTCTTCTATCACCTCGTCGACCCTCGGAGCGATGATATCACCATCTTCACCCCGAAGTGGCTCATCACCAAGGTAGATAGCTAGCGGTTTTCCGATAAGGCGGGTGCTTATTTGTTTGAAAAGCTGCGCTCCCGTTTCGTCCATCTCAAATATTAATAACGGGCTGCCGGTTTGGCTTACAGTAACGTAAGTGTTTTCCTTAAAATATCTACTGGTAAGGGTTAATTCTTCGCCATTCACCGTTCCTGTAGCAGGAATCCAATTCCCCTCCGCATCTTGTTCTCGGAATTCGAGCACGGTGAAGAGTCCAACCATCTCCTTGGCTTTCTCGATGTCAGCTATGCCAGGTATTTGGATGACAATGTTATATTCCTCCGCGTGTTGCTGTACTTGGACGGTGGACTCGGTTATGCCCAGAGCGTTAATACGCCTTTCTATAACTCCCCTCACACCATCCATAATTTCATCTCTGTTGCTAGGCTCGATATCGCTAACATCGGCCTGGTAAACCAGGTAGGTGCCACCCTTGAGGTCAAGCCCCAGCCTTAGCCCTTCCCTGCCGAATACGTTCCTATCCAGCGGGACTACGGACCATAAGGCGAAGCCGACCAGAGCAAGGATGAAAATTAATAAATAAACTTTTCCCCTTCTCAATTTAGTCTACCTTTGTGTTAGATATTGTTTTTACTTCAGAATTCTGGGAATTTTGGGAAACTCTTGCTTGCTGCTTGCTCATAGATGACAGTTCCCTTCGAACCAAGGCTAATGCTTCTTCTTTGGTGCTTAACTCACCGCTGGCATGAGCCTCGTTGACCATGGCGAGAAGTTTGCCAATCAATGGTCCTGGTGCTAAGCCAAAGGTGTCCATTATATCATGGCCATCAATGAGTTTCACCGGCAAGATTTTGGCTTGCTGCTTGTCGTGCTCTGCCAGTATGTAGTTTATTAATTGGCAATGTTTTCCCCAATCCTTCATAGATACCAGGGGACCACGGCTGGCCAGATAATCGGCTAAAGCCAGAAGGAGTATATCAATGCCGACCTCGCCGGTATCTCGAAAGTAGCGATAAATTGCCCGTTGGGTAGGAAATTCCTCATTTGCCATCTGAACTGGGCGGAGGTGATGATAGACAAGGCTTTCCACCAGTCTTATTTCTCGATTGCTAAATCGCAACCGTTCCAAAATGTTCGCAGTCATAGCTGCTCCTTGCTTGGTATGCCCTAAAAACCTGGCTCTACCTGTATCATCAATAGACTTTGTCATTGGTTTAGCAATATCATGGAATAGCCCAGCTAACTTGAGTAGAACCTTATGGTTACTTCCGCTGGAAACTTCGTGGGATAAGTGCCTCTCTATTACTTCAGACCAGGGAGCAGTAGACAGCATAGCGTCGTTGCTGTACTCCCAATCGCTTTCTCTAATGAGGAATTCTATGGCAGCTACGGTCTGTAAAGAATGGTCGAAGACATCCCAGAAGTGCACTGTTGGTTGCTCCACTCCCTTGCTCTCTGCTAGCTCGGGGATTAGGGCGAGAAGTAGTCCAAGTGTATCTAAGTATCTCAGGTAGTAAGCAGCCCGGGGCGGAGCAAGCAAACGAAGTAATTCTTCTCTGACTCTCTCTCCCGGGACTTCAGTGATAGCCTGAGAATAGCGGCGAATTAAAGCTTCTGTGTCTGGCTCTATGGTGAAGTCGAGTTCGGCAGCCAACCGCACTGCCCGCAAGAGTCTTGCGGCATCGGCTTCAAATATTTGCTCGCTTAGCCCCCGCACTATTTTATCCCTCAAATCCTCTTTACCGGAAAAAGGGTCGATAAGCTTCAAGGGGAATCGCTTTTCAGCCAGAGGCTTTGCCGATTTTCGGGGACTCGTAGTGGTGGCCGTGCTGGCGGCGACAAATTGGCTGAGTTCCAGAGCCATGGCATTGATGGTAAAATCGCGGCGGGCAAGGTCAGCTTCGATGTCTCCGGTAAAAGGGGAGAAATCAAAATGCCACTCTGCACCACGCGATTCTTGGTTCTGTGAAGTCCCTCTTGTCTGCTCGTCTTCAATCACCACTACTCTAGCTACGTCGTTGACATCATCGAGGAGCACAAATTTGCCTCCTATTTCTCCAGCTACTTCCCGAGCTATGGTTAGGGCGGCGCCGCTTACGGCAATATCTATATCGTTGGTCTCTCTTTCCAAGAGCCAATCACGGATGAAGCCACCAACGATATAGCCTTGCTTTTTCTGGATATCTAACAGGTGGGATATCTTAGCCAGGGTGGCAGGTAAATTGCCGCTTTTTATGGAGGACATGACAGCGCATTATAGTTTGTGGCAACAGGAATTGTAAAGGTCTATCGACTTTCATGAAACAGTGTTATTTTGCTTATAAATTGGAGTACATTTCATCAGGATAACATCTGCCAGGGAGGGAAAAGGTCGGGCTAATTTATCTAATATCTTCAGAATAGCATAGGAAACAGAATGGGGAAGTTTGGAAAGAAAACTACCCCACAGGGGGAGTCCAAAAAGGAGGGATATTCCCTTTGTTTTCTTAATTTCAAAATGTTGCTTCACCAAGCTACTTAGGAATGGGTAATCAAATTTATATGTGTGGTCTGGTGGTGGCTCCCAGGGTTTCCTTTCTTTAGCCAGGGATGGGGAAAGGAACTTTGTTACTGGATATAGCTTCTTCCCCAAACGGAAGCCTAGACTATCAAAGTTAGCTATAGAGATTATCATCTCTCCTCCAGGTTCAAGCACCCGGGCTATCTCCTCCATTGTTTTGCTGGGGGAGAAAAAATGATCTAATGCACCCTTACACATAACTTTGCCAAACGAGTGTGGCTTAAAAGGTAAATTCTCCCCTATTCCCTGTGCTAAAACTATTTGGGCATTGCTTTCACTGAGATACTCTTTAGCTCGGGCTATCATTACATGGGAGGGTTCGAGCCCGATAACCTTCGCTCCCTTTTTCCATAGTCGTGCACCATCAATAGCCTTGCCGCAGCCGACGTCCAGTATTAGCTCACCATGGCTGGGGTTTACCTCTTCCAGCGTTAGATGGAGCATTTGCTGGAATAAGAATTCCAGGTTAGGGTAGACTACGGGGGGCACTACATCGTCGTCACTCCATTCCAGGTCGATTTTTTCCGTATTGTGATTTTGTATCATGATTCAAATTCGAAATTCTTATTTTGTGGTTATCAAGTTTGCACAGAGTCGCAGTTTTTTGCGGCTGGCTTTATTTAGTCTCCTGTCAGCAAGAATATTGGTTAAGTTTATAAATAGCTTTAGCTGCACGTTCCATGGAACAAAAGGCTGGGATGGAAGCGGCAAGGAGCTTTTGCTCTATCTGCAATCGTTCTGGCTCAGCGGAGCCAGGCGGTAAAACGACTATTATGGGCTTATTTTGTCTGCCTCCAAGCTCTATAAAGAATTCATTTATTTCTTCCAGTCCTTTCCTGGAGTAAATTGGTAAGAGGATGTCCATATCCTCTTGAATTAAGACGATGTCGATAACGGCATCCCTTGCTACTAAATCTATGGCTTGAAATACAGTTGCTAAGCCTCGGAATTGGGCCTGGCTTACATCTACCGGATTACGTAAGATACTACCTACTTCTCCCAGGAGCTCGCTCAGTTCTTGCTTTGTCTCAAGGGAGAGAGGTGGGATCCTGAGACCATTCTCCATGCAGGCATCGCCAGCGGCTACCGAGTTGCCGCCGCCCCCATCAGCCAGACCGCCAATAATGGCTGCGCGGGTACCTTGCCAGTGTCTAAGCTGTTGAAAGATAAGCAGGGTGTCGGTCAATTCCTCTAAACTATGCACTTCTATAGCGCCAGCTTGCTTCAACATTGCTGACCAGATGGCTGCTGAACTGGCTAAAGAGCCAGTGTGGGACATGGCAGCCTGAGCACCAGCCTCTGTTCTCCCTCCTTTCCAGACAACTAAAGGCTTGACCTTGGCTACTTCTTTCATAGTGTTGAAAAGACGAGCTCCGTCTCTTGTTCCCTCAAGGTAGGCACCAATGACCTTGGTTTTGGGGTCAGCAGCCAGGTATTGCAAAAAATCGCTGGCATCCAAATCAATGCCGTTGCCAAAGCTGACTCCTTTGCTGTAGTTGATATGGCGGGCTATCCCGGTTGTCACTAGTTTGGTAGCGATGCCGCCACTCTGGGATACGAAGCCCACGGAACCGCTTTCTCCGAGTGTCCCCATGAGGAACGGGATTTTGTGTTCCGGGCAATATACACCTATGCAATTTGGGCCGATGATGCGCACGTTTCCCTTTCGTGCTTTCTCGAGCATTTGTTCCTCTAGCTTGTGCCCCTGTTGCGCATCCATCTCGCTGAATCCAGCGGTGAAGAATTGGACAGCTTTGACATGTTTGGCCACGCAATCATCGAGGAGCTCCAACACAGATTGTCGAGGAATGGCTACAATAACGTAATCCACTTCTCCAGGGACTAGCCTGAGGTTAGGGAAAATCTCGAGGTCGGCAATGCGGCCGCCGCTGGAACCAACGGGATAAATGATTCCCGGAAAACCAGCGGAACTCAAGGCCCAGACCCACAAAGAGCCGGCTTTTATCGAGGCAGCCGAGGCCCCGACGACGGCAACAGATTTGGGGTAAAAGATAGGCTCAAATTCCTTAAGCTTTTCCTCAAACAAGGGTAATCCTCGGGGCCTCAACCTGTCTGGTGAAATCCAAATTTAGCAAACTTTTGGTTATCGGGACAGTGGCCTTTCGATTATCATTCCAGGATTATTCGGGCATCAACAGCTACAGCCTTATCCGGATAGGCAAATATGGGATTAAGGTCGAGCTCTTTTATTTGAGGATTTTTCTCGACAAACTGAGATACCTTGACTATTAGCTTTTCCAATGCCGGGATGCTGGCTGGCTTTTGGCCTCTGTACCCCTCCAGTAGGGGATATCCCTTTATTTCTCTAATCATTTCCCGGGCATCCCTTTCGGTAACCGGGACTATTCTGAAGGAGACGTCCTTCAACACCTCTACCAGTATACCGCCGAGACCAAACATGAGTACAGGACCGAATTGAGGGTCCTTGCTCATGCCCACAATCACTTCCACTCCTGGCGGAGCCATCGTTTGTACCGATACACCCTCGATTTGGGCTTCAGGGTATGCCTGTTTAACGGAGGATATAATCTCACTGTAAGCCTTGCCTACTTGAGTAGCGTTGGCTAGTCCTAATTTAACACCGCCGGAATCGCTTTTGTGAATCACATCGGGGGAGCTTATTTTCAACACTACCGGAAAGCCCATTTCCTTGCTTATGGAAATAGCCTCCTTTTTGCTTCGGGAGAGTTTGGCTTCGACAACAGGTATCCCTGCTTTCTTAAGAAGCTCCTTGGATTCGACCTCGGTCAACAAATTTTGGCTCTTTATCATGACTTAGCTCCTTCCATCGGTGTGATTATTCTAAATTAGCCCTTTATTGTAACCCGTTATTCATTTTTTCTCCAGCAGGTTTGTGGTTTGCCTTATTCACCAAGGCAAATAAGATAACGCAATTATCCCTTCAAGGCAAGTAAATAATAACTAAGCATTACTAAGGTTCTGCTCTAAATTGATTGATAAGTGGAATGCTTAATTTATAAAGGAGGAAAACATGAATATAGTGGCAATCAGAAAGATATTAGTCGTTATACCACAAGTGGTAAGGGTCTCTGCCTTCATACAGGTGCGGCAGGTCTTGTCTATCCCTAAGTTGTGCGTGCGTACCCCAGTTTCCGTTGTGGCCAACCTCAAAGTGGCACTTAGAGCAAAGCAGGACACAGTTGCGAAGCAAATTAGAGCCTCCACGGCTTACAGGCTTCCTGTGATGAGGTTGCCAACTCCCGTATGTCCCTTTGGTTCGGTTAGGCCTGCTTATGCGCTTCCCGCAGGCAGCACACAGCCCCCCTTGCCTGTCCCAAGCATCCTGTACAGTGTCAGGGGAAAACGTCATGGTAGCACCCCTCGTCGCATCATTAATGGTTGGAAATACAATGGTGATGATATGTGGGTTTTGATGAAGGATGGCAAGTCAACCAATATAGCTGTCATGTATTTGCCTCCGTTTGGGTTGACCAAGCGAAAGAGAACAGAATACCACATTTTCCACGCTAGTAAGCTCATCGGCTATGCATTGTCTCTTGTAGCAGCCAAACGCCGAGCGGAAGCATACCTGAAAAGGCGGAAGGGATGTAGGTAGCTTGGGCGTCACTCCTATGTTTATTCTCCACTCATTCTATAACACACTTGTGATTGATAGCAATACCTTGCCGTGTTATCCTCTAGGGAAAAACCTAGAGGATAAAGACAATGGCAGGGTGGGTAAAGCCTTTAATTGCGGAGGTAGCTAGAGACATGGGATACCGTGTGATAACGAAAGCAGCGAGCATAGATATGCCGAAATGCAAGTTTTGCGGTTCTGTTGATGTTGTTAGAAACGGCAAGCGTAACGGTACACAGTACTACCTGTGCAAGAACTGTGGCAGGGGCTTCGTATACAATCGTGGATTACCTCATATGCGCTACCCGATAGGTATAGTAGCTGACGCTGTCTATGACTATTACGCTGGCGTGTCATTGAGAAAGATAGTAGACGGGATTGCTCAAAAGATAGGGCGTAGACCTTCCGACAGTGCCATTTACGGCTGGGTAAAAAGGCTAACCAAGGTAGCACTTGCTGAAGCTAGACACTACACTCCACAGGTAGGCGATAAGTGGCTTGCCGACGAGTGTGTTCTAAAGCTAAAAGACGGCAAAAAGTACTGGCTGATAAATGTCATAGACTACGACACTCGTTTCTTGCTTGCGTCTAGGCTGTCTAATGCTCGTGGTATTAAGGATATATGTCTGGCTTTCAAGAAGGCTAAGGATAGAGCCAAGAAAAGCCCGAAGCTTATGCTAACTGATGGCTGGAAGGCTTACATAGAGGGTTGCGAATTGGTATTCGGTGGTGCTGCAAAACACGTAGTAACGACACCTTTCAAAAAGAAGGAGCTGTCCACCAATATAGTGGAGCGGTGGCATGGAACACTGAGGGATAGGCTGAAACCCATGCGGGGAATGGACAAATCCGAAACGCAACAACTTATACTGGAGGGTTTTGTCTTTAACTACAACTATCTGAGGCCACACGAAAGCCTCAAGGGTAAGACTCCTGCTGAAGCAGCAAAGGTACACGACTTCCCGTATAAAAGCTGGCTGGACGTAATTAAGAGCCAGATACCGAAGCATGATGAGGCACTAGCTGCTGACGAGATAGAAAGCCCTGTTAAGCCTTACAGGAAAGGGTTGAAGCCAAAGAGACAGCCTAGAAGGAAGAAGGCAGAACGCACGCACTCAACCGTGAAGGGGATAAGGTGACTAAAATATGATTGTAGCGTACAATGCCGACTATTATAGGTGGAGGTGTAAAATGAGAAAATCAAGAAGGCTACTCATCGAGAAGGTACTCTTGGGGGCGAACATAGTCGGCATTGCGATAGGTCTCGTTTTGACAATACTAGGTAGTTCGGGGCCATCTGGCTCAGGCTACACTGGTGGGGCTGTACTCGTACTCTGCACCATAGGAGCTATCGTGTGTATACGCAATATCAGGAGAATCAAAAAAGAGGTAACAGGCTAGCCTAAGCAGGGTTTCTAGCTAAACAAGATAATGAGTAGTTTCGTAATTAGCCACAAACCAACCACAAGGATTGTCAATTTAGCAACTCCTCGCAACATAGGGTACTATTCGGTTGACGTGGATGGCTATATTTGCAGGGTTCTGCTATCAAAGTGAACTTAGCTACGTTCTGTAATCATGTTTATGAAAAGCTGCAGGATATGTACATTGGGGATTCTGGACACTTCGCCAGCTTGTTTTGTCTTTATCTTTTGTTTGTCTTGGTATCGTATATAAAAATACCCTTGACTTATATCGCATCCCCTAACTTGAGCAACGTCAATTTGTTTATATCCGCCGAAGAACTTACGGAAATAGAAGGCTTCCTGCGTTATTTCAAATTCCTGAAAGTTCAGGCGTTCTCCTGCTTGTAACGCTTGAATGAATTTCGTCAACTGTCGTTGTGACACATTATCTAGAATAGTCGAGTAGATGTCATTAAATAGTTGCTTCTTCCCCTTTCCCATGCGGAGTATGCTAGAGAACGAAAAATCAATTCGGGTGTGTGCCGTTTCGTCTACTAAGACTATTGTTCTATCCTCAAACGTGGGTATGAAATTTATAGATGCTTTAGTCCCACCTACATATATCGAGTCAACATTATCCCACAGAACGTAGCTATCTTTATACGCAATGCCTTTGTTATGGAGACTCAAATCACCTTCGTTTAGAATCTGTTCACCTAGAATGTTATTTAAATCAAGCTCCATATTTCTTACTGCTTCCCCGTCACTTTTTGCTCTCTTAGTTACATTATACACCATCTAGGATTTTGCCGATGGGTATTGACAACGATTTGGCACTTTATTATACTAACTAAAAGTACATGCACTATAGAGGAGGATACTATGCCGAGACAACACAACTACAGTCTTAGGACTTGTCTAAGATGCGGGTACGAATGGTTCCCAAGAGTTAAAAACCCTGTCATATGCCCAAGATGCCGTAGTCCCTATTGGAATAAAAAGAGGAAGAAGTGATGTACTAGTTAGTTATCAGCCGAAGACTATTCCTTTTCCTCGAAGATGAATACTAGGGGAAAAGGCGGATTAGGAAGTTCATGATGATAGACTTCTATTGTAAATGGTGCGGGGGACAGAATATAGTCCGTTACGGACTCGAAAACGGAGTCCAATATTGGTGGTGCAAGGACTGTCGCCGCAAGTTCGCCGACAATGACGCCTTACCAGAAATGAAAACGCCTATCATGCAGGTAGCAGCAGCATTGAGTATGTATTATCGGGGAATGTCCATTGACGAAATTCGTGGACACTTAGACCAGCAATACAACAACTGCCCGTCCAGCAGCACGGTATATGACTGGATATCTCGCTTCTCAGAGGAAGCAGACAGGAAAACAAGGGACTATAAACCCAATGTAGGCTATGTTTGGCTAGCCGATGAAACTATACTTGATGTCGGCGGTCATAAGGCTTGGTTCTGGGATTTGATAGACGTGAGAACCAGATTCCTTCTAGCTTCCCATATGTCGTTTCACCGCACAACGGAACACGCCAAAGCCTTAATCGAGAAGGCAGTACGTAGGGCAGGAAAATCCCCTAAAGTCATCATTACAGACAAGCTCGCTGCCTATCTCGATGGTATTGAATTAGCGTTAGGTGGGAGTGCTCGTCATGTTCAGTCTAGGGGCTTCATGGTTAAACCCAATACAAATCTGATTGAACGGTTTCAGGGGATTTTAAAGTCACGGACAAAGGTTATGAGAGGATTAAAGACGCCCGAAACTGCCTTGACCATCCTTGATGGCTGGCTAGTTTATTACAACTTCTTTAGACCACACGAATCACTAGGAGATAAAACACCAGCAGAAAAGGCAGGATTGAATATACCTCTAAGGGACTGGTTAGACGTGGTTAAGGCGTCAAGAGGCTCGAAACGATACACGAGTTTATATCCTAGAGAGAAAGTGTTTCTCGGAGTGCCTAGCAAATACAATATCAGAAGAAAGAAGAAACACCCGATTAGCAGACCACGAAAGGAGGTGACACAGACCGTAAGCAGTTTTAGATTGACAAAATAAGAGAGAGGATGAGTGGTCGAATTATCCTCTCTCTCATAGGGGGCTTCGTCCAGTGGCAAGGACTACCGTCTCTAAAACGGTTAAGGCGGGTTCAATTCCCGCAGCCCCCAACCTATTAACTTTATCCTATACTTGCTGAAGTTATTTGTCAATAATATCTAGCTTTGCGAATTCCGCTCTTATAGCTTATGATAGAATATAAAATAGCTTTGAAAAGGGGGGAGTGTGTTAGCCTCTTCCCTCCGTAAATCCTCCCGTCTGGAGGTAAAGGAGAATATGGCCAAGTGGCGAAACAAGCTAAAGAATCTAGTCGGAGGACTGGCAATTGGCAATTCTGGGTGTTTATCATCCAAGTCGCCAATTTAGCTATAAACCTCGCCAATTTCTTAGTCAAATAGCTACTTGTTACCCACTCCCCCAACGGAGTGGGTAACTCTTTCTGGAAGAGGCTAACACACTCCCCCCTTTTCATTCTCTTTACTCCTTTCATACACAAAAATACACTAAAATCGAAGAGAACCTGATAAAAAAACAAGAAAATCACAAAAAAAGCGGCCCTTTGCTAAGAGTGACTTTGAATCAGTCCTCAAAGCTGCTACTATGCCTTTAAAGAAGGAACAAGGCGAGAAAGAATCTGGAGAAACATCGGAGTCTCATCATCCCGATGATTCCACCTAAAGCTGTAAGAATTGATATAGTCTTGTAGATACTTGGCACTTACTGCATGGTGAACCCTTTTATGCTTGTAACCAAGCCTATGTAGTGTAAAATAATCTATCACCTTGGCTTGCACAGGACTTCCTTGATCTTCAACTCAAAAAAGTCGTGGGTATGAGCTGGCTTAACGACCAGTGCTGTATCTGCTCCACTCGCTGTGCCGCCGATAGAGATTACCTCCTCATCCGTCCTTATGAGACCGGCATCAGCAGCCATAAGGGCTATCTCACAGGCTACTTTGGTGCCCTGCCCAAAGACCCGTAAGGTGTGAGCTATAATCTCATCCACCTGGTAGGTATTGAACCTGCGCCGAACTGCCCTGCCTACCCCGCCAAAGGCATGGGTGGCAGTCAGAATTAATCCCCCCTTCTCCAATATCTTAGCCCTGTTTTGCGGGGTTAATTCCTGAACATCGGGGGCCTGCAGTCCTGTAGTATGGGTAACTACCACTACCTTATAGTTGGCGAACGCCTTCACTGCCTTCAACCCAGTTTCCCCGCTGGTAGAGGCTACCACTATGGTTTTTATCCTTAGCTCCTCGGCTCTCTTCTTACTTACCTCAAGGGTTTTCTCAGTGTTCGCACTGCCTGATTTTAGAAAATAGACACTTTGGCTTTCCATCATGTGAGAATTGACACCTCCTTCATTACTATAATATCTTAGCAGATAAGGAAATGAGGCTCATTTTTGTCCACGGTTCAGGTGCTTATGGGGACATCTGGCGCTATCAAACCGACTACTTCCCGGATAGCGATGCTGTCAACTTACCCGGACACCCCCATGGGCAAACCCTTAATAGCGTAGAGAAATGTGCTGGCTGGCTCAGGAAGTACATCGAAGGGAGGGGACATAAAGATGTGGTCTTGGCTGGACACTCCTTGGGTGGGGCTATAGCTCTGATGTATGCCCTGAGATACCCCCGGGAGTTGAAGGGGATTATCATCATCGATAGTGGAGCCCGGCTCAGAGTTCACGCTAGGTTTTTAGCTCCATGTGAAGAGGCTATTAAGGGCAATCCCCGGGAGTGGTATCAACTAGTGGAAGAAATATATCGCTTAACCCCGGAAGATTATAAAAAGGAGGTCGTAGAAAAACAGAAGGCTATTGGTCCTGCCGTCATGCTCAATGACTTCCTGTGCTGTGATAAGTTTGACTTCATGGACAAAGTTCAAGAGATAAAGCTACCTGCCCTTATTATCTGTGGTGAGTTGGACGCAATGACCCCTGTGAAATATGCTAATTACTTGGGAGCCAAGCTCGCTAACTCCAGTGTGGTGATTATTCCCCAGGCTACCCACCTTGCCCTCGCTGAGAAGCCGGAAGCGGTCAATAAAGCCATAGAGGATTTCGTTAAGGGGATATCCTCTTAGGATTAGCCGGTTCTGGTTCGAGTTCCAGGTGGCTCACCATGGATGAGCAGGAAGCTTTCTGGAATTTGCCATAAGTGAGCATCAAGCCTCGCACGATGTAGCAGGCGTAACCTCGTTAGCCAGTTTGGGCTTTTGAGTATCGCTCCACTGCCACCGCAGGCCATTTCCCCTCGACTCCAGCTGCAAAACTCCCTTTGATATCAGTTCGCCCAATCGCCGCTGGGCTACCTCTATGTCGAGTCCTAGCTTCCCGGAAACTCGGCGGGCTAGTTCGGACTCGGCGTTACCGGGATTCAGGGCGGTGGCTGACACCACCCCCCCGAGCCCCTCGATGACATCTCCCTGAAGCAGAGTCCACACGAATTTCTCTCTTTCCTTTCCTTCGATTATCTCAGCGCACTGAGCATCTCCGTCTTTAGCCCGGCACTTTATATCATCCCAGGCAGCTTCTATCCCCCGGTCATAGATAGACATGGCTTCTTTTACCATCTCTTTGCTCATGGTCGCTGTCTCGGTGATGGGCTCGTTGGCATTATAGCGGGCCCAGTTTCGGCTGAGGATGCGAACGCCATAGTCCTTAGCTCTCTCATACAGTTCGGTTCCGGGGAGGGGAGACAGGATATGGAAGCCATACTTGGCGCCATATTTGTGATAAAGCTCGTCGCCAAAGGCCAGAGACTTGAGGGCCGTATCACGGCTTTCTCCGGGAAGTCCGAGAATGAAAGAATTGAAGACGTTGATGCCAGCCTCAGCGGCTATCTTTACCCCGCGCCTCACCTCGTCGGGGGTGATTCCCTTCCTTATGGTCTTCAGGATGCCCTCATCAGCCGACTCGACGCCAAATAATATCCATTCGCAGCCGCCCCGGTTCATTAGCTGAGCCAGATCCTCGCTAATCCTATCCACCCGGGCAAAAACGCTCCATTTTATCTTCAGGTTACGCCTGAGCATTTCCTCGCACACTGCTCGGGCGTGATGGTGGTTGAGGGTAAAGGTGTCATCAACAATGTTGATTTTCGTAAGCCCGAAATCGCGCTGGAGTTTCTCAATCTCATCCACCACAAGCCCGGGGCTGCGAAAACGGACTTTGGGGCCAAACATACGACGTCCTGAGCAGAAGATACAGCTAAAGGGGCAGCCACGGCTGGTTATTACAGTGCATGGGGTGCCCAGGGCGCGGTACCTCGCCATGGGCAACAACTCGCGGGCTGGTAAGGGTAGCTGGTCGAGGTTCTCGATGCGAGCTTGGGAGGGTGTCTTTACCACCATACCTCCATCTGCAAAGGCAATCCCGGATACCTGGTGGATGTCTTTATCTTCTTCCACTGTCCTGACCAGTTCGACCAGGGTTCTCTCTCCCTCACCGATGACTATGGCATCAATCCATGCTGACCGAAGCAGTGTTTCTTCCAAGGCAAAGGTAACGTGAGGACCGCCGATAACTGTGAAGATGTGCGGGTCGAAAGTCTTACATACCTTGAGCATCCTTCTGGCAATGGGATAGTTCAGAGTAACGCAGGTGGCGCCCACAAGCTGGGGTCGGTACTCCTCCAGTTCTCGCCTCAGCTTCCTGGGATGGTACTGGGTCACAAGGAAATCCAGAATCTTGACCTCAATACCCTCTTGAATCAGGACACTGGCTAGATAACTTAAAGAAAGGGGAGGGACTGGGCTCTCCTCCAGAGGGTGTGGCGTACTCAGGAGTAATACTCGCATAGATATCAGCCAACAATTCGCTACCCCACATCCCTGACTTCTTAAATTCGGCATGCTGAGTATAGCTCTTGTTATATTCCAAAATCAACTGTAAAAGTAGACTTTTTATTTTGTCACTATGAACGTTAAGTGCTTATGCTGTATATTGGGAAAGCTATATGTTTTTGTGTTTTTATGCTATAAAATCGGATAGAGGAGGTGAGCATGGCTAAAGGGACAAGAATAACTGTAGATTTGGGAAGTAAAGAACTTCTCAGGGCGGTAAAATTTGCCTCTGTCGAGCAGGGTAAACCAATTCGAGAAATCATTATCGAGGCACTGGAGCAGTGGCTGGGGGGAAAGAAAGGCTCAGGGCAGCAGGATTACCTGGCTATGATGAAAGCCCTGGATGAATATCGAAAAACCGCCGGTTAGGGCAGCTGAGGCAGCGGTGGAGTGACGGAGTCTTCCCGATTAAGGTTGGCGGGTGAGTGATGGTATAATCAGGGAAACACAAGAC
>Ga0307434_1001022_pt1 | contig 16089 bp, 22 predicted proteins | sample SalMarWE160220MG_FD_202156 | JGI IMG/M metagenome (GOLD analysis project Ga0307434, IMG submission 202156) | Salt marsh sediment microbial communities from the Plum Island Ecosystem LTER, Massachusetts, United States - WE1603-220 | ecosystem: Environmental > Aquatic > Marine > Intertidal zone >... | reverse complement strand
CAAGCTGGGGCAACTATTGATAAACCTCGCAGACCAGCCAGGGTAAGAACATAGCGGTAATAGATGGTGAGCCGCCAGGGACTCGAACCCTGAACCTGCTGATTAAGAGTCAGGGAATTAGCTTCAGTTTTGTTAACAATCTGGTTTGTCTCGAAGCTAAGGCTATTGAGTTTGTTAACAATATCTTGGCTCGGCTTCCTTCTACCATTGGCAATCATAGTGATATAGGCTCTGCTTACGCCTAACTGCCTAGCTAGCTCTGCTTTAGCGATTCCTGTATTCTGTTTCATCGTAACCCTCCTTTGACCTCCTATGTGTAAGACATATCTGAATTACCTTGTTTTAATTTGGCAACCTCCTATATGTACCTATATTGCTATAGGATTTATTTAGACTGCTTTTTAATCAAATACTCTGTAGTGCTTATTACTGTAGCCCATGCTTCTTCCATATCTAATTCAGAAGGAGAAATCGGTCTAGCTGGCAAATATTTGAATCCAATACCTTGTTCAATACAAGTTAGCGTTTTTTTGAGTCCCTCTGAAATCTCTCGCAGTTCCTTTTTAATATCTAATTTTGCTACCACGTCTTTATCTAAGTACTTCATACTCCTTTGGGAAATATCTGCAAAAAATTCTCTCATTGCGCCCTGGGTATTAACATCAAGATATAATGCATTTTTGTTTAACCAATCTGTAGCCTTGTGTAGTTCTTCATAAAATTCCTCAAGTCCTCCAGCTTTTATGAGTCTGTTTGGACGAATTACCCATAGCAATCTGTGACACCAGTAGTATGCACCTTGATGCACTTCTAACCGCTTTTCAAAAATCTTTTCTTTATATTTATCCTTAGCCTGCCGCCAGTATCTATACTCTTGAATACCAGCACCAATAATTACCCCTGATAACCCAATAATTGCAGTAAGCCAATCACTCATTTTTGCCTCCTTTTGGCTTTCTCTTCCTTTTGTAATCCAAGCTAAGCACTAACTTTACTTCTAAGTAGTAAAATACCATTCCTATTTTTGTATTTTTCCAGTAGTAGCGGTTTTCTTTTCTTAACGGTCAAACGGTAATAAGTCTCTCCACCATCAATGGTCTTGATTGAAAGGTCCCGGTATTCATCAGCAGGTATTATCCAGTAATCTTTGCTTTTTTCATCAAAAATGATAATGAACATGTTGTCGTAAAAACGATGAACCGATACCAAATCACCTTCACTGAATTCAGCTCTGCTCTTTATTTGGATAGGATAGAAGATTTTGTTGCTTCCTAATACACCACAATCAATGCCCTCTTCATCAGCTAATTCTTCAAATACATTAAATCCGTTTTCCAGCAAAACAGCCATCATAAGAAGTTCCGAACGTCTCCCTTTTGCAACTGTTTTCATTGGCTTCTCCTTGTTTTTGGTTTTCTCTTCCTTTTGTAGTCCAAACTAAGCACTACCCAGTCATGTCCCAGCTTCTTGCCCTCAATTTCACCCGATTCTAGCAACCTTCGGCAATGGCTATCAGATATTTTCAGTTTGCTGGCTGCTTCTCTTACACTATACATTCTAGCTTCATTATACACGATAACGACCATAATGTCAAGTATTTCCCGTTCAATTCACACATGGTTGATATTTTCTAGGGGTGGTAGAATAGAGGTATGCCTTTTACTCAATCGAGATAGACAATGTGTAGTAAACTTAAGTCCCCGACAGTGCTTGTTGGCTTCGGTACAGTCATTCTCACAATCGCCATATTCTTTGCCCAAGGGGGATTCATGAATATGAACCCTTTGTATATAGTGGGATTCGTCATAGGAGCGGTATTGATAATATGGGGATTGCTCAAAACAGAACCCGTAGAAAAGCACAAAACAGTAACTAATCCATTAGAGGATATTAAATCAGACCTAGTAACTATGAATGTACGTGAGAGGGAAATAGCCGTTAAGAAGGGGAAGCAACCATGTCCTGAAGAGACGGCGATGCAGATATTTGATGACTTTATTGTGCTATTCGGCTCAGATATAGCTACTTCCATTAATTCCATAATTCAGAGAATCATTAACAATCGTGATATTGAGCCATTGATAGAATTTTTCAAGCAATTTGGAGATATTCTAGATAGCAATGGTTATGGGTTGAAGATAGATTTAGAGAATGATGAAGTATATAAGTCATCCCGAATAGACCTAGACCAGAAGAAGCTTAAACTCAAGATGAGAAAAAAGGAAAGGGACATTACTCAGAGAAATATAGACAGGGCCTCTTCATTAACCTATGGACTGAATAGTTCCATACTTCTGAGATACATATTAGATTCAATACCAGGGGTAAAGAGAGAAGTGCCAACGATAATAAGAGTTACCTTAGAAGGTATAGAGACAATGACAGAAAAGGTGCTAACTAAAATGCTGAATGATTTAGATAAGGAACGGAAAGTGACGATGAACTTTAATAGGAATAATATCATCAACCACGATTGAACTTAACCCCGTTTCCAATGAAGTCGGATATCAGAAGGATGACCAGGTATGCTTCGCTTAATCATCGCTAGGTAGTCGTTCTTATCTTGTCCCAGCCACTCAAGTAGTTCTAACACTTTCCTTTGCTGGCTCGGTAGTAGATTGTTCCAATACTGTGCACTGGGAATTGACAACTCCATAGTTGGGGATATTCTATCTCCAGGATGATAGCCTTTGACCATTTTTGCGATATAGTCAGGAATGAGAGGTAACTCTCCGTGTTTGCACAAATAATCATCAATCCAGTTCTCTGACTTTTGAATCTGCCTAAGCCCCTGCTTCTCTAGCTTCCCCTTCCACTTTGGTATTTCTATTATCCAATCTTGAAGGTCTTTGGGTAGTGATAAAACTTCATCATAAGGCATCTCAAGGATTTCTTTTTCTAGGCGCTTGAAAGTATCCCGACTTGTTGGGATTCCAGCCTTTCTCTTTTCCAGAGCTATTGTTGATTCGGAGTACTGTTTTATGACCTCGGATTTGGCTACAGCTATCTCACGGTCTGTTTGATTGGGATTATCTTTCATTATTCGGAATAATTCTGTCTTTACATGCTTGGCTATGTTAGTTTTGACATGAGAAGGTTTAACTGTTTTGCCCACTTTTTGCTCACTTTTTGCTTAAATTTTGCGAAGCCTTTTTAGCTAAACCCATGTTACCTTATCCTATAGAAGAACAAAAGGAGGGTCAAATGATAGGTGTAGACAAAATACTAAGTGTAATAGAACTGATGATTTTCAGTGCTCACATAGAAGGAGAGCAGCCCGTGAGCGGTTTGGTCACGGCACCAATAGAGGGTGGTAAAACTGAGACTGTTATAAAGTTCTCTCCGAATGATGGCTGTGTGGTTCTCACGGATGCTACTGCTTATGGGATTATGCGGGACTATGGTCAGGCAATAATCAACAAGGAGATAAGACATATTATCATTCCAGACTTAGTCAAGCCAACGAGTAGAGGCAAAGATACAGTCCAAACCTTGATAGCATTCTTTAATAGCTTGATTGAAGAGGGAGTCTATAGAATAAGCACCTATGCGGAGAAGTTGGGCGTGCCACCACAAGGAATAGGCGGAATGCAGACACAAATACCTGTTAAGTGTGGATTGATAGCTACTTTAGCTAAAGAAGTGCTGCTCGACGGTAGACATCACTGGACACGGATGGGGTTCATGTCTAGGTTATTGCCAATATCGTATGATTACTCAGTAGATACACAACTACAAATTCACCAATCAATTGCCAAGAGGGATTATCTCAAGGATGACAAGATTAACCTGAATTTGCCGACTGGAGATATGCTAGTAAAGTTACAACAGCCAGAAGCAGATTATTTGGCTATGCTATCTCAAGGGCTAGCCAGTCTCACTAATAAGAATAATCCATCAAAAGTCTATGGATTTAGGTTGCAAAAGCACCTCCAGAGGCTGGCAATGGCTAGTGCTTTGAAGGACGGCAGAGACATGGTAGTTCAAAATGATGTAGACTATGTCCGCTCTCTGTGTGATTGCATCAATCTGGAATACTATCCATTGTAGAGGACGAACTACCAGTAACAGCCTTACAGATTTATTGGTAGGGGACAGTGCTCCGTTTCATTTGAGTTTATTGACAAGAACTACACACAAAAGCATAATGGAATCAATGAAGATAGTCTGTCCCTTATGTGGTAGTGCTACTTCTTTCAACCCTGCTTGGGTTGAAAAACAAGGGATTCTCCGAGAGGAATCTACCAAACAAAGTACGGTTCGAGGTAAAGTGGCTGTCACACTCATACAAGAACCTTACGAATATGGTATTGCCCAATACGGTATTTTGTGGTGTGGTGCATGCGAGAAACACATTGTAGTTGAGAATGGAGAATATGCAAAGGAGGGCGATTGGCAAGTAGTCTATCCTATCGCCTGCAAAGTCGCATCAGAATACATACCCAAGCCGATTAAGAGGGTGTTCGAGGAAGCCAATCTTTGTTTCGCCATCGGTGCTTATATAGCCTGTGTTTCAATGTGCCAAATAGCGTTAGAGGCTCTATGGCGTGATAAGGGGGTGTCGAATCTCAAAGAATTGGTTGAAAAGGGTATGATATCCAGCCAACTCTACGAGAGAGCAAATGAAATTAGACTATGGGGAAATGTAGTTAAGCACGAGTTTGTGTCTGAAGCGGTATCACGAGAAGACGCTGAAGAATTACTTGGATATCTAGAAGCGCTTCTTGACCATGTATATGTTCAACCAGCTCGTCTTGCAGTTCTTAAACGGAAACGCAAGCAATCTGAAGCAAGTTCATCTCTTCAGTAACTGATTACCGCTGACTGTAGTTTCAGACCATGTCCGAACCTCACTAATCTTGCATGATGCTCTACATATGTTCAACGACACCCCTCTATTTACCTAGATATAGTATTGTCGTTTAGTTGAGAACCCTATATCAGTAAGAATAGAGGGGTGTCGTGTATTGGGTGAGAGATGATAATTTTTGCTCACGATGCAAAGGGGCATCTTTCAGATATGGGCTGAGTGCATTTTTGTGCGAAAAGGCTACAATGGGAGTCGTTTAGGCTGAAAGGCGAGTAGAAATTATAAACCTAAAGGAATCTTAATGATATGATGATGTAATACCATTCTAGGAGTATAATGTGATTATTCCATCACCTGCGTAATTAGTTTTGGAGACTAATATGGGCATGCATGCTATTCAGGAACTTGAAGTAGACAAATTACTATTGGATGTCAGAAATCCTAGACATGATATTCTCGAAAAGCAAAGTGAAACCTTGGCAGAAATAATGCTTAATCAGAAGGGTAAGCTATTAAAGCTGGCGAAAGACATAGTAGATTTTGGTATAAATCCTTCAGACTTGACTATTGTAACACCTAGCAAAGATGACAGCGGCAAATTCATTGTACTTGAAGGCAATAGACGACTTGCAGCCATTCAATTATTGTGTGATCCAACTTTGGCAGCTTTGGGTTATGATACAAAGAATATTAATACATTCAAACTTCATAGTGAAAGGTTTAAGAAAAGCCCAGTAAACAAATTACGCTGTGTGGTTTTTAGTCAGCGTGCTGATGCTAATCATTGGATTGAATTGAGACATACGGGAGAAAATGAAGGTAGAGGCGTCGTACGTTGGGGAGCTAAGGAAACGGCCAGATTTAACGACTTACTAGGTAAACCTTCCAGCGCATTACAAGTTTTAGAATTTGTCAGAAAAAACGCTGATTTAAACGAAGAAGAGAAAGAAGCGTTAAAAAACCCCAATCTTTCAAGTATTCAACGTCTTGTAGGTGACCCTTATGTAAGAGAAGCTCTTGGGATAGATATAACTGATGGTTATGTGACTACAAATTTACTACCAGAGGAAATAATGAATGGCCTTACAAAACTTGTAATGGATATTGCCACACAAAGAAAGTCTGTGGATGACATTCGTCATAAAGATGATAGGGCGGATTACATATATGAGTTTACTAAAGAATGTTTGCCTGATACTAACGCTACCCCAGTTGAAACTTGGAAGATACCAGCGCAGGCCAGTTCTGTGAAACCACATGTCCCTCCAGGCGGAGCGGTTTCAGCAATGGCAGGTAAGAAAAGCATACCTTTATCTATTAGTAGACGGACTCTTATACCACCCCGTTGTGTTTTAAGAATTAAAAACGCAACACGAATAAACAAAATTTATAAGGAATTACGCGGTCTTGAAGTTACAGGTTTTGAAAACGCTTGCGCTATTACGTTTCGAGTTTTTCTCGAACTAAGTGTTGAAAATTATGCTAAAGCAAAGAATATCGTGTGTAATGAGCAAGAGAGTTTAGCGAGTAAGATTGGTAAAGTTGCCAAATACATGGAATCCAAAAAGCTAATGTCTAAGGATGAACTCAAGCCTATCCGGCTTGCTTGTTCAACTCCAGATAATTTAGTATCGACACATACGTTAAATGCTTATGTCCACAATCCCAATCTGTCTCCCAAAGCGGATAACCTTAAGTTAACTTGGGATGACTTTGAAAAATTCTTTAAAACCATGTGGTAGTGACGACATGGAATATTCGACACCTCTTCGCTATCCGGGAGGTAAAAGTAGGCTGTCTAACTTTATGAGGTTGGTTCTTAAAGAGAATAACCTCGTAGGTGGGCATTACGTAGAGCCTTACGCTGGAGGCGCGGGTGTTGCCTTTAACCTATTATTTACCGGATATGCAAGTCATATCCATTTAAATGATATAAATAAATCCATATACTCCTTTTGGCACGTAGTGCTTTTTAACACAGATAATATATGCCGTCTTATCTATGATACCCCGGTTGATATTGATAACTGGTTCAGGCAGAAAGAAGTGCAAGCTCATCCTGAACGACACTCAATATTAGAGCTTGGTTTTTCTACATTTTTCCTGAATAGGACGAATCGGTCAGGTATTATTAGCGGTGGTGTAATAGGTGGTAAACGCCAACAAGGCTATTGGAAACTTAACGCACGTTATAACAAGGCTGGCCTTATTTCAAGGATAGAAAAGATATCTAGGTTCAGTGACGACATTAGTATATACAACCTAGACGCCGCTCAATTCATTGCTGGAATAGTTCCTACGCTGTCAGCACAATCTATAATTTACTTAGACCCACCTTATTACAATAAAGGCAGTGACTTATATGAGAACCATTACAAATATGATGACCATATAAGAATCTCAAATCTAGTAGGCGATATAAGCTCAAGATGGATTGTCTCATATGACAATACACCAGAAATAAGGGGAATGTATCAGCGGTACCGAAGTGTACTCTATGAACTCAATTATAGTGCTGCTGACCGTTATAAAGGGGCTGAGATAATGTTCTTTAGTGATAACCTGCTAATTCCCGTAACTAATAATCCAGTAGAAGTAGAAGCCATTTGTGTTTAAAATAAATTAATAGGAAACAAATAGTCTATCTCCATAATCAGTGACCCATATCCCAGTGACCAAGCTCACTCTAATTTCCCAGCCAGAATTGAAAACGGGGTATTATCAGCCCCAAACTAACTAACAAGCCCCAGACAGAAGCAATCCAGCTATGCCACTGAATTGTGTTGAGGCTAAAATGAGCATCAGTTTCCTAAGCCCTTGTGTTAAGCAACAATTGAGGAATAAAGCTTCAAACTATCCTACAACTTTGCTATGCCTTCTGCTTGAAGTGAAAGTGGCAACTGGTGAAACGAAGTCTTCACACGATATTCCTAAGGTTTGCCTGTTAGTGGTGGTATAATGTAGTTAAACACATTGGAGGAGACGTAATAAATGAGAAATTACTATTTCCTAGCTAGTGAACGAATAAACAGCATTTACAATCAAATAGTTACCAATACCCCAGTTGAGATTATTACAAAGCAATCAAAAAAGAAGGGAACTCTTACTGAGGGAAAACTTGGTGTTGAAGGTGGGCTTATTGGCTTCATTAAAGGGACGGTTGGCATTTCTAGGTCAGCAAACAAAGAAAATGCTTTCGAGGAAAACATACGCTCTAGCATTGAGCTTGAACATAGGCTAAACACTATCGAAAAAAGACTAAACTTCGTTAGAGTGGAAGAAGCCTTATCTCAAGATAAAATTACCGTTGGTCTCCCAGTTCATTTCAACGGAGCATTCTATTCAAAAGGTTTGAAAAGCCCAGACTATTACTCTAGCAATGAGTGGGACGGAGTAACATTACCTTTCCTATACAGAAATCTCGTAGGGATTAAAATCAGAGTCCTGTACAGCCCACTTCACTTCATTTCAAACAGTGCGTGGGGGAATATGAAAGTAGGTGGTAGGTTGAAGATAGACGGAATCGGTTTTGTGTTAAATAAAGATAAGGAAGAGATAATCATTACTCCACTTGGATTCGGAATATTCATATCAGACGAGCTTGCTTCATTGCTTGGGTAGCTTTATCAAACATTAACGTTCTCGGTTCGGTACGGGTGCTTCCCTTATCCTTACTGATGGTTCAGTCTTGATTAGCCAAGTTTATATTGGTTTTTCTATTTTCCAGTCAGCATTGAAATTGAGATATTGCCTTCCCCCAAGCTAATCACCAAGCCCCAGACAGAAGCAAACTAAGCGGTATCAAGCGGTAGGTAAGGCTTCAAGGCTCCGATACAACTTCAGGCTATCTTCAAACTTCACTGACCTAGTATATCTCACCACCATGTCTAGGCTCTCCCAGCCTCCAAGCCTCATAATATGCTCAATATCCATTCCAGCACGATGCAGATTAGAGGCGAAAGTCCTTCTAAAAGTGTGAGGATTACAGGGAAGCCCAGTTCGTTTCTCTAGCCTTCTTAGCACGGAAACAATACCCCAAGGCTTCATGTGCCAGATATTCTCTCCCGTGCCGTTCCCAGAAATCCATTGCCTTAGTAGATTAGCAGTCCTTTCGGTAAATGGTGCCTTCCTTTGCTTATTACCCTTGCCCCAGATTGTTATAGTATGGCTCGCCCAGTTAATATCACCAGCCTTGATATTGGCTAACTCATTGAGCCTCATACCAGAATCGGCAAGTAGGCGAATGATAACCTCATCTCTCAAATTGTCGGCTTGCTCTATCAGATAATCAACCTGCTCCATAGTCAAGCTGGGGAGTATTTGCCTGCTAGGTTTTGGAGCATCCACACTCTTAACGACATTCTCTTTGAGGTAACCATCTCTAGTAGCCCAATTGCAGAAAGCCCTGATTGCCCTATAGTAAGCATGTTTGGCATTGCCACATTTGAGATTCGCCAGGAATTCATTGATGCCTTGTGAGGTTAAGGGATAGCTTCTTAGGAATGGAGTCAAACAAGTTCGATAGAATCTAATGGTTTGAGGTGAAATCCCTTGTCTTCTTGAATTGAAGAACTTTGTTAACAAAATGAGGTTGGGATTTGTTAACAGGATTCCTTTTGATGGTTGTTCGGAATACCTGTTTTGAAGCTGATTTTTGGTGAGCCGCCAGGGACTCGAACCCTGAACCTGCTGATTAAGAGTCAGCTGCTCTTCCAGTTGAGCTAGCGGCCCGCAAAGCTAAAATCTAGTTTCTGCTTAATGTTATGTCTGTTATTGGCGTTAAATTGGCGTTGTTTTTTTGAGATACCCCATTATTTACGCCTGCTGGCAGCACTTCGTCCAGTAACGCCATAGCTTCCTCTTGCATCCCCTCAATTATATGGCTGTAAACGTCCATTGTAAAGGCTACCGAGGCATGGCCTAGCGCCTCGCTGATTACTTTAGGCTTTGCCCCACGTAGCAACATGAGGCTGGCAAAGGTATGTCTCAAGTCGTGGAATCTCACACCCTTCAGATCCGCTTGCTTGGCTATTCTACCGAAGGCATGGGACAGCACACCGGGGTCAACTGGCTTGCCTTCCACATTGGTAAAAACAGGGTCGTCTAAAGTAAGCTGCCTTCCTAACTCCAGGTATAGCAACTCCCTCTCCTCTCGGTATTCTCTCAGGTATAAAGACAGTTTAGGGGTCATAGCTACACGGCGTCGGCTGTGGCTTGTCTTAGGCTCTTTGAACTGGCATATACCCCGTCTCTTGTATAGCACACGGCTAACCGATATTGAGAGCATATCGAGGTCAATGTCTCGCCACCTTAAACCTAGTAATTCAGCTTGCCTAAGTCCCGAGCTCACCGCGGTGTAATATACCGGGTAATAATAGCTGTCCTTTGCCTTATCTAGTAAGACTTCAACTTCAAAAGAAGTTAAGTTGCGCATATCCTTTTTAATTGGCTTTGGAGGATGCACACGATTACACGGATTGAGTCCTAGATACCCCTGCTCAACGGCATACTTAAGAGACTGTTTCAATAAGCGATGATGATAATGTACAGAACGTGCTGACAGCGTCTCAACCGCCTTGCTGTAATAAGCCTGTATTGCCTGGGGTGTGAGCTGCTTTAATTGATAGTGTCCCAGGTTAGGTATTAAGTGGTGCTCTGCTGTGCTTTGATAACTCTCCAGCGTCCTGATACTGCAGTTAGTCTTGACATATCCTTCAAGCCAGTTATTTAGGTGCTCTGCTACTGTAAGCCGTCCTGGTGGCGTATAAACGCCTTTGTCGAGGCTAGATAGTAGCTCGGTTAAGCGCCTTTGGGCATCCCCCTTGCGTCCCCTTACAGTCTCAAAATGGCGATTAGCTCTCCCATTGGGGCCGACACCGGTATAAACCTGGAGCTGCCATGACCCTTTACTTTTTTGCCGAATTGAACCTTTCATTTTGTTGTACCTCCTTTTTGTTTTCCTTTCGTTGGCTTGTCGCTTCCGAATAGTTTGTCGAGTAGTACCGTATCAAGGTCAGCTGTATCCATCGTTTTCCCTATTACCTCATAGGCTCTATCTCTAACCGAATACCAAAAGGCCATACTCCATATATCCTCAGGGTCTTTAGATAGTTTGGAGAGCCTTGCTACCCATAAAGCGTGTCTAATAGTAAAGGGCATCTGATAAGAGAAGCCGTCTTTGTCAGGCTTTGCCTCTTCAAGACGTTTCGCCCACACCCTCATTACTACTGGTAACGCTTCGGGGGGGATAGGATGTTTAATCAATACCCCGAGAGAAAAGGGCTTATCCTCAGGCAATTCAGGAGCTCTCCGAGCCGTTGAAATCATACGTGTAAGTACCTCAATTTCAGGCACGTCATACCCCTTCCTCTTGAGTTCCTTCTGTAACTCTTCTGCTAATTCTATTCGTTTCAGGCGTGGCCAGGCTAATGCTCGGGTAGTTATCCAAACACGGCTACCATCTGGGATTCTCGCTCTTGTTCCAAGTTTATTATCCATCTTGTCCCTCTATTCCCTGTTTTCCTATCTGTTTCGCTCCCCTCTATTCCTTGCTTCCTATCTGCTTAGTCCCTCTAATACACCCTCAGTCGCTTGACGTATTCCTTCGAGGTATGTATATTATACATATACAGATATGATTATAAATCATAGGGTTTTCAATGTCAAGTTAGGAGGTGAAAAGTGGAAAGTAATCGTTTAAGGGAACTCCGGGTAGGGGCAGGGATGAGCCAGGTTACGTTAGCGAGAAAAGCACGCATGGCTTCTACAAACCTGAGCTCCATCGAGTGTGGAAGGCTAGCACCCTGGCCAAAGGTAAAACGAAGGTTGGCAAAAGCACTGAAGACAACCCCTGAGGAGCTATTTCCTAATGCAGGATAGCGAACAGCGTTTGACGCTAACAGTCGCAGAGGCGGCGGCAATGCTCGGAATCAGCCGTAATTTGGGTTACGCATTAGCCAAGCGTGGGGAGCTCCCAGGCACTATAAAGCTAGGACAAAAAAGGCTCGTAGTTAGTTCCGTGGCAATTAAAAAACTACTCCAGGGTGAAGATACTCAAAAGGGAAATGACAATGACTGACCTTCATTTAGAAACACCAGACCCCCTTGCTTCTATCCAGCAGTACACCCGATTCTATCACTATGACATAGCGGAGATGGGCGACATGGAATTAGGAGACGAGCTTCGTTACTTAGAGGCTTCACTATGGCAATTAGATGATAACCATTGGCTGCGTCAGCGGGTAGAGATGATTCAACTGGAGCTAACAAAGCGTCAGGGAGATACCAACTACGGCACTAGACAACACCAAATACCTAAACAAGCTGAAGGCGTGGAACTATGAATAAACCAGCAGTAACAGAAGGGATGGGCTTTGTAAACTTTGCGTTTAGAGACTTAGGGTTACGGGTTATGGCAGAGCGTATTTCAGATGAAGGCTCCGCTGAGTTATCGTTTTACTCAACTAACGGCACAGCCGAATCTCTATTACATACCACGAAGGTCAACCTACTATCTACTCCTTCAACCATCACCTTAGTTAAACGACTAGAAAGGAACTCTCAAGATATACCCTGGACTGATGTCTTGACCTTCATCACCGGTAAGACTCTGGAGATAGTTAGACGTGTGGAGCCAGCAGAGGAAATATGGCCTTCAGACGATGACACGCTTGAAGTCGAATATCTACTTGAACCGCTACTTTATTTAAGGCACCCGGCTGTTATCTTTGGGGATTATGGCTCATTAAAGAGCATGACTGCATTGGCGATCGCCTATATAGTGCAGCTTCCCTATCACAATAATAACCTGGGGCTTATTACATCGATTGATGCAGCTTCATGCCTATACCTGGATTATGAAGATGACCCTTCTTCTTTCAGAAGGCGTTGGAGTGCTCTCGAAAGGGGCTTTGGTAAGGGTGCTATGCCGATACTGTATAGACGTATGACTGGTACTGTTGCTGACTCGACGGAGCAGGTGAGGCAAATAATAGACAGTAAGGATATTAAACTTTTGATAGTAGATAGCTTGGGGCCAGCAGCTAGAGGAAATTTGAATGACCCAGAGCCTGCTATAAAATATCATGCAGCTTTACGCCAGTTAGGTATTACTAGCTTAACATTAGCTCACACCTCCAAAGACCAGCTCACCAGGAAGAGGACTATATTCGGGAGTGTATTCTTTACGAACCTAGCCAGGTCAGTTTGGGAATGTAAAGCAGAGCAGGAGACAGGGGAAGATGAGGCTGTTATCAGCTTAAAGCATACTAAGGCTAACCTATCGCGGTTACACCCACCACTGGGGTATAAATTCACCTTTACTAATAACACGATAGACATAGCCAAAGCCGAGCTGAGAGATACCGGGCTATCAGGCGAATTACCGCTATCATTCCAGATTAAGGATTTACTTCGAGGCGGTGCTAAGACAATCAAGGATATTGCCGAAGCGTTAGAGGCTAACGAGGGCAGCATCAAGACGGTTGTTAATCGTATGAAGCAAAGAGACCAGTTAATAAAGGTGGGGGATTCATGGGGGCTACAAGCCTTATAACATCTTGCTGTAACACCGTAACAGTAACAGGGGGTATTACATACCCCCCTGGTGTTACGTTACGGCATCGTAACTGTTACGTAACAGGGTGTTACGCTGTTACGCTTAAAGCTAAAACAGGGCAAAAGGTGTTACGGTGAGAGGTCGAAAAGGTGTTACTTTATTATGTCAGGTGTTACGGTGTTACGGTCCAGGGTAGAAGTTACCAAAAAGATGTTACTTAAGGTAGGTATGAGGTAGGAGTATGGATATTGTGAAATCTATTACTATCCGCAATCAGTGTGAGTATATCAAGGAAGATGGTACTCGTTGCCAAGCTGTAAAGATGACAGATAATTGCTTTTGTTTCTTTCATGACCCTGCTAGTCAAGCCAAGAGGCTGGATGCTCGAAGGCGCGGAGGGTTTGCTCGGCATGGTGGCGTGAAGGAAGTAGGCACCTATGTAATACGGCAGCCAATGGATATCTTACAGGTTCTCCAGGACTGCTTAAATGAGACTATGAGCCTTGAGGCTTCAGCTGCTAAGAGTAAGACGATAGCGTACATCGCCCAGGTTCTAATCAGGGGCTTTGAGGCATCTGAAATAGAGACTCGGTTAAGGGTACTTGAGGGGAGGATTCTTGAAAAATAACGCCAATCACAACGCCAGGTTAGGTATAAGGTCGATATATTTAGCTTTAAAAGCAGATGACTATTAGTTCTATGATAGGCAAAAACGGAGGTGCAAAATGAATAGCATCGAGGGTAGAATTGAGCGATTAGAAAAGAGCAGGCCAGATGGAGAATCCATAAAGGTCATTATTATTCAGGAGCAAGGCGATACTCGTCCTACGCAAAAGCAGGTCGATGAGAAGCTAAACAAGTATATGGAAGAGCATCCAAATTACCAGGGGATCGTTACGCTTGACTTCAGAATAAAGAGACAGGAGGTTAAATAAATGACAGAAGGTTACACAGAGGAAGAGGTAAGAGTTGCAGAGAAAGCCTATAAGAAGGAAGAGGCTGAGAGGTTAGGTAAACAGTACGGATTAGACCCTGCGATGGTAGAGTTGTATGGGGGTGAAACCACAGAGGACATGGAGGCTTTCTCTAAGGTTGTGTCTCAGAACATCAAAGGCACAATAGAGAGGCAGCAGCAAGCCGAGAATCCAGGGGAAACTACACCATTAACACAAGCTGAAAAAGAGAAGCAGCAAATCTATGGCGAGGATCATTATGAGGCAACGCCTGAGGAGATAGATGCGTTTAGCACTGAGCAATACCGAATCTGGAAAGAGAGTGGAGCTCATATAAAGACTGAATCGGAGGTTGCCGATAGTGATACTCAGCAAGGTCGAGCTGAAGAGGTCGAGCGACTCGACAAGATGAGAATGGGAGAATACGCACAAGAAATGAATAGGAGGGACAACTTAAGTGGCTGAAAAAGATTTAGCGAAAGTGGCAGAGGAAGCACAGGCGAAGCAGAGGCAGGCGGAAGAGCAAGCTGGGAAAGAAGAGAAGGCTCGTATTGACCGAGAGGCAGGGCTGGATAAGAAACGAGGCAATTCCTACACGTCACCTGGTGGGATGATCAAGATTCCTACGAAATCAGGTGGCCCGGTGAAGCACACTCCCCCAACGCCAAAGGTACCGAAAGCTGGTAAGGGTAAGACCTACAAATTCCCTAAAGGTCAATAGAATACCACCCGGGGCTAGTGTTATACAGTGAAGGGGATAGATTAAACCTCCGTCCTCTTCGCTGTACTCGACCCGCACTAGCCCCTTACTTTGAGGAGAAGATATGGAAGAGAATAATAAGACTGAGACTAAGAGCATAAACGACAGGCTGGCAGTCAGGGGAAGAGAGCTCAAGGAACTCAAAGAGCAGGTTGAAGCTAGTGAAAAGAGGGCTGCTGATGCTGAGCTCGAGAGGGACAGGGCGTTAGAGATAATAAGGGACAGTAAGGCGCTTACAGAGGAATACCAGGGACGTAGTGAAGCAAGGCAGAGCAGAGCTGACATAGAGAGGGAGAAGGATACACTAGCAAAAGCAAAGCTATCTCATCAACTGGATATAAGCACAGGACGCGCTGAGCTAGTGAAAGGGATAGCGTTGAAGTATGGAGTGGACCCTGAGTTTATGGTGAGCCTTAACCTCAAGAGCGCAGAACAGATAGAGAAGGTAGCACAGCGTATCGGTAACATTAGGGAAGAGGTTACACCTGAGCCTGAGTTACACCCTGATTCTGGGTTCTCTTCCGGGGGAGAGCACACCCCTACTACGGACGAGTTAGAGACGATGCCAATGCGTGAGTATGCAAGGTGGAGAGAAAAGCAGAAGCCAAAGGAATAGCTAGGCTAAAGTTCCCCTTAAAAAACGCTGATTCTGGCGTTTTCTGAACGGAAAGGTATATTTCCCTATAAACATTCATTCACCCCCCATTTTAAGGAAATCCATATTGCATGATTTACGTCACGTTCAAACCGAAGCTAGAAATTTGGCGTTAATTTGGCGTTAAACTAAAAAGAACTGGTTGTCACTAAACATTACTCTAGCTTCAAAACAGGGTTTTGGCAGTTGACGCAAAAACTCTAGTTTGAACGTAAAAGCACTCTTTGGCATGCCTAGCTTGGAATTAAGAGTCAGCTGCTCTTCCAGTTGAGCTAGCGGCCCACCAGAAATTTATGTTACCACCACGAAGATAGCAAAGACAAGGAGCGGTAGTCGTTGGCAGGATTAGTGCCG
>Ga0307434_1001018_pt1 | contig 16112 bp, 12 predicted proteins | sample SalMarWE160220MG_FD_202156 | JGI IMG/M metagenome (GOLD analysis project Ga0307434, IMG submission 202156) | Salt marsh sediment microbial communities from the Plum Island Ecosystem LTER, Massachusetts, United States - WE1603-220 | ecosystem: Environmental > Aquatic > Marine > Intertidal zone >... | reverse complement strand
CGGAAAGGTTATGAGTATCTCGGACGACCTGATGGAGAACTACTTTACCCTGCTCACCGACATACCGACCGAAAAAATAGCCGAATTGACTGACCCGCAAAAAACCCACCCCAAAGAAGCAAAAGTACTGCTCGCAAAAATGATTGTAGCTCAGTTCTGGGATAATGGAGACGCCGTTACAGACGGGAAAGAACCACAGAATTCAGATTCTAAATCAATTACTTCTGATATGAGAGCCTTGCCCTCCGATATGGCTGTTGCTGAATTTGATAAAGTATTTTCGAAGAAGCAATTACCGACGAAAATTCCAGAGATACAAATCGCACCAGAGGCAGTCTCAGTGAAGGAATTGCTCGTTAATTGCAGACTTGTTGAGACCGGCGGCGAGGCAAAACGCCTGTGTGCTCAATCCGCTGTCAGTATTGACTCGGAAAAGAAAACCGACCCAAATGAACAAATCGTTCCAAAAGATGGTATGATTGTCCAGGTCGGAAAACGAAAATTCGCAAAAATAAAAATCTCTTAATCTCAGTAAAATTTCTGGTTATAATATTTGTATGAATTTACCTGAACTGAAACAACCTGATAGGTATGTCGGCCTGTATGTCGTCGATTTCGGCGAGCATTCAGGCGTCGGCTTTACCGCGGAAGAAGTAGCTGAATTACTCGACAGTGAAAAATACAAAGACTGCAAAGTCTATAAAATCCACAACGCGTACCCTGACGGCCGGCTCGAACTAAAAGGTGTTCGCAGCGAAACTTTTCAGCTCGAAGCCGGGATGTTTTTCTACGAGACTGCTCTCGATACCGCCCGTGGTGACTATCAAAACCTTGTCAAAATCGCGGTCGGCTCAGCACCTGTTTGCAGGGCAAAAGTCCACCTCGCAAAATACTCGGATGACAAATTCGCCACCGCTCTTATCTACCCTGCCGAGTATGACGACGAAATGAGCCGCTGGCTGCTCGATAATAATTACAGAACCTCCGGCTCTGCCGAAGGCGGTACCGGCGCCGTCCAGAGATACTACGTTGACAACCCGCAAATCCTCGAACGTCATCAGCTATTTGGCAGGCAGTCCTTTCAGAGCAGAACTGGAGAAGAGTTGCTCGCCAACCTGAAAGTTGCTGTTCAGAGGTAACGAGTCAAAATGTCACCGAAGTTAAATAAAAAAACGTTTCTCGGCTCAATCGCCGGCAGAATTCTCACTGCCTTCGGCAGAAAACCGAAGCCCGAACTAAAAGACGTTAAAAAAATCGACTTCGAAACCAGCACTCAGAAAATAGGCGTCCGCTTCACCGAAAAAATCAGAAATGTCTTTCGTTTCCGCTGGATAAAAAAGAATTGACATATCATATTAGAAAAGTATAATATGGGTGTTTGATTATTCTTTAGAACCAATGTTATTTTTGGCTTTTTCGTATAAAATTGCGGCCCTATTTTTTTGCGGAGTGAGTAGTAATGGAAGTAATTTGCCCAAAATGCCACAAACGATTGAATTCCCCTAAACAAGCAGTAGGACATAGAGCTACATGTCCGGTGTGTAAAACCGTGTTTTTTATAAGCAAAGAAAATTGTCCGGAGTATTTCAAAAAACCTACCAAGCCTACAAGTGAATGCGATATATCGGTTTCACATTTTAGATGGGCGATGTTTATAAGCATTTCTGCTCTTGTAGGGGTTGCTGCTATGCTGATCACGGTTTTCGTTATGAAAAAACATTACGCAGATAATAATGGAAAGAAAATAACCACGAATTCAATATCGGAGAAGAAAAATAGTTCAAAACTTGAAAGTGTTTACAATAATACAGATGAGATGCAAAGCGAAAAAATTTTATCTTCTGCGAAACTTCAGGCAGAAACTCAAAAAGTCACTCAAAAGGATGGTATCTTGGGTCAGGTATCTAATGTGGAACTGAAGGATAAAAGATCAATTGAGAACGAAACAGGAATTCATCTTGTTCCAGATGAAGGGCAGGAACAAAAAAGCGAAAAATCAACTGCGACTGAAATTATCGCAGAAAGCGAGCTTGTGAAAAAATATGATCCTTCTGTATGCAAAATTGAAACTGATTTTGGTACGGGGACAGGTTTTTTAATCGGCAACGATTTAGTCTTAACCAATAAGCATGTGATAAATTTTTGGAGTGATTTGAAATGTTATTTTCCGGGAAAATATTCACATTATATTGGCAACATCATATGGCTTGACCCTGAAAAAGACATGGCTCTCTTAAGACTGGATAAGAAACCTGCAAGCAAACCAATACCTATATCAGAAACAATCGATATAGAACGTGGCGATAGAGTTTTAGTGATCGGATACCCTGCAACTTCCAGTATATCAATAAGCAGCTCTATTACATCGGGTATGATCAGTAACGATACTATTATTGATGGCACTTTTTTTTATCAGACCGATGCTGCAATAAATCCTGGTAATAGTGGAAGCCCGGTTTTCAATAATTACGGCCAACTTGTTGGAATGGCAACTCTTAAGGAAATTGGAAAGGATAATATTTCATATATATTGCCTGTTTCATACATATACTCAAACCTTCTGATTTTAAAAGCTTGCCCAAAAGAAGAACTAACATCAAATCTCGCGAAATATGCATACCAAGAGGATTTACTTCAAATTCGTGTTAGTAGTCTTCTTGCAATTTCGATGTTAGCCGAAATTGAGGAAGCTTGGTCTAATGCAATAAAATTCAGGAAAGATATAACGACAGAAGTTAGTTATGTTTCGCGGGAAAATAATGATATTGCTAGTGCATGTTTAGCTAAAATAATTAGCATGGATAAAAGCATGAGCTATTATGATTCTACACTTTCGAGAAAAACATCTGAATCTTTAAAAACTTCCCGGGAAATTCTCAAGGATATTTTTCAGTTCATAATCAATCCGGAGGGTAGTTATAAAAGATTTAATGAATATTGGTCTGTTCGTCTTTCAAAATTAGCTAGAATTCTTGAAGATTTATAATGTCTTTCGTTTCCGCTGGTTAAAAAAGAATTGACTAATCGTCGTCTATTTTCGTTTCCGCAATCAGTGATTTAAGCAAAGGCTCGCGCCATTTCTTCTCTGATGAATCATAAACGCCGAAGCCGGAGCAGAATTCCCAGTAAGACCAGCTGAAGTTTTTCTTTTCAGCTTCTCTCGCAACAAAGGCTGTCCATCGTGCTCTTGACTGCATATCAGCCTTACTGTATGCGCCGAACTCACCCAGGTATATAGGCCTGTTGTGTTCTTTGCCCCATTCGAATACCCCGTCGAAATCTTTTTCGATCGCCTGTTTTTCATTGTCGGTTCCTGTCCATTTTGTCCCAAGCCAGTTTTTCGATTGCTCGCCTGTCCATTCAGCTCCCTGATGTGTGAAATTGAAAGGCTGATAATAATGGAAGCTGACTATTATGTTCCTGTCACTATCGGGCAGAACAAGTTTATCGAGTTTGTCGATGCTGTTCCAGTTTGTCGGCCCTATCACAACGACCCGTTGAGAATTCGACTTTCTTACGACCCGCAGGGTCTCAGCGATTAGCTGATTCCATATTTTGTCATCGAGTTTTTTACAGGGCTCATTCAGCAGCTCAAATAACACAGCTTCGCTCGCCTCTTTGTAATGTTCTGCAATTTGATGCCACAGTGAAACAAATCGTTCCATGTGCTTTTCAGGTTCATCGTAAATCTCATCATAATGGTGCATATTTATAATTACATATAGATTATTAGAAAGCGCATTTCTTATGGCCCAGTCGATTCTTTCGAAAAAGTTGGGGTCTATTGTGTAAGGTTTTTGCTGCAGTGCGTGAGCCGACCATTTAATGGGGATTCGCACCGACTCGAAACCTGCCTGTTTTATGAGCTTGAAATATTCTTCCTGCAGTGTTACTCCCCATTGTCCTTCTTTAGGTGCTTCTAGAGAATTGCCGAGATTAATGCCTCTGCCCAGCTTTTTGTTGACCTCAAAGACTGTTAAATCTTTCTCGGCAAAGCAGGCTAAATTCAAGAAGAGTAATAATATTACGCACATATAATAAGTTTTATTAAGTGACATTATTTTCTCCCTTCAGCAATTTCACGCAATACTCAGGGCTTTGTATATATATGGATTTGCTAAAGGTTTTTTCCGCAGCACTTTTTATATTTCTTGCCGCTGCCGCACGGGCACGGCTCATTCCTGCCGACCTTCGGCTTCTCGTGAACAATCTGTTTCACCTGCACCTCACCCTGCGGAGCCTGTGCCGCCGCTCGCTGTCTCTCCTGCATTGCAAACTGGCCGACCTCATCGTGACTTGTCCTGCTCACATTCCATACGCTTCTCGCCCTTGCTCCCGCCTCGAGGCGAACCTTAAAGATTATATCCGTCACCCTCTCCCCTATCGTCCCCAGCATCTCCTCGAACAGGCGAAAGCCTTCCCGCTTGTATTCCGTCTTCGGGTCCTTCTCCGCCCACGCCCGAAAATGAATATTGCTCTTCAGGTGGTCCATCGCATACAGATGGTCCTTCCAGACGCTGTCATAAACCTGCAGAAGAACATATTTTTCGAGGTCACTGAGCTCACTTCTCAAAAACTCCCTGCCTGATTTGACAAGTCTTTCCCTTATCTGCTCTCTGTCGCCTATTGTCTCTTCCGTAAAGGATGCGTCGAATCTTTCGTTGGCCCACTCGATGAGTTCACTTGTATTAAGCCTCGCGAGCTTTTCGTCAATCTGCTCTTCGAGTTTGCCGTTGCTGAAACTCTTACTGAGCTCTAACAGTCTCTGGTACAGAACTTTCGGCTTGAGCTGCTGTATCTGTTCTGTTGACAGACCCGCCTGGTATTTTTTATTTGCCCACTCCGCCAGCCTCTCGAATCCGTATATATTCGCACCCTCAGGCCCGAATACCATATTCATCGCAAACTCAACCGGGTACTCAATTTCTCTTTGCCTGTATCTCTCCGTTGTCTTCTCTATCACGTATTCTCGTATCTTCTCCGCACCGAGCTCTCTTAGCTGTTCGGTATCGAGCTCTATGGCAAATTTCGACCGCACCCATTCCGAGTATGTCTTAAGAGCAAAGTCACCTTCCAGAAAATCTGCCATAGCTGAGTAGTCTTTCTTCTCTATCTGCTCCGCTGCCGCAGCTATAAGCTGCTCCTCTATCTCCTCCGGCTTTTGGTGCTTGACCTTGCCTGCGCTTAAGTTCACACTGAACGCACTCATCGCCCACTTGCAAAGGCCCGCTATATCCCACGTCGAAGAGTCGCTGTAATCCTCAAAATATTCGCCGAGTGATATCGATATATTATTCGCTGCATTGTCCGTTGCACGCTTTTTGATTATCTGCTCAATCTCATCAGCTTCCTTACCATCGATATCCGAGTTCCTCAGCTCCACTCCAAAGCTGCTCCTCGCCCACTCGGTAATACATTTCAAGGGATATCGCTTACCAAGGATGCTCTCACAGCTATTGGTAACGCTCGCTGCTATCATCTCCTCTATAATATTTTTCAAATCCCTGCCTGCGAGTATCTGCCGCCTCCGCGAGTAAAAAATCTTGCGCTGATAATCCATCACCTCGTCGTATTCGAGCAGGCTCTTTCTAATCTCGAAGTTACGTTCCTCGACCTTTTTCTGCGCTTTCTCGATTCCCTTGCTTATCCTTTTGTGCATAATCGGCTGACCCTCTTCCCAGCCGATCCAGCTCAACGCCTTAACCGTCCAATCCGGCGCAAATACCCGCATCAAATCATCGTCGAAGCTCAGGAAAAACTGGCTCGAGCCGGCGTCTCCCTGCCTGCCGGACCGGCCGCGAAGCTGGTTGTCTATGCGTCTTGCCTCGTGCCGTTCGGTGCCTAAAATATGCAGTCCGCCGATTTCCGCAACTCCCTGACCGAGCTTGATATCCGTTCCTCGGCCGGCCATATTCGTCGCTATCGTAACATTGCCACGCGCATTACCTTCTCTTGTATTATGCTGGTGGCCGGCCTTCGCCACTATCAACGCCTCACGAGCATGCTGTTTCGCATTCAATACCTCATGCTCTATCCCGTATCTTCTCGTAAGGGCCTCGCTCAGCGCCTCGCTCTTTTCTATGCTGATGGTCCCCACGAGTACAGGCCGGCCCGCGCCGCTTACCTGGTTTATCTCTTCCACTATCGCATTGAACTTTTCGGGTACCGACTTGTATATCACATCATTACGGTCGTCCCTGATGCACGGCTCGTTCGTCGGTATCACCACAACCTCGAGTTTATATATGTTCATAAACTCTTCAGCCTCCGTAATAGCCGTTCCCGTCATCCCCGCAATCTGGTCGTACAGCTTGAAGAAATTCTGCAAAGTTATTGTCGCCAGCGTCTGCGTCTCTTCCTTGACCGCAACGTTCTCCTTTGCCTCTACTGCCTGGTGCAGCCCGTCCGACCACTGCCTGCCGTGCATAAGTCTGCCCGTGAACTCGTCAACGATTATCACCTTGCCGTCCATCACGACATAATCTTTTTCCCTCTCGAATGTCACGTGTGCCCGCAGCCCCTGCTCCAATAGATGAGGCCACTCCATATTGCTGCCCGTAAAAAATGAACCCACCCCTGCTATCTCCTGCGCCGCTCCGACCCCCTCGTGAGTGAGATGAACAGCCTTCCTGTCAATTTCAACCTCGTAATATTGGGTAATTGTCTCGAGCTTCGCATTGGCAGCCGCAAGCTCCGGTCCCGTTTTCTCAATCGTCTGCTGTGCTTTCTTTATCCGTTCCTCGTCCCTGTCTTTTCTTGCCTCTGAAAGCTCGCCATGGGCATTCGCAAGTGTTCGCTGTGCCGAATCAATCTGTTTTTTTATCCTGTCGTAGTTGCTCTGAAGACTTAGAAGCTTTCGCGCCACTCCATCCGCACTTTTGTATCTGCTAACGTCGTCGAACGCCGGACCCGATATTATTAAAGGCGTCCTCGCCTCATCTACAAGAATCGAATCAACCTCGTCTATAATCGCGTACTCCAGCTCGCTTTGTACCATCTGCTTAAGGCTAAGCTTCATATTGTCACGCAGATAGTCAAAGCCGAACTCGTTATTCGTCCCGTATGTCACATCACAGCCGTACTGCTGCTTGCGCTCATCGCCGGACGTATCCATATCCGCCTGTATCGCACCCACTGTAATCCCCAGCGCTTTATATACAGGCCCCATCCACTCTGAATCTCTTTTTGCGAGATAATCGTTTACGGTGACAATATGTACTCTTCTGCCGGTCAGGTAAACGAGATAAACCGCCAGCGTCGCAACCAGCGTCTTGCCCTCACCGGTAGCCATCTCCGCAATCTTGCCTTCGTACAGAACTCTTCCCCCGATAAGCTGAACGTCGAAATGACGCATCTCGACATTGCGCCTCGCCGCCTCCCGCACAACCTCGAACGCTTCCGGCAGAATCTGCTCAGGCTCGGCTCCGTCTTTCAAACGGCTTTTGAACTCCTCTGTTTTGGCTTTCAGCGCCTCGTCATCGAGCACCTTAATCTGCTCCTCGAATTCACCCGCCTGCTGGCCGATTACAGAGTACGCTTTTATCAAACGCTCATTGCGGCTGCCGAAAACCTTAAGTAATGTTTTACCGAATTTGCCTGCCATATTTTATGTTCTACAAAATAGGCCTTATAATAAGTTTTATTTTTTGAAATTCGAATTTGCACTTTTATTGTCATTCCCGCGAAGGCAGGAATCCATTTTTTGTAGTTCTGGATTCCGCATCACGTGCGGAATGACAAATTAACAAGTTTCTTTTCTGCAAAGCAATTCGTATTTCGAATTTCAACTCTTCACTCTTGTAACATACTCGCCGCTTCGTGTATCTATCCTGATTACGTTGCCGACCTTGACAAAAGGCGGTGCCTGTATCACAAGGCCGGTCTCAAGCGTTACCGGCTTGTTCTGGTTCGTCGCAGTCGCTCCCTTTATTTCCGGCGCAGCCTGGGTAACCTCTAAATCCACCGTATTCGGAAGCTCAACTATTACAGCCCTGCCCTCGTACATCGTCACCTGGAGCTGCGAGTTCGGCTTCAGGTATTTCTGACCGTCGCCGAACGCTTCATCGTCGAGCGTAATCTGGTCGTACGTAGTCGTATCCATCAGGATATGCTCGCTGCCAGCCGAATACAGGTACTCGTAAGTCCTCTTATCGAGAAATGCCTCTTCAATCGTCTCTTCCGACCGGAGGCGAATATTGCGTATCATACCGTCCGAAAGGCTCTTCAGCTTCGTCTGGTAAACCGCTCCTCCCTTGCCCAGCTTTACATGCTGATAGTCAACAATCGCGTACAGCTTGCTGTCGATTATCACTGTCCGTCCCTTACTCATCTCGGATGCCTTCATATCATTCTCCAAAAAAACAATAAACACTTATCTTTATAAAACGAATAGTATCTTAAAAAATCACACCGTTGTCAAGAAAACCAAAACTGCGTTAGTGCTATAATTTGCTTGATTTGAAGCAAATGAAAACAGGGATGCATCATGGAACGGCGCAGGTAGCCGAACGGATAATTATGTGATATCATTTTGTCCTTAATAGAAAAGGAAAGTTATTCGCGGCCGCTAAATTTTAATTAGGACTTTGGATTTAGGCCGGAAGTTGTAGGTTCTGAAAAAGGGAGTTCTCACCCTACCTGCAAGCTGGCACACAACAAAATTTTTCTTCATAACTTTACTTTACATCGATAAAAAATTGGTCGAAATGCCCAAATTCAGGCCAATATCAAGCCTCTAAACTCTAAACTCGACAAAATAATGTAAAGTCATGTAAAGTCGTATTTTTATAAGTGCCCAGATAACAAGAACTTATGGTAATCATAGTTTGCAATTTCTCAAAATTTAATTAATTTTTACTTGACTTTTTTGTGAACATTTTGTACAATTTAGACGAAAAGACAATATGTAAGAATTGTGCAAAATAAGGAGCGATGAGAATGACTATGATATCTGTGAGTGAGTTACGTAATCAATTACACGATATAGGGGCAAAGGTGGCATATCGCGGAGAGCGTATAGGGGTGGAAAATCATAGAAAACCGTATTTTGCTATTGTTTCTATTGACGATTTAAAACTTTTAGAGTTTCTTGAAGACAAAATAGATTTAGAAATGGCACGCGAAGCGCTAAAAAGGAACGACTTTGTGCCTTGGGAAAAGGCTAAGAAGGAGCTTGGTTTGTAATTGACAGTTTATAAGATTGAGATAGATAAAAAGTCTTTAGATTTTCTTGATAGTTTGCCTACGAAACATAAAAAGCAAATTGCAAAGAAAATTGACAATCTTGCCACTGATCCATACCCCTCTAACGCAATCCTCATAAAAAATCAAAAAGATATTTGGCGTATACGCTCAGGAGACTATCGAATAGCTTATACAGTAATAAATAATAAATTATTGGTTCTTGTTATTCATATCGGCGACCGCAAAAATTTCTATAAATATTTTGAAAGAGTTAAATTTTAATAACAGAGGTGTGTACTTCTTACCATATAATCTCATCAATTAAAACATTGCTAAAATTGCTTCATAAAATTCATCGTTTGCATAATCTCATCTGTATTTACCGCCTCTCTTTCTTTTCCTTGCACTTCTTTTCTTTGTGCCTTTTTCTTTTCTTTTGCCTCTGCCTTTTGCAGCAGCCTTGCCCAAAGGCTCAGCCGGTACGAGATTCAATTGTCTTGCAGCCAGGTTCACCGAAACTATCCTCGTCTTAATCCCCTGTCCAAGCCGCAAAGTCGCTTCCGAACCCTGCTCAGCGAAGCAGTGACTTTTGGGATAATAATCCCATCCGCCGCCTAACTGCTCGGTGGAAATCAATCCTTCAATCCCGAACTTTTTGCTCTGAACAAATACACCGAAATTCGCCAGTCCCGTAACGACACCATCCAGCTCTTCGCCGATATGTTCGCTGAGCATCTGCAGAATCAAAACCGTCTTCAATTCCTCCTCGGCATCTTCCGCCCTCTGCTCTGTAAATGTTATATGCTTTCCGGCTTCCGCTAAACCCTGCTCCTGTCCCTTCGGCAAAGTTTTACCCTCGAGGTAATCATCCAGAAGCCTGTGAACAAGCAAATCCGCATATCGCCGTATCGGGCTGGTAAAGTGACAATAGTGCCTCGACGCAAGCGCGTAATGACCGACATTTCTCGGCGAATAGACAGCCTTTTCAAAACTTCTCAAAACGAGTAAATTCACCGCAACACTCGCATCAGTACCCCTGACCGATTCCAGCAAAGCCTGTATATCAGCTCGGCCGCCAGATTTCGGAAAATTGAAACCAAGCGTCCGTAAAAGTCTCGCCAATTCTTTCATACTCATCGCATCCGGCTCAGGGTGAATCCGCCGCATAAACGCAACATTCAAACTGTCTAAAAGTGCTGCCACCGCCTCGTTAGCCTCGACCATAAACATCTCGATTATCGTATGCGGGTAGCTCGTATCAGCAGGATGCGCATCTACAACCCTGCCGTTCTTATCCATCTCAAGCTCTGTCTCCGGCAAATCCAGGTGCAGCATCCCGTCCTTAATCCTCCGCTTCTCGATTATCCTGCTAAGACGCTCCATATCCTTCAATAGTGTCACCACCTCGCTTTTAACGTCGCCGGTTTTCCCCCTCAGCGTTTTGTCCGCCTGCTCGTACGTCAGCCTCTGCAGCGAATTCATAACCGACCTTGCAAACTTTCTGTTCAGCACCTTTCCCTTATCGTTATATCTTGTATAAACGCTTTTGACGAACCTCTTCTGTCCCGGTTGAAGCGAGCATATCCCGTTACTCAAAACCTCCGGCAGCATCGCTATTGTCCGTCCCGGCAGGTACACACTATTGCCGCGCTGCTTCGCTTCTTCATCGAGCGCTGTCCCCTCACCAACAAAAAAACTCACATCTGCTATATGCACTCCGAGCACATAATTGTTGCCACCATCCTTCTCAAGACTTATCGCATCGTCAAAATCCTTCGCATCCGGCGGGTCAATCGTTACGATAACCTTGCCCGTTATATCTTCTCTGTCCGTCTCATCATAATTTGTAAATCCCGCCGCAGCTTCCCTGGCCTCGGACAAACAAGACTCGTCAAATTCAGACGGTATCTGATATCGCCGAACAATCGCGTTTATCTCTGTCTCGTACTGTCCCGCTCTGCCGAGCACCTCAACGATTACGCCGTGTCCAAGATGCTTCTCTGTAGGCCAGCTCACTATCTCAACAACGACCTTATCTTTTTCTCTCGCACCCTTTGCGCTTACATCACCGACGATGACAGGCTCAACGTATCCTTTTCCTTCCGGCTGAATAATCCAGCCCTCTTTGCTCTTGCTCAATGTCCCCACAACCCTGTTACTTGACCGCTGAAGTATCTCTGTAACCTTACCCGTATATCGCATCTGCCCGCCGCGCCTGCCTCGCTTGACTACCTTCGCCGCAACAATATCACCCGTCATCGCCGAGGCCGTGTCACCGGGCGGTATAAACAAATCATCGTGCGAATCGCGAACAAGCGGACTCACGAATCCGAAGCCCTGACGGTTCGCTCGAAATGTTCCCGTGATTTGTCCCTTGAGAGGCCGAAGCTCTACCGCGCTTCTCTCGCCGATAATGATATGACCGGATTGACGGAGCTGCTCGAACGCTTTCTTGAATTCGGCGTAATCCTCGCCGCTTATCCCGAGCCCCTTGGCAAGTTTCGTCAGCTTTACAGGCCGGTATTCGCTGTGACTTAAATACTTAAGTATTTGTTTCTTAAAACTTTCCAGCATCAATTCAGATTATACCCCTCGCCTGAGCTGCTCTCAATCACAAATATAATCCCCCGAACCTCCGTCTTTTCACTGTTCATAATCATCTTCGGCGCGTATCCGAACGTTCTGCCGGTAATCGCTTCCATTGTCCATACTCATTTTGTTAAACTTGTGCTGTGCCCATAAAATCTTTATTCCCATCACGATACAACATGCTCCGAGAAAGAAAAAAAACAGTGCCGCCAGAGTTGCAAAAAGTTTCGGCAGAAGATAAATCAGAAAACCAAAACCCGTCAGCAGCATCCCGACAATAAAAATCCCCGCTGCCATCCGCCTCGATGCCAGCGAAAGCATACTTGTATAAAACTTAAAACTCATCTTTATCTTCCTAATAATTGGAACGGCCGATTCCTCTCGGCCGTCCCAAAAATCGCTATAACTTACTTTCTTAAATCAACCATTTTTTTACTGACCACGAGCGACCAGCAACTAAATTAGTACATCCCGCCGCCTGGCGGCATACCTGCTGCAGGACTCTGCTTTTTCTCGGGAATCTCGCTGACTATCGCATCCGTGGTCAGCAGCAGTGACGCAATCGACGCACCGTTCTGCAGTGCCGCCCTTTCGACCTTCGTCGGAACTATCACTCCGAACTCGACCATGTCACCGTATTTTTTGCGGATTGCATCGTAGCCGAAATTCGTTTCACTGCTTTCTATTACCTTCTGTGCCACTATCGAGCCGTCAAGACCGGCGTTAGCAGCTATCTGCTTTATGGGTGCGACGACCGCTCTTTTGACAATTTCCACTCCGATTTTCTCATCGCCTGTGCATTTTATCTTATCGAGCGAGCCGAGAATCCTCAGCATCGACACTCCACCTCCCGGCAGTATCCCTTCCTCTACGGCGGCCCGGCACGCATGAAGAGCATCCTCGACACGCGCCTTTTTCTCTTTCATCTCAGCTTCGGTCGCAGCCCCGACGTTAATCTGTGCGACACCGCCCGAAAGCTTCGCAAGCCGCTCCTGCAGCTTCTCCGTATCATATTCGCTCGTGGATTTATCTATCTCCGTCTTTAGCTGCTCAATCCTGCCCTTAATCTCCGCCGTCTCGCCCCCGCCTTCTATAATCGTCGTGGTGTCCTTATCAATTGTCACTCGCTTTGCCCTGCCGAGCTGTCCTAATTCGATATTCTCAAGCTGCAGTCCCAAATCCTCGAATATCGCCTCACCGCCGGTCAGTACACCTATGTCACCGAGCATCGCCTTGCGCCTGTCACCGAATCCCGGCGCCTTGACCGCCGCCGCCTGCAGAACACCGCGAAGCTTATTAACCACTAACGTCGCCAGGGCCTCGCCCTCGATGTCCTCGGCAATAATAAGCAGAGGTTTACCCTGCTTGGCAACCTTTTCTAACACCGGCACTAATGACTTCACCGAGCTTATCTTCTTTTCGTGAATTAGAATATAAGGCTTCTCCAGCACGACCGTCATATTCTCCATGTTGTTAATAAAGTGCGGGCTAAGATAGCCCTTATCGAACTGCATACCCTCGACCAGTTCGACCGTCGTCTCGAGCGATTGTCCTTCTTCCACCGTAATCACACCGTCCTTGCCGACCTTATCCATCGCCTCTGCGAGTTTGCTGCCTATCTCTACATCCTGGTTTGCCGAGCACGTCGCAACCTGCTCTATCTGCCTGCTCGATTTCACCGGTATGCTTATCTTTTTAAGCTGTTCGACTATTGATTCCACCGCCTTGTCAATCCCTCGTTTGACCTGCATCGGGTTTGCGCCTGCCGTAATATTTTTCAGACCTTCTTTGAAAATGCTCTCTGCCAGTATAGTTGCTGTTGTCGTCCCGTCACCTGCTACTGTCGATGTCTTGCTCGCAACCTCTTTTACCATCTGGGCCCCCATATTTTCGTATGAATCCTCGAGCTCAATCTCCTTGGCTACCGTGACACCGTCTTTGGTAACCGTGGGCGAGCCGTAGGATTTTTCCAAAACCACGTTCCTGCCGCAAGGCCCCAACGTAATCTTCACCGCCTGTGCCAGTTTCTCTACGCCCTTGAGTATCGCTGCTCTCGCGTCACTGCCGTATGCTATCTTTTTCGCTGCCATTCTTCTTATCTCCTTTTATACTTAAATTTTTCTTTCGTCATCAATTAACCCGCCTGCCTTATTCTATAATCGCCATAATATCCGGCTCGCTCATAATCAGGTATTCTTTGCCCTCAATTTTTATCTCCGTTCCGGCATAGCTGGTGAACAGAACCATATCACCCTTTTTGACCTGCATCTTCTGCTTCGTGCCGTCCTCGGTAACCTTGCCGTCCCCGACGCTTACGACTTTTCCTCTTTGCGGTTTTTCTTTTGCCGTGTCCGGCAGCACAATACCACCAGCCGTCTTGTTCTCCGCCTCTACCCGCTGTACCAGAACTTTATCACCTAATGGCCGTATCTTCATATTCTTACTACTCCTTTCCTTACACCTGTATAAATAACTTCTTAAAGATAATAATACTTATACCCGCCTTACGCTATGCAAAAATATTACTATCATAGCGCTTAATAAACAGCCTGTTCAACTGCTGCTGCAGAACAGCCATATCTATCGGCTTATCCAGGACGCTGAAGACGTCCAGCTCCAGCGCCTTTCCCAGAAGCTGCTCATCCGCCATCGCTTTCAGCAGAAGGCAGGGCAGCCGCGGGTAATCCATTTTAATTATTCTTATCGTTGTCAGCCCGCCCGTCTCGCAGTCGATATCTATTATTGCCGCGTGAATCCGTCTTTGCCTTAGCACGTTAACGAACTCATCTGCGCTGCCCGCCACCATCAGCGTCACGCCTCTGGGCTCGAATATATCGTGCAGCGCTTCAGGCCATGCCCAGTCCGCTGCGCTTGCGAGCACGTTTATATCCTGAGGTTCTAATAATCCGCCAGCCATAACATGAATCCTGTATAATAACCACCTGCAGATACGCAAATTTTGTGCCAACGCCTTTTTTGCGGGGCGTTCTTCTGCTAACTGCTTACCTGATATGGTCTTATAAAATATGCTTCCATCAACCCTCCCTGCCAAAATCCCCATTTCACTGCCATTCCGACAGTTTGTACTTAGGTCGGCCCTGCCATTGATACAAAGCCAATATTGGAAAAACGAACCCAATTTTGGGCTAAAATTGGGTTCGTTTTGGGTTCGTTTGGCTTCGTTATTTCGGCGGAAAAGAAGCTTGAAAATGCCATAACCATTTCTATAGTAAGCACTTGCGTCAATCTGGTCAATTTTAAAATTGGGTTCGTTTTGCATAAAAAGGTTTGATTTGTAGAGCTCTCTCGACAAATGTAGAGGTGGGTTTTGAAAGTTAATTGGTGAATTGGTGAATTTGTTAATTAGTTTACCGATTTTAGACCCCTGATGCTGGATACACGTTTCTAGTGTCTCGCGATTATTTGACATCTATAAGTTCCTTGCATAAATAGACTTACGAAATAATATCTGACTTGAACTGCCCATTCGACATTGCTCAGGGCGGGCTGTTTAGAAACGTGCGGACCTCCGCGTTACGTGTGTTTTCTAACACACAGCAGTATCATACCAATTAAGGCGATAAATACAATGGAAAAATAATTATTTAATCGCTAATTTCACTGATTAAACAGATTTTGGAACCACGAATTAACACGAATAAACACGAAATAACACGAAGAAATATGTCAAAAGTCACAAGAGAACAAGGCCAAAGAGAATTATTTAGCCACTGATTTCACAGATTCCACTGAAAATATTAGACATAAAAAAGGTAAACAAGTTTACTGCGGATTGCGCCAGTAAATTTTAACATAAATATGTAAACGTCCCCTATAATTTCCAACGTCCCCTAAAATTTCCTATAATTTTAATGTCACCCTATAATTTCTATAATTTAAGTATGCTTATACTACCGGCTTTCTGTCAAGATCAGAATAAGGATAAAATCCTGCTTCTTTAAGCTTTGTCAAAAGTGAGCGTGAACCAAACTTTCTGGCATATTCCATTTCAGAGCGGATAATTTCAATACATAATAATAAACAATGCTTTTTACCTTCAATCTCGAAAGGAACTCCTTTCGTGTCAAACTCATCGAAAATAAGGTAACTTGTTTCTTCGTCCTCCCAAGGTATTTCCGCAGTTTCGCCTGGATTTATAACGGCTTGATAACTGTAATTTCCCATTGTTGTCATAATACCCTTCATTCTACATTCAATCTTATCAAATTCAGTAAGTCGGCCTTCTTCTATTCTTTTTTTTCTCACTTTACGAGGTTCAGGGGGCGGCATATTTAACTTTGTGCATGTTATAAGCTCATAAGTACCTATATGATTAGGCT
>Ga0307434_1001017_pt1 | contig 16125 bp, 15 predicted proteins | sample SalMarWE160220MG_FD_202156 | JGI IMG/M metagenome (GOLD analysis project Ga0307434, IMG submission 202156) | Salt marsh sediment microbial communities from the Plum Island Ecosystem LTER, Massachusetts, United States - WE1603-220 | ecosystem: Environmental > Aquatic > Marine > Intertidal zone >... | reverse complement strand
AGGTCCAGATAGTTGACGCCGTGGTCAATGGCATGACGGATTATCTTGATGGATTCGGCTTCATTAATATCGGCTGTATTATCGTCGGCTGGCGGTAGCCGCCTGACACCAAAGCCCAATATCGATACTTCCCAATCCAGCCTGCCAAACCTGCGGTACCTTATTTATATCCTCCCTAAATTGTATCCAACTCACCAGCAATTTAGCCAGCTAAGGACGACTATTCCTCTTCCACCCATGGAGCATCGTGTTGACCACTAAGGCAACACACGATAAAGCTGTAGGGCTTATCAACCCACCTGGTGATGAGCGGGAGATGGGTAAATCCCGAAGGACAGATGGCGACGGTAGGCGTGTTGAATACATGCCTTTCGTAATCCTTGCCCATAGCTAATTCTTGTTCACACCCCAGGTAATTTAAGTTATCAGGGTCAAGGCCGACGAATATCAGTATCTCCTCTTCAGGATGGTAGTGGCCTTCACCACCGCGGTGCCATATACCAGAGCCGGTGTAATAGCCCCAGGTAAAATTGACCTCAAACCCCTCAAGGTCTTTACCGTAGAGCCAGACAAGCTGGTCAGCATTACCCGGCCCTATTTGCCCAACCTGCTCCGTATCCATATCAGGGTTATTCTTCTTAAATTCCTCCAGCAAACGCTTATCCTTCAACATAGCCGCCATCTTCATCGGCTCAAAACCGGAACCAAGCGGTTTAACCAGGTGCCCGTATTTCGACCCGGTCGATTTAGCCTTTTTGGGAACCGACTCAGCCTTGTAGCCCGCGGCCAGACCAATGTGGTAATGGACGATAGGTCTATCGACTTTTCTAACGGTAACCGGACCGTGCGGCGTCCCCTTGGGGACAATGACTACTGATGGTTTGTTAAACGCATGTTCCTCACGCTCTTCGCCAAGCTCTACCGATATCTCGGCGCCTAAATAGGTGATATCGGTGTTATCGGTTCCGGCAAAAACCAGACATTCGTCATAAGGATGCACTATAGCCCCTTCGACGGGATGACACGCGCCGGCTTTTTTAATGAAACCGTACGAAAAATTGGCATTAAACCCCTCCATGTCCTTGCCCTCCATCCATATCCACGGCTCGGGGTATAAGCCGGCGGGCGGTTTTTGGACAAGCAATGGTTTTACCAGATGAGCATACTCTTTCTCTGTCATTTTTAATATCCTTTCCTTCGTTCACGTTACAGCTGGTGGCTAATTATCTCTGCTTGGCCTCCTTTCTCGTTGTGGGGATACCAGATTCTAGCCCGGTATAACACCCCTCGTCAAGCGTATTATTTGACAAAGCATCAACGGGGGTGCTACGCTTCGAGCGTAGCCAATTCACCAAATAACAAACACACCCGCAACTGGCCAATATCATCTCTTCAACACGCTATCAAAATCTTAGGGAAAGGAGAAATAAAAATGGCTGAATCGAAATACGGGAAATATATCGTCACCGAACCAAAGGCTAATATAGTCAAGCCCCCATGGAGTCCCCAGGGTGAGATTCCTGGCCGCGTAGCCTACCTAGACCACGAGGTTGTCGACGGCGCCTTCTACATGGAATGCGTCTGGCTGATGCCCGGAATAAAGCCACCGCCCGGCGTCGACATTAAGAAGCTCGGGCCACAGGCCCATACCCATGATTATGACGAAATCCTGGGCTTTTTCGGCAGCGATACGGAGAACATGGGTGATTTGGGTGGAGAAGCCGTGCTATGGCTGGGAGACGAAGAGCACAAAATCAACAAAAGCTGCCTGGTCTTTATCCCCAAGGGGCTGCAACACTGCCCGTTATACTTTCCCCGAATAGACAAACCCATCTTCCACTTCAGTGTCGGCCCCGGGAAAACGTACTTCTAGACGGACATATTTAAAGTCTTCTGATTAAAATAGCCGGAGGATGTTAATCCTCCGGCTGGGCTGTACGCTGGCTTTATCTACGAATAGACGCCGTACTCTTTAGCGGCTTCCGTCACGGCACGCAGGTTATCCGGATTACCCTTATCCAGGGCCGCCCCCCCGGTTAGTATATACCCGCCGCCCGGGGCAACAAACCTCAATGAGCTGGCGGCAGGCTTCCTTGACATCCTGTGGAGTACCGGTGCGCAGTATCGAAGCGGGTATGTTCCCGGCAATGCAGATAGTATCACCGAGGACCTTTTTGGCGTTAGCCATATCGGTCTGGTCAAACCACCATACCGCTGAGCCTCTGGGCAGGTCTTTACCCATCTTTCTGGTCACCTCATAGTAATTCCTCTGGCAGCAGTCCAAAAGGCACCTGCTGTCTCAACTCATCAAGCGTCCATCTGCCCCCGTACTTGACTAGCGTCTTGGATATCTCAGGCTCAGAGTAAAGCCCGATGATTGGCCCGGCGATGTTAAAAATCTTTCCGTTTATCTTAGCCGCCTCGTCGGAGGCAAGGTAGTTTATAAACGGAGCCACCTCCTCCGGATTGGGTGTTATTTCCAGCGGGAAGGCGAACTTTCTATCCATCCAGGGGCTTTCTGCCTCAGATACCGCCTCATCGTAGGCAGTCAGCTCAAAGGCAGCCCGTGTCTTGGCAAACGGGGCAAAGGCGTTACAGGTTATATTGTATGGGGATAGTTCTTTAGCCACCGCTCTGGTCAGGCCCACCACCCCGGCGTTGGCGACACAATACTCGGCATGCTTAAGAACATCACCAAGAAAAGCCCGGGACGTGCAGTTAATTATCCGCCCCCATTTCTGCTTCATCATAAGGGGAGCGGCATGACGAATACAGTTGAAATAACCCTTGGGCTTGGTCAGGGTAACCCGGTCCCAGAGCTCCTCGGTAATCTCCCAGACAGGGCTGAAGCCGAAAGTGCCGGCAACATTGACCAGGACATCAATCCTGCCAAAGCTATCAACAGCCGTCTGTATCAGCTTGCTGGCTACCTCAAAGTCAGAAATATCGCCGAAAAACGGTACCGCTTCACCACCCATTTTCTTTATCTCACTGGCGGTGGTTTCGGCGTCTCCGCTTGCCTCCTCAAGCTGCTTATGCAGCCGTTCCTTCTGCTCTGAACTCATTTCCTTGAGAACCTTTTCGTTCAAATGAACATAACCGGTAGACCCCGGCCGTCGGTTATTGGTAACCACCCTAGCACCCTCCTCGGCCATACCCACCGCTATTGCCCGGCCAATTCCTTGCCCCGACCCGGTAACCACAGCTACCTTGCCCTTCAATACATCGCCCATAAGATTCACTCTCCTTCCAGTGTCCGTTGAAAAGAAATTTTGCAGGATTACTTTTGGTGTATTAAACCCTGATGCAGGCTACCTTGTGGCTGCCGCCGACACTACGAAGCGGTGGTTCTGTCTGGCTGCACTCCGCTCTGGCTTCAGGGCAACGAGTGTGAAAGCGGCACCCCGGAGGAGGGTCCAGCGGAGACGGCATTTCCCCGCTCAGTATTATCTTTTTTACCCCCTTATCCTCATCCTCAGGCAGTGTCAAAAGCGATGCTGACATCAATGCCTTTGTGTACGGATGCAGGGGATGCTTAAACAGCTCCTCCTCCTCGCCATATTCTACTATCTGCCCCAGATACATTATAGCCACGCTGTGGCTCATATAACGCACCGTGGCCAGGTTATGTGCGATAACCATATAGCTTAAATGATACTGCGCCTGAAGGTCTTTCAGCAGATTCATAATCTGGGCCCGAATCGAAACGTCCAGGGCCGAAACGGGCTCATCCAGCACCACCAGATTGGGATTCAACGCCAGGGCACGCGCCACCGCAATCCGCTGTCGCTGCCCCCCGCTGAACTCATGCGGGTAACGCTCAGCAGCATCTGCCATCAGCCCCACCTGATCGAGCAACTCCTGCACCCGGCTCCGAACCTGCTGCTTCGATTGCTTTGTGTTAACCACCAGCGGCTCGGCTATAATATCTCTCACCCGCATCCTCGGGTTCATGGAGCTCCACGGATTCTGCTGTACTGCCTGTACCTTCGGCCGGTAGTTCATCTTCAGTTGTGACCGAGAAAATTGCTGGATGTCGTTACCTTCACAGAGAATAGTCCCGGAGGTCGGCTTCTCCAATAGCAGCACTTGCTTGGCTACGGTCGTCTTTCCAGCGCCCGATTCTCCAACGAGGCTCATCGTCTTGCCCCGCTCTATGGTGAATGACACGCCATCCACCGCCCTTACCCAGCCGACGGTGCGTTGGAGAAGGCCCTTGTTAACCGGGTAGTATTTCTTCAGGTCGCGCCCTTCTAAAAAAACATCCGCCATAAACTATTCCACTCCCCAACAAGATACCGAGTGCCCATCGCCAACCTCCACCTCAGGGGGCTCCTGCTCACGGCAGATATTTTTTGCCATTGGGCAGCGAGGGAAGAATCGGCAGCCAGGAGGCAGGTCCAGCAGCGAGGGAGGCTGCCCTTTAATCGAATATAGCCGCTCATCCTTCCGGTCCAGACGAGGCACAGAGTTAATCAGGGCGCTCGTGTAAGGATGCCTTGGTGCTTTAAATATCGTACTGGTGTCCGCTGTCTCCACTATTTTACCGGCGTACATCACTGCCACCCGATGGCACATATTAGCCACCACCCCGAAGTCGTGAGTGATAAAGATGATAGACACGTTCGTCTTCTTCTGGACATCCTTAAACAGGGCTAGGTACTGAGCCTGTATGGTGGCATCAAGAGCAGTCGTCGGCTCATCGGCAATCAGCAGGCGAGGGTGGCAGGACATTGCTACCGCTCCCACCACTCGCTGCCTCATCCCCCCGCTCAGTTGAAAAGGATAATCCCCCAGAATCACCTCGGGCGATGGAATCTGTAGTAACCGCAGCGCTGAAATAACCTCCTGCTGAACCATCTCGTCACGAAGACCCTGGTGCAATCGCACCGCTTCAGCTATCTGGTCGCCGATGGGGTAGACCGGGTTGAGCGAAGACATTGGGTCCTGGAGAATCATCGAAATTACTCTACCGCGATAGCTCCTCATCTCTTTCTTATCCAGCTCCATCAGATTTGTCCCATCCATGATGACTTTCCCCCCGACTATCTGACCCCCAGGCTCCGGAAGCAAGCGAAGAATGGAAAGACCGGTTACCGTCTTGCCGCAACCGGATTCACCGACTATACCAAAGGTCTCCCCCTCGCGCACATAGAAACTAACCCCATCGACGGCCTTGACCTCGCCCTTCCGGGTAAAGAAAGAGGTGTGCAGGTCCTCCACTTTAAGAATAACCCTGCTCATATCTGCCTCAGCCTCGGGTCCATCTCATCGCGGAGCCAATCACCCAGGAAGTTACAGGCAAGCACTACCAGCCCGATGGCGATGCCGGGGAACGTGGATATCCACCAGGCAACATCGATTAGGTTTCTGCCGTCGTTTACCATGTTTCCCCATGACGCGGCTGGGGGCGGGATACCGGCACCGAGGTAACTCAAAATAGCCTCCGTCAGAATCACTATACCCACTGACAGCGTCACCATTATTATCAGCGGATTGACAATGTTTGGGAAAATGTGTCTGACCATGATTCGCAGCGGGGAAGTGCCGATGATGCGCGCCTGGGCCACGAAGTCCGCCTCTCGCAGTTTCAGGGCCTCCCCCCGTATCAAGCGGGCGAAGGGAGCCCAGCCTAGCAGTGCTATCGCTATCACAACAGTCCAATAACCAGGCCCAATAGTGGCGGCCAGGAGCAGCGCTATCAGAATTGCTGGGAAAGCCAGGCTTGTATCGGTTACACGCATTAAAAAGGCGTCGGTACGTCCTCCTATATAGCCGGCTACTATCCCCAGCACCGTTCCAATACTGGCCGTAATGGCGATAACCAGCAAGGCGACACTGAGAGAAATTTGGGCCCCATAAATCACGCGGCTTAAGATATCCCGACCTATCAAGTCCGTTCCCAGGATATGGGTGGTACTGCCACCCTCCACAAAGAATGGCGGCATAAGCCTATCCACCATAGCTATCTGGTCATACGGATAAGGTGCTATTACATCGGCGAATATGGCCATAATCACCATCAGGAGTAATACCGCCGCGGGGACAAAGAACGTCCACTGCAGGAAAATGGACGTCCGTCTTACACCGCCCTTAACCTTGCCCCCGGTCACAAACTTTACGGCACCTGTCATTTAAACCCCTACATCTGCTGGTATCTAATCTGTGGGTCAACGTAAGCGTACAGGATATCGACTAAAAGGTTTATCAGGAGAACCACAACCGCCACCATCAGGATAATACCCTGCACCACCGGGAAATCGCGAGAGAACAAGGCTTCTATAATTAACCTGCCGATGCCGGGCCAGGCGAAAACCTGCTCGGTAACTACCATACCGGTAATCAGCATGGCGAAAACCATGCCCGCCGCCGTCAGCGGCGCTATCAAAGCATTCCTCAAGGCATGCTTCCAGATAACCACTCTCTCCGGCAATCCCTTGATTCTGGCAAGCTTGATGTATTCGCTGTCAAGCACATCCAGCATGCTGGAACGAACCAGGCGCATCATGCCCGGCAGCAGGAAAAAAGCCATGGTGGCCACTGGCAGCACATAGTGAGCGGGGGTACCATGTCCATAGGGCGGGAATATCTGCCAGTACACGGAAAAGACCAAAATAGCCATAATAGCCACCCAGAAGCCCGGCAGCGCCTGCCCCAGGATAGCAATAAACTTCACCCCGTTATCCATCCAGGTGTCGCGCTTGGTTGCCCCTAGGACCCCCAGTAGGAACGCAATTATCATGCTGATAAAGAAGGAGGTGAAGGCTAACGACAGAGTATTGGGCAGCCTCTCCATAATCATTTCGGTTACTGGCCGATGCTTAACCAGTGATTCGCCGAGGTCGCCCTTAGCCAGGCCGGTGATGAAAATCCAGTACTGCTCCGGTAATGGTTTATCCAGACCCATATTGGCTCTGATACGGGCTATATCTTCCTCTGAACTCAGGCTGGTCCGGTACAGGTCCGAGGGGTCTCCCGAAGCCCGGACCAGAACAAAGATTAATATCGAGATACCTATGAGGGCTACGAATGTCTGCAGCAAACGGACTATTATAAAACGCGCCATATAACTATCTCATAATATATGATATATCTCTATGGTTAAATTGCCAAATAATCTCGCTCTGGAAAAGCGGCTAATTACATTTAAGCCGGAAATTGTAGCTGCATTCGGTATTCAACAATACACAGCGTTTCTAAAACCTGGAATTTTATATCACGCCAACGGGCTCCGGGGAGCGGTCACACGCCCCCCGGAACCCCATTGCCTAACCTTTTAGAACAGTATTTCCTGCTTGTTACTTATGCTCAATACCCGCGTAAGCGTCGGCAATGTTCATCCACTCGCCCCAGCCAAATTCGCCGACCTCAGGCCCCACTACCATCAGGTCATATGACAAAACAATACCAAAGTTTATGAACAGCTCATCATGCACGTAAGCCGAAAACTCTTTGTAATACTGCTCGACCAAAGCGGGGTCAGGCTCATTGGCCGCTTTCAGATAGAGCTCCAGCGCATGCTCATCGTTGCTGGTGGAGTGTACGCCACCCGGACAGTACATGTTGAAGGAGTGATACACATTGGTAGGCCAGTTGTTGCCGTATACCCACGGAATAATGGCGCCGATATTATTGCCCTCCAGCGAGCCGAAGAAGAACAGGCCGAGAAACTCAAAGGCGTCGACCATGGTTATATCGGTCTGGATGCCAGCTTCTGTCCAGTAGCCCTGGAGTATCTGGAATAAATCAGGCGTATATCCGGTGCCGGTCTGGACGTATATATGGATTACCGGGTCATCGAAGGCATCCGGATATCCGGCGTCAGCCAGCAATGATGCTGCCAGGGCCGGATCGTATGGTTCAGCCTGCCAGGCATCATCCCATCCGAACATGCCCGGGTAATGGAAGAACCGCCCTCCCGGTTCGGCATAACCATGGAAGAAGGTATCGCAGATTTCCTGGCGGTTAATGGAATAGGCCAGAGCCCGGCGGACCTTTATGTCCGAAGTCGGCCCATCCGTCAGCCAGGTGCCGGGCATAATAACGTTAGAGCCGGCGGGGACGATAGCCTGCTGCAATCTCAAACCCTCATCTCCTAACTCGATAGCCCGGTCAAGGGTGATACCGGTGATGATATCAACCTCGTCCCGCTTGAGCATGGCAGTCTGGGTGGACTCCTCGGGGACTACATATTGAATAAGTGTCTTGAAATGGGGCACTGTGCGCCAGTGCTCCGTGTTAGCTTCCATTGTAATATGGTCACCCGAAATGAACTCGACGTACTTCCAGGGCCCGCTGCCGATGGGGTTTTCCTTAAAATAGTCCCAACCATTAGCCTCAATGTAGTCCTTGGGTAAAATCCGCAGGGACGCAAAAACCATTACCAGCGGGTGCTCGGGAGTAATGGTCTTATAGACGTAAGTGTATTCATCCGGGCAACTGTGGCCATCGAAGTTGTAGCGTGCGTAAGGGGACCACGGATTCATCGAATCGGGAGACTGGAAGTGTTCCAGGGAGAACATGACGTCGGCGGAAGTAAGCGGATCACCATTGTGGAAGTTCACGCCCTGTCGGATGTGGAAGGTCCAGGTTAACGCATCCTCGCTTACCTCCCAGCTTTCAGCGATTGCCGGAACGAAATCGAGGTTCTCGTCCCACGTTATTAGCGGGTCGTACAGGGACCAGCCGAAAAACGACTCACCCTCGATGAAGTCAAACGTCTCATAAGCAAAAGTGGGCATAGAAACACGCAGCGTGCCGTACGGTTCCGTCGGGGCCGGCTCTGTAGTTGGCGGCGGTGTCGTCGTTGTTGGTGGTGCCGTTGTTTCTTCGCCGGGACACCCCACAGCAACCAGGCTTATAGCCAAAATAAGTGCCAGTGGTATTAATAATAACTTCTTTTTCAACTGTTACTCCTCCTTCTTGGGATTCCTACAGTTTTATTAGGTCTTGGTACATAATATTTCACATATATCATCCCTCCTCTTAATCATGGTATAAGCATGAGCTTACTCGACAACACTAAAAATGCGTTAATGCATTATGTATCCCAAACGTGTGGTTGTCAAGTATGTCAGAGGGCAGATTATACTATAAAAGCCCATAATTGTATTATCCCCTTTAGAGCAGGGGAGGAAATCCCAGCCCAACTCTATAGCTTTACATAAACCGATTATTGACAAAATATAATTAATATAGTACATTATTAATAATGTTAACTATTTACTTTATAAAGGAATGACGTTAGGAGGAATTTTCAGCATGAGAGGTAAAATTCTAGACAGCGTCGCCGATGACCTTCTATCCATTCCACCCATTATCTTTAGAGAAGTCCGTAAAAAACTGCTCAGGACGGCACTCGTTGATATGGACTTAGATATTTCGCCAATTCATGTCGGGATTATGAAACAGCTATATGAAGCTGGAACCCTCCACGTTGCCGAAATAGGGGAGAGACTGCATATAGCCAGGCCGCAGATGACCCACCTGATAGACAAGCTGGCAGACTTAGGAATAGTAGAACGGCATACGGCTACAGCAGATAGAAGAATGGTTAATATTATGCTCACTGACAAAGGCAAAAACACTCTCGAAGAGCACGATAAAAACATCAGAAAGGCAATGAGAGATACCCTCTCCGGCTTTACCGATAAAGAACTGGATGACTTATCGGATTCACTGAGGAAACTGCGAGATTTATTATCAAAATTATAGTAACTAAAACCCCTGTAAATTTCACCGTAAAAATATAGAAGGACGTGACGTCAGTCTGTGAATAACCAGAATCAAAGCGTGCTTGATGACAGTAGAATCGGGCGGTTACTGCTAAAACTATCACTGCCCGCATTCTTAGGCATGTTCGTCATGACGTTATACAACGTGGTAGACACGATTTTTATCGGTCACTACATTGGCCCCCTTGGCATTGCCGGTCTTACCGTCGTGTTCCCGCTACAACTAATGGCAATAGGCATTGGAGAACTGTCGGGGATGGGGGGTGCCTCAGTAGTTTCCAGGTTAATCGGAGCCGGCAAAATCCCCAGGGCTGAGCGCGCCATTGGTAACGCCATAACGACTACCCTATTGATATCAGCCGCAATAATGGTAGCCGGATTATCCAATCCAGACTTCTGGCTCAGGCTTATTGGTTCATCAGAGACTGTCCTGCCCTATGCCAGAGACTACATGACAATAGTTCTCTACGGTATGTTTTTCATGTCCTTTGCCATGGCATTAAACAACCTGATAAGAGCCGAAGGCAACGCCCGCATACCGATGATAGGCATGATAATTGGCGCCGTATTAAACATCATCCTTGATGCGGTATTTATCATAGCGCTGGACATGGGAATAAGAGGAGCGGCGCTGGCCACCGTGATATCCCAGATAGTTTCCGTCATATACTTTATGAGTTATTATTTTGCCGGAAAGAGCTTTCTCAAAATTCGCTTTAAGAACTTAATTATTAAATGGGACATACTTAAACCAATTCTGGCCATAGGATCTGCATCCTTCGCCAGGATGATGGCTGGCAGCCTATCCGCTATTTTCGTCAATAGAACGCTCGTTGCCTACGGCGGCGACTATGCCCTATCCTCCTTTGGCATCCTTCAGCGCATTCTTATGTTTGCCATCATGCCGGGTATAACTATTGGCTCCGGACTTCAGCCGATACTGGGCTTCAATTACGGGGCAAAACGCTATGATAAGGCACTGCAGGCAATAAAATTAGCTATTGCTGCGGCAACAGCCTGCAGCATTATAGTATTCCTGGCTATCTATTTCATCCCGGAGGCGTTCATCCGCGTTTTTACCACCGACAATGAACTGATTACCCTGGCCTCTTACGCCGCCAAGCGCCTCTTCCTAGTTATGCCCATGATAGGCTTTATGTTCGTCGGTTCACTGGTCTTCCAGTCAATAGGCAAAGCTACACAGTCGTTCATCACGGCTGTAGCGAGGCCAGTCCTGTTCTTGATTCCCCTCATATTCATACTGCCCCGATTTTTGCAGCTGGACGGCGTCTGGTGGGCATTCCCCATAGCCGATGCTCTTACCGTCCTATTGACTCTCAGCTTCTTCATCCCCCAGATAAAAGAACTCCGAAGCATGCATTTACCGGGGCAAAAGGTAAATTTACCGGTCAGCAAAACCTGACTTGAGTAGCCTCAAGCAACAGCAATATAAGGCGCTGCCAGCAGACTAGCTTGACATCCCCAAAGTATGGGGGGTATCATTAATTGCTCAAGAAAATTTACAGGACAGGTAAATATATTTTTTAGGAAGTATTATGAGACCGCTCGAGACTGATTTATCCATATTTAAGAAGTTTAAGAGGGATAGGTGCTGATAACTATACCTTATAGTTGTATACCAGCTATAACGCAGAACCTGCAGGAAATTGAATGGGTTCTTCTATCATATATAGAGGGGAGAGAGCAATTTATGAAGTGAGAGCAAAAACTATTTGAGGAATTAGTCAAAGATTATCAGAATCCTTAAACAAGTTCAGATAGAATAATTAACTAAAATTGTCAAGGAGGTAAAAATGATTGATAAAGTCGAGATCGACGAGGCGAAGAGGAAGCGGATAATAGATAAGGCAGGTCATCTTGCGGATGAGCTCGCCTTTAAATACTATGCCTGCGCCCCGGGCACTTTCGCAGGAATATGCGAAGGTTTTAGGTCTGAGGGTATAGAGTTATTTACCCCCGAGACACAAGAGATATTGACCCGGGGGATGGTAGGGCTCCAGGGCGGTATAGGCATAACAGGAGTCGGCACTTGCGGAGCTGTTAGCGCTGGCGCCTTTATTATAAGTTATGTGACTGGCATTACCACCGAGGAGTTAGTGAAAAATGTCAATCTTAATTATGCTATCGCTATTCCTGTTGTGACGTACGTAGTCGATAGATTTGAGGAGGCATATGGCGCTATAGATTGTCTCAGATTACGCTATAATCGAGTCCAGAGGGCTTATGACCGCTGTGACCCTGATGCCAAGCTGTACGAGACGCTTTTTGCTATGTACGAAAAGGAGAAGTGCGGCATACTGGCGGAAGATTACGAGGGGGGGCGTGACCAGATTCCAGTGGTGCAAGGTGCACGCTGGGCATGTGAGGGAATCTGCGATTTATTAGGGATGGAGATGGAAGAGCGGAAAGAGATGCCGGAATTTGTACAGGACCTAGACCCTGCGATAATGGAGCCGAAGCTCAAGAAAGTCGTCGAAGCACTGAAAGAGCTGGATTTCGCCCGCCCCCACGAGAAGCTTTCTTACCGGGAGTACTGGGATTTCAAGCTTAAAGGGAAAAAGTCAGTAGAGGAGGGCAGGCTGGGTTCAATAAGCGCCCCAGAGAAGTAAGGATACGAGACTTCTGAAGAAAAATCCGAAGGCTAGGGAATCCTTAGTGTGTAAGGCTGCTAAAATTTAAGAAGGGCGTCGTTATGTTCACGGAATTAATGCAAAAGTCTAAGAATCCCTAAAAAGCTATAAATAAATACCAAGACTCGCTTCAAAAATAAACTGAGGTAGCTCTAGTCAGACCGGGTGATGGAGCGCGCCTCGGTTATAGCTATTTCTCAGCAAAAACTCCCTTGGTGACTCTGCGCAAACAAGCTATTGTTAATTTTACTTATGGTCTCTCTTAGCGACATCTGGGACATGCCAATTTTTCGCCGGTACTTAAGGACTGCCCACCAAGTTTGACAAGCTCATAAGTTTAGGATATCTTAAGTTACTCCTTATAGCCAATCCTCGGAAGGCCTTAAGATGGAGCATGTGGAAACAAGCAGGTTAGAGCAGCAAGACCAGCTTGATGAGAAAGGGCGGTATCAAGAGCTCCTAGCTTTAAGCCGAGTCTCAGCCGCCATCAGTGGTCTGTGGGATTTAGACGCTGCCCTTAAGGTAGCCCTTGATAATATCCTCAAAATCATGAAAGGAACTATTGGCGGCATCCTGCTGGTGGATGAGCAGACCCAAACGTTATCCTACCATATCCATCAGGGCTTGAGTGCCACGTATGTAGAGAAGATGCGCCTCGGCCCGGGTGAAGGCATTGCTGGCAGAGTAGCTCAAAGCGGCAAAGCGATTCTGCTAGAGGATATTTCTATTGACTCTCGTGTGGCCCACCCAGACCTGGTAAGCGCTGAGGGTCTAAAGGCTTTTATCTGTGTCCCCATCAGGGCAAAGGACAACGTTCTAGGGGTGATTAACGTTGCCAGCCGTAGAGCACACCGCTTCAGCAGAAAGGATTTACATCTATTGTACTCTATTGGTGACCAGCTTGGCGTTGCTATTCAGCAGGCAAGACTGTACGAAAGGCTGCGAAAGGCAAGAGAAAGATATCGCAAGCTCACCCGGCAGATTCTGGTCGCCCAGGAAGACGAGCGCAAGAGACTGGCTCGTGAGCTACATGATGAAACCAGCCAGACACTTTCCGGACTTACCCTTCAGTTACAGGCGCTGGCGGAAATGGCTGAGAAATCCAGCGTTGACACCGAGCTGATAGCCAAATTGAAAAAGGTCCAATCTCTGGCCGTCCAGGTACACACCGAGATAAGAAGGTTAATGGCCGACTTGCGTCCTTCGTTGTTAGATACACTGGGGCTGGTCCCCGCCATTCGCCAGCTGGCTGATACCAGACTCCGCCCCTTAAACATCAACGTATCTGTGGAAACTATAGGTACGGAAAGACGCCTAGATCCGGAGGTCGAAACTGGACTTTTCCGGGTTGCCCAAGGCTCTATAGGCAACATCATTGAGCATTCAAAGGCGAAGAACACCACTATCGCCGTGGAATATCAGGATAGCGAACTTGTGCTGCGTATTACCGATGACGGCCAGGGGTTTGATGTCTCCGATATCACCGATGTTGAGGAGAGCGGGCGCGGGCGGGGTTTATTCAGCATGAGAGAGAGGATTATGCTCCTGGATGGTACCGCCTCTGTTGAATCAAAGATTGGGCAGGGAACCACGGTCTGGGCCAGGGTGCCCATAAGTCACGGTGAGGAACATGAGTAAGATAAGGGTACTTGTTGTTGATGACCATCCTATCGTGAGGGAGGGGCTCTGTGCTCTACTGGCCGTCGTCGGTGATATAGAAGTAGTCGCTGAGGCGGCAAATGGTAGCGAAGCAATTGACATGGTCAGAGAGCTGCAACCGGATGTCGTGCTTATGGATATTGCCATGCCCATCATGGGAGGACTGGAAGCCACCCGCCGCATATGCCGCGAATTCCCCAGAATCAAAGTGCTCATCCTGACCCAATATGACGATAAAGAATACGTACTCCCGGTAATTGAAGCCGGTGCTTCTGGCTTTGTCAGCAAGGCATCGGCATCCTCAGAACTTCTTGCCGGTATCCGCTCTGTCTACCGCGGAGATTCATACCTCTCCCCCCCGGCAGCCAAGTTACTTGTCGAAGGTTATCGTTACAAGATCGGCAGCCGGGTTGGTAAAGACCCCTATGACCAATTGACTGACCGAGAGCGGGATGTATTGAAACTGATGGCAGAGGGGCATACCAACCAGGAAATAGCCGATATTCTGGTCATCAGCCGCAAAACCGTTGAGGGCCATAAGACAAACCTCATGGCCAAGCTTGATATCCACAACCGTACTGAATTAGTCAAATATGCCCTGCGTAAAGGCATCATAACTGTTTGAAGTACGGAATAGACAGGGGGAAATCCTAGGAAATTTAGGGTTTTTTCACCCTGCCTATCAAGAAAAAGCCCTATTCTCCATTTGCAGCGTTTCGTTTATTGTTAAGGTTATTAACAAGCTCCAACCGTAAACGTAAATTCAGCAGTATGGCGGTGATGGAGGAAGGAGGCTACGATGGAACACAGTCATAGAATTCTGATTGTGGATGATGACTCCGATTTTACCCAGGCTCTACAGGCGGCTCTGGAGGCTAAAGAATGCTCGGTAGTTACCGCCTCTGAGCGGCGCCAGGCCGAAGACATGGTTCGTTCCCACGAGCCCGAGCTGGTTGTGCTGGGTACAATCATTCCTCGTGGAGACGCCTTCCTGCTTCACCAGTGGCTGAAACAGTCGCTTGGATTCAGCAACCTGCCTATTATAGTAGTTAATACGCCACCGGAAAAACAGCATATCAAGGGATGGAGGAAGGAAGAGGGCATGCAGTGTGATGCTGAGGATTTCCTGTCCAGACCTATTGAGCTGACCGTGCTGGTGCCTCGTATCAAGAAACTGCTGGATAGGGTGACCAGAAAGATCAGGGTGTTAGTGGTAGATGACCATGCCGTGGTCAGAGATGGCATTCGAGCCGTACTCGCCCTGCAACATGATATGCAGGTGGTAGGCGAAGCCGCCAACGGCAGGGAGGCGATAGATAAAACCGGCGAGTTTTTACCCGACGTGGTGCTCATGGACATAGTCATGCCTGAGATGAATGGCCTGGAGGCTGCCAAGGAAATATGCCAGCACTATCAACAAGCCAGGGTCTTAATGCTGACGCAGTATGACGATGAGGAAAATGTTCTGGCCAGCCAGCAAATAGGCGCACTGGGCTTTATTCCCAAAACAGTGGTCAGTTCCCAGCTACTGAATGGAATAAGGTCGGTGTATGAAGGCAAGAAATTTATCTGCGCCGTTAATTAGGCCAGTAGATGACAACGCCCTAAAAGGAGCCACTCTTGGAAACGATTACCATTACGCTTGATGGTGTGGAGGTAAGCGGCTATTCCGGGATGACCATCTTGGACCTCGCCCGGGAATCGGGGGTGGATATTCCCACCCTGTGTCATGACCGCTATCTGGCCCCTACCGGTGCCTGCCGGCTCTGTATCGTAGAAGATGAAACTTCGGGAAACTTGCTTGCCTCCTGCGTTGCTCCAATAAGACCGGGGATGGTGATAAATACCCGCTCGCCGCGGGTACTGGAGCGCCGGAAATTACTCGTTCAGCTCATGCTCGCCAGCCACCCCGACTCGTGCCTGGTATGCGATAAGGGTAACCAGTGTCAGTTGAGAGAGCTGGGTGCCGAGATGGGCATTGGACTGGTGGAATTACAGAGAATCCCGCTACTGGCGGCTATAGAAGAGGTGAACCCCTTTATTGAAAGAGACCTGTCCAAGTGTATCCTATGCGCCAAGTG